>ERZ1034952.2025-NODE-2025-length-15627-cov-6.143719_pt1 | contig 15627 bp, 18 predicted proteins | sample MGYA00520625_ERZ1034952 | MGnify/ENA primary metagenome ERZ1034952 (study PRJEB33766, sample SAMN09781773) | gut metagenome | biome: gut microbiome | host: Homo sapiens | place: Madagascar | study: EMG produced TPA metagenomics assembly of the PRJNA485056 data... | reverse complement strand
TAGCGGATTGCAGGTACAGGGCACCGCTATCTCCCCGACTAGTGCGACCTTGTTATAAGCCGGTAGCTTAAACAAGGAAAATATTCTGTTTTAGTTCAGCTTGGACTCCACAAAATCGGCCAGCTCCTGGAAGGTGGTGATTTTCTGGTCTTCCATATCCAGCTCCACGCCCAGCTCGCTCTCCAAATCCATAATCATCTCAACAATGTCGAGAGAGTCAATGCCCAGGCTTTCAAAGGTGCTGTCGGGTCTGATTTCGGAAGCATCAATCTCAAGCTGCTTGGCAGCGTACTTCACGAGTTTTTCGTACATTCTATCTGTCCCTCCAAATATTCTGTGTAGAACATTTCGGTCATATTCTAGTACAGGTCAACCGTTTTGTCAATCCTTGTTTTTCGGAAGAAGGAATTTCTTTTCAGTTTATTCATTTTCTGCCGCCGAACCGGCTGCCACGTAGGCCGTTGCCCAGGCAATTTGCAGGTTGAAACCGCCGGTATAGGCATCGCAATCAATAATTTCTCCCGCAAAATAAAGCCCCGGAACCAGTTTCGATTCCATGGTCTTGGGGTTAATTTCCGAAACCTTCACGCCGCCGGAGGTGATGATGGCCTCGCTGACCGGGCGCTTGCCCAGAATTTCAACAGGGAATGCTTTCAATAGCTCCACCAGGGCACGGCGCTTCTGCTTCGTCAGGGAATTGGCTTGCATATCCGGCGCAATCTCCAGCCGCCGCAGCACCACGGGAATCATGGAACGGGGCAGCAAATCCGTCAGGGCATTTTCCATGGCGCGGTTCTGGTACATCTCCAAATCCCGGAGAATCCGGGCATCCAGCTTGGCTTCGTCCAACGCCGGCTTCAAATCCAGCAGCAGGCGGCAGCCCTCCCCCTTCATATGGCAGCTGGCGCTGAGCACCGTGGGGCCGGACACGCCGAAATGGGTAAACAGCAGCTCGCCAAAGTCCTGATACAGCACCTTTCCCTTGGCGCCCAGCAGCTTCACCCCAACGTTGCGCAGGGAAAGCCCCTGCATCTGTTTGCAGTCCTCCTCCGCCTCCAGGGGCACCAGGCTTCCCTCCTGCGGCACAATGGTATGCCCCAACGCTTCCGCCATCCGGTAGCCGTCGCCGGTAGAACCTGTGGCCGGATAGGAAACGCCGCCGGTGGCCAGAATGACCCATCCAGCCTCGTGGCTCCCCCGGTCGGTGCGGACACCGGTAACCCGCCCCTCTGCAGTGAGAATTTCCGTCACCCGCTCCTCGCTGACGGTAACGTGCAGCCGCCGCAGCTCGTTTTGCAAACAGTCCAGCACGGACTGGGAGCGGTCGGAAACCGGGAACACCCGATTGCCCCGCTCCACCTTCAGCGGGCAGCCGTGGGATTCAAAAAAAGCATAGGTTTTTTCCGGCGGAAAAGCTGCCATGGCGCTGAACAAAAAGCGCCCGTTGCGGGGGGTGTTTTGCAGCACCTCCTGACCGGAGCAATGGTTTGTCACATTACAGCGCCCTTTGCCGGTAATCAGCAGCTTTTTACCCAACCGGTGATTTTTTTCCAGCAGCAAAACCTTTTTTCCCTGCTCTGCTGCGGTGATGGCCGCAAACATCCCCGCCGGGCCGCCGCCGATTACGATTCCGTCAGCCTTCATTCTCTTTTACCTGCTTCTCATAGACATTGTACTCGTCCCAAATTTTTTCCAGGCTTGCCAGGGTTTTGGACAGTTCCTTTTCCCGTCTGGCTGCCAGTGCAACAATCAGGGCATTGACAATGCTCAGAGGCGCAACCAAGCTGTCTACCAAAGAAACCATATCGCTTTTGGCAACCAGCACATGGTCACAGCATTGCCCCAGGGGAGAGAGATTGCTGTCCGTCACGCCCACAACCGTTGCCCCGGTGGAGCAGCAGTAGCGCGCCCCTTGTGTGGTGGAAGCGGAATAGCGGGGGAAGCTAAAGGCAATCACCACATCCTCAGCCCCCACATCCACAATTTTTTCAAACATTTCGCCGGTGCTCATGCCGGAAATGATGTGTACATTGTTGAACATATAATTCAGGTAATAGCCCAGAAAATGAGCCAGCGGTGCCACCGAGCGAACGCCCAGAATATAAATTCGCTTGGCGCTCAAAATGGCGTTAACCACCTGGTTGAATTCCTCCCGGTTGACCGTCTCATCGGTCTGGCGCAGCTTATCAATATCCGAGCGCACCACCATGGACACCACATCCTGGTCGCCAAACCGGTCGTTGGCAACTTCAATACGCTGCACGGAGGTCAGGCGGTTGAGCACCATCTCCTGCATGGCCTTCTGCATGGAGGGGTAACCGTCAAAGCCCAAATCCACCGCAAAACGCACCACAGTGGACTCGGAAACCCCCACGTTCTTTCCAAGGCGGCTGGCCGTCATAAAGGCCGCCTTGTCATAGGCTTCCATAATGTACTGGGCAATTCTCCGCTGTCCCTTGGAAAAGCCCGGTGTTTTTTCCTGTAATAAATTCAAAAAATCGTGATTCATTGATAACCCTCGATTTGAGATTATTTTTCCTTGGTTGACACCATACTAGCAAAGTTAGACCTCTTTTGCAAGTGGGTTTTATTTGAATTTTAGGTGCGCCCCTACCGTGCCAGTTCTTTCACTTCCTCATGGGTCAGATGCCGCCACTTTCCCAAGGGCAAATTACCCAGGGCGACCGCTCCCTCCCGGATGCGCCGCAGACGGAGCACCTGCATCCCGACTGCCTCGCACATCCGGCGGATCTGCCGATTGCGTCCCTCATGGATGATGATTTCAAAATTGCACTTATCTCCCTTGACCGCCAGCAAACGCAAAACAGGCGGCTCAATCCGGTAGCCGTCCAGGGTGATGGGCAGTGCCAACTGCTGAAATCGCTCCGGCGTATAGCCGCTGACCTGGACAAGATAAGCTTTCTCCACCTCATGCTTCGGGTGCATCAGGCGGTTTGCAAACGCACCGTCATTGGTAAACAACAGCAGCCCCTCGGAATCCATGTCCAGCCGCCCAATCGGGTACACCCGCTGGCCGCAGTCCGCCACCAGCTGTGCCGCCGTCTGTCTGCCCTTTTCATCGGAGAGCGTAGTTACATACCCCCGGGGCTTATTCAGCATTAAATAGATGTAGCCCGCCGCAGCGGGAAGGGGCTGGCCGTCCACCCGGATGTCATCCAGGTCGGCATCCGCGCTGCTGCCCAGCAGCGCCACCCGCCCATTTACCGTCACCCGTCCGGCGGAAATCATCTCCTCCGCCTTACGGCGGGAGGCCACCCCCCGGTCGGACAGTATTTTTTGCAGTCTCTGGTTCATGTCTCTTTCCTCCAGAAAAGAAAGGGTCTTTTTGCTTCCGGCTCCTGCCGGGCAATCTCGGAGGTCTGACCGTACACCACCGGAATTTTCCCCACAGCCCTGCCGGACAGCAACACATAAGCAAAGCCGGCATCCGCCCCCTCCACCGCCGGAGCATAGAGGAAGCCGCTGCCGGACAGCAGCAGCTGGGGCTGCTCCTCGTTTGAGACGGAATACGCAAAGTTTTCCGCTGCCAGTACGGACACTTGCGCCGGATCGCCGCCCACAATCTCAAGCTTTCCCACGCAGTCCCCCACTGTTACAATCCGACGAAGCCTGAAATTTTCAAACCCACGATTGAGCATGGCCGCGTGGTCTGCCCAATCGTTTGGGTCGTGAATGGTCACCGCCACCAGTCTTCTGCTATCGCGAACGGCACTGGACACCAAAATGCGCCCCGCCGCCTTGGTATAGCCGGTTTTTACTCCGTCCGCCTCCGGGTAGAGCCACAACAGTTTATTGTGATTGCGCAGCACCCGATTGCCCACAGTGACGGTTTTGGTGGAAACCGTCTTTTGAAAAATGGGATTTTCCATGGCATAGGAAGCAAGAATTGCCAAATCCCTTGCGGTGGAATAGTGATTCGGGGAATCCAGACCATTGGGATTTTCAAAATGGCTGCCGGTCATGCCCAAACTTCTTGCCTTATCGTTCATTAAATTCGCAAATTCCTGGATACTGCCGCAACAATATAGTGCCAGTGCCACCGCCGCATCATTTCCAGAGGAAAGCATCAGTCCATACAGCAGCTCCTGTAGGGTCAGACGTTCCCCTTCCTTCAGGTACATGGAGGAACCCTCAATGCCCACCGCCTGCTTGGGAATCACCATTTGGTCAAGCACATTGCAGCGTTCGCAGACAAGCAGCGCCGTCATGATTTTGGTAGTGCTGGCAATCAGACTCTTTTCGCTTCCCTTTTTGTCCAGCAGCAGCCGCCCGCTGACACAATCCAGCACAACAGCAGACCGGGCAGAATTGGCACTGCACGGCACTGTTAGAAGCAGAACGGCGGCCAGAAAAGCAGCCACCGTTCCGAATACTCTTTGTTTCATTCCATTCACCCGGGGATAGCGTTCCCGCGGGACGGGAAATTATTCTCCTTTCCCGGTTTTGGAATCCACGAAAGAAGTGATTTTGTCCAGTGTGTCGGGGATCATTTCCACCAGTCGGTCAGCCGTGGTGTTGGCCGCCTGTGCCACCGGCAGCATCCGAACATTTCCCTCCTTGATCACCAGGAAACAAATGGGTGTCACCTTGACACCGGCACCCATGCCGCCGCCGAAGGGGCTGTCTCCCTCTGCCTTACTCTTGGGAAAATCCGTGCCCGCGCCTCCAAAGCCCACGCTGACCTTGGAAACCGGAATGATGGTCACGCCATCAGGGGTAGTGATTGGTTCTCCCACCACAGAATTGACATCGACCATTTCCTTGATTTTCTGAATGGTGCCTTCCAGCATCCCGGGAAGTTTTTGACTCATGTTACCGTACCGCCTTTGCGTTTCTTTTTCATCTGTAAAAATTCTTTGATAACCAAATATCCATAAACCGCTGTCATTTGAACCAGCTGGTAAATTCTAAGGGTCAGCTCCGCCTGGGTTTCCAGCAGAATATCCTCCCCGCTAAAATCGCACTGCACATCAACCGTCCGTTTTCGGATATTGAAAAACTGTTCCAGCACCGGCATAAGGCTGCCCAGCGCCGCCCAGGTTCTTCCATAGGCCACTGCCAAATCGCAGGGGTCGTCCCCCGCCAGGGTCAACCTCAGCACCAGATGATTGATGCGCAGCTTTTTGCGCAGTTCCTTCATAAACCGCAGCCCCAATTGCAGGAAGGGATAAAAATCCTGAAGCCGCCCACCCTTGTTCTCCTCCGGCTTTGGCTGGGGAGCGGCCTGCTGCTTAGAGGGCTGCTTTTTTTTCTTTTTTTGGGGCTTCGCCCGCTTCCGTTCCGGGAAGGGATAGACGTTAAACCGCACCGGGCCCGCCACCAGCTTGATTTTCAGCCCGTCCTGGTCGTACCGCAGGAACGCCCCCAGTGGGACAAATCCAATGGCTATCAGTACCCCCAGGGCAATCAGCCACCCCATTATGTGGCCTCCGCGGGGGGTGGCATCTGCTCCTCCACCGGCTCGCCGAAATTGATTTTTTCAATGGGGGGAAGTTCCTCTAAGGAGCTCAGGCCGAAGGTGCGCAGAAAGTCCGGCGTGGTTCGGTACTGGATGGGTCTGCCGGGGACATTCAGCCGCCCGGCCTCCTCAATCAGCTTTTTATTCAGCAGCGCCGCCACGGAGTAGGAGCTGTCCACACCCCGAATCTGCTCTACCATCGCCTTGGTGGCAGGCTGGTAGTAGGCGATGATGGTCAGTGCTTCCAGCTGGGAGGAGGAAAGCTTCGGCGGCTTGCGGGTCTCCAATGCCCGCGTTACATAATCGGCCATCTCGCCGGAGGACACCATCTGATAGCCCCGTTCCAGCCGGATAATGCGAATGCCCCGCCGTTCATAGGCCAGCCTGTCTGCCAGGGCATTGGCCGCGTCCTCGATGTCCCGCGACTCCACCCCTACCGCCGCCGCCAGCCGGGTTATTTCCATGCGTTCACCGGAGGCAAACAAAATGGCTTCCAGAATGCGTTGAATTTGGGATTGCTCCATTTAGCTTTCCTCCTGTGCATCGGTTTTTATGAGACGGACATTGGGATTTTCGCCGGAGTTATCATCCTCTAGCACGACGGAATTGGTCTTGCACAATTCCAGTATTGCCAAAAACGTGGCAACAATTTCAGAGCGGCTCTTATTGCCCCGGAAAAGGCTTTTCAGCCGCTCCACGCCCCGCAGCACCAGCTGGCGCAGCACCTCGCCCGCCTTGCGGTTGACGGGGTATGGCTCCTTTGCCACGATTCCCTTGAAATTGGCAGTCGGCGGCGGCAGCTGGCGCTGATTGCGCTCAGAAATCAAATCCAGCGCCCGCAACAGGTCAGCAGTGCTGTGCTGATAGCGGTAGGTCTTCTCCTTCGGCAGCGGCTCCGGCTCCTTGGTGAAGATGCATCGGCCAATCTCATTGCGGGGCTCCAGCTGGACAATGGCCTGCCGTATCTGCTCCATGGCTTCCCTCCGGCGGCGCTCCAGCAGACTTTGACGCAGCTGGTCAAGCTCCGATTCCGCCTCCGCCTGCTCGGCGGCAGACAGCAGCATCTTGGTTTTAATCAGCATCAGGTGGGAGGCCATGGTGATAAACTCGCTGGCAATCTGCATATCCAGCTGCTTCATTTCGTCCAGGTACGCCAGATACTGCTCCAGAATGGCAGTGATGGAAACATCCTGAATCTCTATTTTGTTTTTGCTGAGCAAAAGAAAAATCACATCCAGCGGCCCCTCAAAATCCTCGCGGGTTTCGGTTTTGGTGTGAACGATTCCTTCCAGCTTATATTGCGGTTCAGCCATATCGGGGCACCAATTCTCCCATTCTCTCACTTTTTACATGGATTATAACACTGTTTTGCCGGAAGCGCAAGCTTCCCGAAAAAAATTGCAGTCTGCACCGAAAGGGATTGCTTTTTTCGGGGGAGTATGGTAAGATAGGTTTACAATATTCATGGAGGGATGCCTTGTGGCAAGCCGTAATCGTAAGCACAGCCGTAATCGTTATCATGAGATGGAAAGCATCATGGCAAAAGTTCTGATTGGCGATGCTTTTCTGTTCTTTCTATATATGTATGCTGCCAACCGGATTGGCGGCTGGGTAGTGGTCAAGGGCATCGCTGCCGTTCTGACCATTCTGGTGTCTGCGCTGGGGCTTGTGTGGCTGTATCTGACCCGGGAATTTGGCCGGAGACGAAGCCTGTGGATGGTGACAGCCTGTATTTCCATCCTGGCCTGCATTCTGGTGTCCCTGTGCCTGGGTTATCCCTGTCCCCCGGTGATTGCTGTAACATGATTGCTTTCAAAAAGCGGCTGGTGCTTGCCAGCCGCTTTTTTGCGCACGTTCTGTAGGCGCTTCGCGCCATATCACCGATAATATGTATTCCCGCCGATGAACTCCCGGATGATACTGGTTGGCGGGATTTCATCATCCACATCTGCCTCCTGGACAAAATCCAAAATTCCCACAATGGAACGCACCTGATCATAGCAGCTGTCCTCCGGCGTTATCTGGGTCAACAGGGGGAAGATATGCTTTTTCAGCACCGCCAGCTCATACAGCGTGGAGCTATTGAAAATCACATCCGCATTTTCCTGGTAGGGGAAAATCCAGCGTTTTTCACCGCTCTGTACCGAATCCCACATGGAGATGGTGCGCTGGACGGAGGAACCCCGGGTTTCATAGTCCCGCACGATACGCCGCAGCAGACGCAGATAACTGGTGGGGATGCGGTTGTGGTTATCCAGGTTCAGGGGCAGCAGCGGACTGACATAGAGCTTGAACATCTCATGCTCCGCCACGCCATCGGGCACCATCTGGGGGTTGAGGCCGTGGATTCCCTCCACAATGATAACGGAATTATCCTCCAGCCGCAGTTTCTTCCCGTCCCACTCCCGTTTCCCGGCCACAAAATTAAAGGTTGGGAGCATAACCTCCTGCCCGGCAAGCAGCGCGGCAATATCCGCCCGGAACAAGGGAGTGTCCAGGGTGTTGATATGCTCCAAATCCAGCTTGCCATCCGGGCCGGGGGCAAGTTTATCCCGGTCGATGTAATAGTTATCCAGGCTCATGAGGATGGGCTTTTTGCCGTGAACCCGCAGCTGCGTGGCAAGGCGGTTGGCGGAAGTGGTTTTGCCGGAGGAGCTGGGTCCTGCCAGCATCACTACTCTGGCTTCCCGCTGGCACACCATATCCGCAATCTGGGAAATCCGCTTTTCGTGGAGCGCCTCGTTGACCCGAATCAGCTCCCGGATGCTGCCGGAGCGGGTCTTGCGGTTCAAATCCGCCACGGTGCTGCATTCCATCAGCGTGCCCCAGCGTTCCCCCTCTGAAAAGACCGAGAAGAAATTGGGACTGGCCTTAAATTCCGCCGGTCTGTCCGGCGACAGGTCATCGGGATACTGGATGATGACACCGCCCTCCGTTTCCAGCAGGTTCCACACCGTCAGATAGCCGGAGGAAGGGAGCATTTCTCCGAAGAAATAATCCGAAAACCCCTCGTGCACATATTCATCAAAATAATCCGACTGATACCACCGCAGCAGTTCCGCCTTGTCCGGCCGGTTGCTTTCCTCAAACTGCCGGATTGCCTCCTGCCGGGTCATCCGGCGGCGGACAAAGGGGAAATCCTCTGCAATATATTCCCGCACTTTATCCTTCAGGGCAGCCACGGAAAAATGGGTTTTCCCCTCAATGGACACATAGACGGTGTTGCCCAAGGTGCAGCTTATCTTTGCCGCCGCCTTCGGCCAGAGCGTGCGGATGGCCAAAAACACCAGGAAGCACTCCGTCCTGGTATACACCTTTTTGCCGATGCTGTCCGTGTAGTGCAGCAGCTGAATCTCCCCGCCGGAAGCCGCCATGGCGCGGCGGACATCGATGCTGTCTTCCTCGCCGGGGGTTGCGCGGACGGGAACATAGTTAAGGGTGAATACCTCGCCGGCAATCTTGGCCGCCAGGGGTCTTTGCCCCAGGGAAGCTGCATTCATCCCCAGCTGGCAAATCAGGTCGCGGATGGTCTGCCCGGGCTGTGCCGCCACGGGAACACCGTCAATTTTAAGAAGCATTCTGCCGCCTCCTTTTTTCATAAGAATTTTAAGTGCGGTTCGTCATACTGTAAAAATGTAGAAGAGCTTAGGGCTTCAGCGCCTCCGGGTTCATGACGGTAACTTCCATTTTGTCGCCTTTTACATGGCTTCCCAAGAAGTCTTCCGTAAAATCGAAGTAGCCGTCCGCGCCGCCCTGCTTTTCCCAGGTGTCAACGGATTCTTTTATTCTCAGCAGACACATAATCGGAATTTTATAATAGCTCTTCAGCTTTTCCGGGGGTACCTCTGCCATTTTCCCCTGCTGTCCCAGCGCCTCCATTGCCTCCGGATTGGTATAGGGGTCGAAGGCCATGAGCAGCGCCTTTTCCAGCCGTTCATTGTCTTCATTGCGGAAATTTTCGGTGTCCTGCTTTTCCCCCGTGTATCGCTCCTTGAGGTCAAACAGCGTCAGTGCAATCGCCTCCCGCAGTCTGCGGCTGTTGGAGGACGGGAACGCACGGTGTACCTTCAGCACATTGGACTCAAGGGGGAAAAAGAGCATATCATAGTCGTTTTCTTCCCCTCTTCTTACCTTTCCAAATTCCTTTTCCATCTGGGAAAAGATTCTTTCAAACTGATAAAACTGCATTCTCTTCTCCTTTTCTCTCAATTGATAGCAGCCGGTGGCGTATAAAGAAACGTCTTTAACGCAACAGACAATTACTAATTCTTTATAGAATATCACAAATATGTGAACATTTCAATTCACTTTTCCGACAAATCAGAAATATTTGTCAGCTCCGTGCCGGGATAATAATAGCCCAGAATTTCCCGGAAGCTGCTGCCCCGGGCGGCCATGGCATCTGCCCCATACTGGCTCATGCCCACCCGATGGCCAAAGCCATAAACCGTAAACACTGCCGCGTCATGCTCAACGGCAACAGTGAAAGCCGTGGAGCGCAGCCCCAGCAGCTGCCGCAGCTGGATGCCGGTGAACACCCGACTGCCGATTTTCACGGTGTCCACCCCCTTCCCAGGGGTATATGTCCAGTCTGTAAACCAGCTTTCCGTCCGTTCGTCCAGCGAAACCCCCAGCGTCTTTTCCAAATACGCGCGGGAGAACACCGTCTGCTGCTGCGTGCCTTCCTCCGGGCTATCCTGGGCAATCAAATAAGGACGGGCGCTGCCCCACACCGCCGCGGCATCCTCGGTCTGACCGGAGGAGGAGGAAAAATAAGATGCCTCAATGGGCACACCCTGATACGTTACAATCAGCCCGGCGGTAGCCTGCACCGCCGCGGTTATCTTCTCCAAATCTGCCGGAGTGCCGTAGGACTGCAAATACTGCCCCGGTTCCAGGTAGCCCTGGCAGCAGGAAAATAACGTGCAGACACTGCCATCCCCGTGCTTTCCACCGGTGACGGCCATCTTCCAGGCAAAGGTTCTTGCCGCTACCGCCTGGGCTCGCAGGGCATCCGGCTCAAAATCCGCCGGCATTTCCGCAAGCACCACGCGCCTGATATATTCTTCCAGCTCCATTTGGAACGTATTTTCCTGATGGCGCACCGTTATGGAAATCGGTGTCACTTTCTTCGTTTCATCCTCCGGTGTTTTCTGCGGCAGAGACGCACTGCCTGACAGCAGGAGGCACAACAGCAGCACCACCTGCAGCAAAAACTCCCTTATCTTCATCCTGCATTCCCCCTCCAACCAGCATACCACGTTTTGTTCATAAAATATGTCATACCAAGCTCTAAATAAAATATCCACAAAGATATTTTATTTACCCGCAGGGCAAAGAGCTTGCATGAGACGTGTTTTGCGATTTCTTTCCTTATAAATCGCAAGGCCGGCAGCGCTGCAAAACGATGCCTCTCTGATTAAATCAATATTTAATCAGGGAATCGTACCAGAAAAAGTTTGCATTCTTTTTTCGGTTCTGCTATAATCACCCTATCTTTCTATCTTTGACTTTATTGGAGGATCAGTATATGCCCAAGAGAAAAATGGGAGATCGCCGGGATGCGGTTTGGCTCAAAGATATCCCTGCCATGAATCGAATCATGCCCTGCATCATGCCGAACCGTGCCGATAACGAGGCATTTATCAGCTTCGACCTGGACTACCGTCCGCTGGAAGCATATCTGGAAAAGAAGAACGCAGGCCGCACGGAGGACAAATTCACCTTCTTCCATGTCATCAGCTGTGCCGTAGGCAAGGCCTTTGTACTCCGCCCCCGGATGAACCGGTTCGTGTGCAACAACCGGCTGTATCAGCGCAAGGAAATCACCGTGGCCTTCACCGTGAAGAAGCGCTTCAATGACAAGGCGGAAGAATCCCTGGCCAATTTCAAATTCGACCCTCAGGACACCATGGACAGCTACCACGAGAAAATCATGCGCGTCATTCATGCCACCAAGCGGGAGGACATTTCCGACACCTCTTCCGGTGCCATGGAGGCCGTTTCAAAGCTGCCCCAGTGGATGATTAACCTTCTGGCAAAGCTGGTTCTCTGGCTGGATAAGCACGGCTGGGCTCCCCAGAGTCTGATCGCCACCGACCCCAACCACGCCGCCATTTTCCTTTCCAACCTGGGCTCCATCGGCCTGGAATGCGGCTATCACCATCTGGTGAACTGGGGCACCAACTCCTGCTTCGTCATCATTGGCAAGAAGCACATGAAGATGGATTACCTGCCGGACGGAACCCCGGACTTCCACGAGGTCATCCCCATTGGCATCACCCTGGATGAGCGGATTGCCGACGGCTACTACTATTCCGGCACGGTGGCTCTGGTCAAGGAGCTGCTGACCCACCCGGAGCTGCTGGAAGCCCCGGCGGACACCCCTGTTGAATACGCCATCAAGCGTTAATTTTAAAAGGAAGTGTTGATTAAAACCATGTTAGTCCCTGTATTGCTGTTTGCCGTTGGCCTGGTGCTGCTGATTAAAGGCGGCGACTGGTTTGTGGACGGTGCAACGGACATTGCCGCGCATTTTCATGTGCCGGATCTCATCATCGGTGCCACCGTCGTCTCCCTGGGAACCACCCTGCCGGAAGTGATGGTATCGGCCACCTCCGCTGTCAGCGGTCATGGCGAGATTGCCTATGGCAACGCCATCGGCTCCATCATCTGCAACACCGCCCTGATTGCCGCCATCACCGTTTCGGTGCGCCCCGGGCCCGTTGACCCCAAGAGCCTGAAAGTCCCTGTGTTTTTCTTTTTTGCCGCCGCCGCACTCTACAGCATCAATGCCTACCTGACCGGCTATTTTGGCTACGCCATCGGCACCTGTCTGCTGATTCTGCTGGCGCTGTATCTGTACTGCACCATCCGTCAGGGTCTCAGGAATCCCGCTGCCCCCGCAGAGGAAACGGAGGCCCCCAAAGAGAGCCGCGCGTTGTGGGTGAGCATTGCCATGCTCATCGGCGGCGCAGCGGTGATTGCCGTTGGTGCCAACCTGCTGGTGGATAACGGGACGCTTATCGCCCAGGCACTGGGTGTTCCGGAATCCGTGATTGCCCTGACCTTTGTGGCGCTGGGCACTTCCCTGCCGGAGTTGGTCACCGCCATCACCTCTCTCATCAAGGGGCATGGCTCCCTGTCTCTGGGCAATGTGATTGGTGCCAACATTCTCAATCTGGTGCTGGTGTCCGGCGTTGCCAGTGTCCTGCGTCCCTTCTCCATTCCTCAGGAAAAGATGCTGTTTGGCGTGAATGCCTCTCTGGTGCTGGATATGCCGCTCATGCTGTTTGTCATGGCCTTTTTGACCATCCCCGCACTGGCCACCAAAAAGCTGCATCGCTACCAGGGCATCGTGCTGCTGTGTATCTATGCTGCCTTCTGCGTAATTCAGTTTGCAATGTAAAAGCGCAATATGCTTGTGCGCCTGCCCCGAAAAATGGGACAGGCGCATTTCTTATCGACGCGAAGCGCCCTTGGCGCCGGGTGTATGCCATTCATCGAACCGTCTGCCACCTATACCATAATATCAATATTGTATTTCTTCAGCCAGCAGTCGATTTGCAGCATATAGGCCATGGTCTGGGGGCGGCGCATCAGCTGACCGTACCATGGCCACTCACCTTCCTGGCGCAGATAGTCCCGGAGTTTCTGCCGGTCAATGAGCAAAAACAAGGGATTCTCCTTCTCTTGCAGCAGCGCTTCCAGCCGTGCCCCTATCAGCTCCTCATAATGGGGATCAAAGGTCTTTGGGTAGGGGCTTTTCTTCCGGGTAATGATTTCTGCCGGGAGCAGTCCCTGCACCGCATGGCGCAGCAGTCCTTTTTCCCGCCCCTGATCGTCTTTCATTGCCCAGGGCACCGTATACAAATACTCCGCAATCCGATAATCGCAGAAGGGCACCCGAACCTCCAGCCCGGAATACATACTCATGCGGTCTTTTCTGTCCAAAAGAGTCTGCATGAACCAGCGGAAATTGAGATTGACCATTTCCTTCATCCGCCGCTCCAACGGGCTATTGTCCGGCAGGATGTCACTTTCGGCGCAGGTCTTGCGGTACTGCTCCATCACAAATTCCTCCGGGTCTCCGTTTCTTCTCAGCCGCTGGGTCATAAGACCACTGCGCTGCACCGTGGTCTGCGACCAGGGGAAGCCCGCCTGCTCCCGCACCGCCGGATCACGATACCAGGGATAGCCGCCGAAGATTTCATCGGCGCATTCCCCGGACAGCGCCACCTTGACTTCCTTCCGAATTTCCTTGCAGAACGCCAGCAGGGAAAAATCCACATCCGCCATGCCCGGCAAGTCCCTTGCCAGGGTGCTTTCCTCCAATGCTCCCACCAAGTCCTCCGGGGTCAGCACTGTCCAATGATGGTCCGTGTTCAGAAATTCCTGCATAAGCCCAATATAGGCATCATCGGAATTAGGCTGGAACTTTCCGGGTGTGAAATAACGGTCGTTATTCAGGTAGGTCACGGAAAAGGTTTTTAACCGCTCCCCTTTCTGTTCCATTTCCCGGCTGCACACGGCGCTGATGATGCTGGAATCCAAGCCGCCGGAGAGGAAGGTTCCGATTGGTACATCGGACACCATCTGCCGCCGGATGGCATCCGTCACCAGAGTACGCACCTTTTCGCAGGTTTCCTCCAGCGTGTCGGTGTGGGGTCTGTCCCGCAGCTTCCAGTAACGCCGGAGGCTCAGATTTCTTTCCCGATAATAGCCGCACCAGCCAGGCTCCACCTCCCGGATCCCGCAGAACACGCCGCTGCCCGGAATGCGCCCCGGTCCCAGAAGCAGCAGCTGATAGGCTCCCTGGGCATCCAGCGCCGGCCTGAGTCCGTGATAACACAACAGGGTTTTGATTTCCGATGCAAACAGTAATCCGCCGCCTGTCTGGGCATAGAACAGAGGTTTCACGCCAATGCGATCCCGCGCCAGAAACAACCGCTGCCGCCTCTGCTCCCACACCGCAAAGGCAAAGATGCCGTTGAGCAGCCCGACGCACCGCTCCCCGAACTGGGCATAGGCATGGAGCACCACCTCCGTGTCCGAGTATCCTTCAAAGCAGTGTCCTTCTTTTTCCAGGGCATGGCGCACCTCCGCCGTGTTGTAAATCTCCCCATTGTACACAATGGTGTATTCCTCCCCGGCAAAAGAAAGCTGCATGGGCTGCTTGCCGCCCGCCGGGTCGATGATGGAGAGCCGCGCATGGAGCAGGGTGCAGCCTTCCTCCCGGAACGCCCCCTGTCCGTCCGGCCCCCGCCGATGCATGGAATCGAGCATTTTTTTCGTTTCTTCGCTGGAAACAGGCAAATTCACAAAGCCCGCAATGGCACACACGGAATAACCACGTCCTTTCCTTTCGGTAGTATATGCAGCAGTGCCGGAAATGGATACAGCCTCCCCTTGGCGGTAGAAAAACACCATATTCCTCTTTTCCGCCGTATAGATTTCCATTCCTCACACATACTGGTCTGGGGTGAAGAATGATGAAAAACAGCAAGGAGGTTCTGTCCTCCCTCCTGAAAACCACGCAAATGGGGCAGCTGGGGATTCGCAGCGTGCTGGATGTGTCCATGAAGCCGGAGCTGCACAGCGCCATCACGTCCCAGCTGCGGGAGTATGATGCCATTGAGCAGGAGGCCCACCGCATTGCCAAAAAGCGGGGCTGGGAGCTGCCGGAGCTGAATCCCTCCATTCGATTGATGGCAGAGGGAATGAGCAAACTGCGGCTGTCCTTTGGGGATCCGAGCAGCAAAATTGCAGCCATGATGATTCGGGGCAATACCAGCGGCATCATCACCGGGCTGAAAAATCAGCACCGCATGGAGCGCCGGGACGACGAAATAGGCTCCCTATCCCAGAAACTTCTGGACACGGAAAGCAACAATGTGCGCCAGATGAAACCGTTTCTGTAGCATCCGGGTGACAATACCCACCTGCACTGGCTGTAAAATCAGAAAGAGCAGATGACAGGAAAACAGTCCGGGCAGAAAACTGTCCGGGCTGTTTTCATACATTCCAAAGTCGCGGTAGACTTGTTCTCTGGTTTATGGTATAATTTGAATACGAAAACTAAGCAACAAATCGGAATTTATAAAGGAGAATATTGATGAAATTATTTTTATGTTCGCACTTTTCAAGTG
>ERZ1034952.2016-NODE-2016-length-15658-cov-26.764532_pt1 | contig 15658 bp, 13 predicted proteins | sample MGYA00520625_ERZ1034952 | MGnify/ENA primary metagenome ERZ1034952 (study PRJEB33766, sample SAMN09781773) | gut metagenome | biome: gut microbiome | host: Homo sapiens | place: Madagascar | study: EMG produced TPA metagenomics assembly of the PRJNA485056 data... | reverse complement strand
CAGCAAGTAAAAAATTAAGGAGAACGAATCGAGCCTACGGTGGATTGCCATTGAGTAATCCGCCGTGGGCTTGTTTGCTGTTTTATCAAATAAAGATTAGTGAGGGAGAATAGAACTATGAAAAACTATAAAATCGCTGTGGCCGGCACGGGATACGTCGGGCTTTCGCTGGGAGTGCTTCTGAGCCAGCATCATCAGGTGGTTGCAGTCGATATTGTGCAGGCTAAGGTCGATATGATTAACAACAAGAAATCACCGCACCTTGAATGTGGGCCGTGTTCAGACCCCCACACTGGCAATGCTGGCGGAGCGTGACGCGAAGATCACACTGTTCCACAAAGAGAAATATCATCTGCTGCGCCTGACGCTGGACGGAGCCGAAGCGGTGTCGGAGAAGTTCACCGATTCGGCGGAGGCGGAACAGGCAGCGGCTATGTGCAAGGGTGCGGCCGTCACCTGTACCTCTGTCACGAAGGAACAGAAGAAAGAACAGCCGCCGAAGCTCTATGATCTCACCACCTTGCAGAGGGAGGCAAACCGCCTGTTCGGATACACGGCAAAGCAGACCTTAGACTACGCACAGAGCCTCTACGAAAAGAAGCTGCTGACCTATCCCCGCACGGACAGCCGGTATCTGACCTCCGACATGGCAGAAACGGCTTCCTGCGTGATCCACCTGGCGGCAAAGCTGCCGCCCTTTGATGGCTGCGGCAACTTCTTTCCGCTGGTGGAGGCCATGATTTCCGACAAGGACGTATCCGACCATCACGCCATTATTCCCACGATGGAGATTTACAGAATTACATCGACTATGAGGCCTACGGTCGGGATGTGGCGATGGATGAAAACGGCACCTTCACGGATCAGGGCTATGTGCGTGATACGGGTGACAGTTTCCATGAGTATTACGACGGTGAGCGCGGCAGTATCCCCGACGAGTACCGGGTGATGACCTTCCAGGACGATCTTCCCGAAGAAGAAAAATCCGAGTGGGCTATGGATATCGCCTTTGACATGGATGAGTTTTTCCGTCAGAACGATCCGCAGTATGCGGCGGAACACCCAGAGGCGCACGCCGCAAAGGAAGAAATTTACGAAAGCCTGATGGCCGGGCGCATTTCCGCGCTGGATGAAAAGCTGGCGGCGCTGGGGCAGACGCAGGAGGACTATCTTCCCTCGGAGATCGAAAAATTCAAGGACGCCACGGGCTATGAGAAATTTCTTGATTTTGACCCGGCGGAGGTCATGGCGGCTTTGAATGACCCTGCTAAATCCCGTGTGGATGAAATGCTGGCCGCTGCGGAAAGAGCGGAACGGGAGTATGCGGCGGCGGCAGCCGCCTATGTGCAGACTCCGGCGGATATCGTAGTGCTGAATCAGGACGGAAAGAACACCGCTCATTACTGCGATAGGGTGGGCTTTACCGAAGTGCCAGAGTTTTTGCGGGAACGGCAGCCGGAGCTTACCCCAGATGATCTGGAAACCGGCGAGCGCATCCGGACGCCCAGGGGCAGCTTTTATGTGACTGCCATGAGCCGGGAACAGATGGAGGCAGCCGGTTACGGCGTTCATCACATTTCTGATGATGGGAAGTATCTTATCATGGGAAATGGCACACGGGCCTTCGCCGTGGCAGCGGAGCAGCCGGAAAAGGACAATCCCCTCCGCACGGCGGAAATGACGCTGGAGGATGACTACGGCATGATCGACGGCGTTAGCAATAACGGCAGACGCGGCGAGGAATTGGAAAAAGCCCAGGAGTACGCAGAACGGACAACGCCGGAGAAGCCTTCCATCCGTGAGCGGTTGGCGGACGCGAAGCGGGAGTGTACCGAGCATAAGCCTCCGGAGGGCAAGAAGCCCGGCCGTGATGTGCCGGGGCATGACTGCCTATGAGCCGAAGCAAGAAATGGCGGCTGGAATGGTCCTTCTTCCTGGGGGAGAACGGCAGACGCCAGTATAACAAGCTCTGCAAGGGCTGTGTCCATCCCTGCAAGCAAAGTTTCCGGGCGGTGGTGGTGTCCTGTCCGCACTATCTTTCTCTTCGTTCCAAAAAGTGCGGGAATTAGGGTTCAAAATGGGCGAAGAAACAGCCTGTGGCGACTTTATTGTGTAGGGGCAGTATGATTTCTCATGTGGGGCGGCAGGGGCGTTTCTGCATAGGAAAAACGCCGGATTTTCACCTTTAGATAAAATGGGAGCGCTATCGTCGGATATCGTTGTCCGGCGATGGCGCTCCTGCCTTTTATTTTTGCAAAGAAAGACTATACCCTATAAGTGTTTTTTCGATTAATCCCGTTTCATAAAGATAGTTAATCCCGTTAGCAATAGATTCCTTTGGAAATCGTTTTGCCTTATCATCAGACCAAGCTTGAAAGTCTTTTATCAACTTATCCTCAGTAGTGGGACCATTTATTTGGAGCAAGAATAGAAGTGTGGCAACACATTCTAAGTTTGAATCCGAAGTAATTTCATTCACATAATTAGCTGCCTGTTCTATAAAAGGAATTAACGAGTTCAGTTTCGCATTAACGGTTTCACTAGTCAATTTTTTGTAGGCTATTTCATATGCTTCAGAAGTTGAACTAACATTATAATATTGTTGAAATTCTTTAATTTTTTTGCTAATAACTTCTATTGCATGATCATATGGACCAAATTTGTGCTTTTCAAAATGGAAATACTCTTGCTGCCCAAAAACATCCATAAAGTATGCTGTTTTTTGTAAACGAAGCCGGTTAAATTTATGGAGATGTAGCTTAATCTGCATTAAAACTAGAGCAGATAAAGATAATTGAGGCTCCAACGCAGGCGTAGCAATATAATTTTTTGAAGGTTCATATACATATACATCAATCTGGCTATTAGTGAGCAGCAACGAAAGTTTCTTCTCTATTAATTGTTTTACCTCTGCCCATCTAAGCCCACCGTTTCCACTTCCTAGTGGAGGAATCGCTATTGAACTTATTTTCAGACGGTCTATCAAGATAATCAGCTGGTCCAATCCAGTTTCTATATATTCTATTTTAGATTTAGCTCGCCACTTATCCTTTGTGGGAAAATTAATTATAATTTTTCCTTTTTCATAATAGTAGTGTAATGTCCCAATATGGAGTTTTCCGGCTTTACAGGCTTTAACGTAATCAATGTTGTTTTCCGGAAAAGCCAACTTAAATTGGTAAGCAATTCCCTTACCCATATAACCTTCACAATTAACGGTATTAACAAGGCATTGCGCCTCTGATTGCAATAAATCTCCAGTTACATAGGTAATCATTTTCTCACCTCCCATATCGTTATTTTCGTAGCCACGGTTGGATGTTAACATAAGGCCTTGTTCCGTAGACTATTTGTAGTTTCTGTTCAACGCTTCTCTTAATTGATTCATCTCGTACGGCAATCGAGTGGAAATAATTCACGGGGACTACCTTTTCAGTAAGGCATTCGGCCATACGAACATTTTTATTATAGTCTGAAAGCGTAGAACTAGACTCCATAGCATCCCAGTCAATTGCAGCTATTCCTGTATCATAGTCTAGTAATTGGACTTCTTCTGCGCTTAGCGGATGCTTCGGAAGAATCAAAAAATTATTCGCTCTGGCTAAACGTCTAGTTATGCAAATGTATATAAATTCTTCATCATAACTGTTTTTTACAGCAACATCAAATGATGAATATGGGTGGAAGTGAAATGGTATATAAGTATCTAGACCAAATTCCTTACGCTTACGCATGATTTCAGGATCAGCAACATCTGCAAATGCTGCACCACTTCTCTCGAGAATGCCTCTAGATACCAATCCGTGTTCAATGATTGAATCCAAATTAGACAATTTGGTCAGATGATAAAGTAGTTGTCCGCTTTGTATTTTCCCCATATTGAGCACCTCCACATGTAAGTTTAACGTGCAATCTCAAGGTGGACAAAAATATATAAAAACTCATAATATATTATACTGCAAAAAAAACACTTTGGCAATCTTTTTTACATTTTGATCAAACGACTTCTTTATAATTATCAATTAGGTCGAAACTGATATATTCATTCCAAGTTGTTGCTCCGTTGTCGCTGCTGTTCCTGTTCCTTCGGCCTTTCCAGCAGAGCATCCACATTTTGGCGGAGGGTGTCATACTCCTTTTCTTCCCGCTGTACCTTTCGAAGTTTCGCTTGCAGAGCAGCCTTGCGGGCGGCGAGTTCGTTCAGTTCTGCTTTCAACTTCTCGGCAGAAGGAAGTTTGGTGAGTCCGGCCTTCTTGATCTCCCTGGCTGCCGCCTCAAACAAGATGATCTCGCTCTCAAAGCCACGCAGGAATTTTTCCTTGTCCTTTGATACTCGCGCATTGAACGCCCACAAAGCATTGTGCGCCGCACCCATCAGCATGGGCCGGGGTTAGACTCCCGTGGAGCTGTGCCAGCAGCCGTCCGTTTTGCCTCTTTCATTGCTATCTTTATGCTTTATGAAAGGGGATTTTATCATGCAAGATAAAGCTACAAATCCCGGCAAGACCAGCAGGCCAGAGAAAAATCCTCTGGATGCAAAAACGAGCTATCACATTGGCAATCGGTCGTTCGTTGTTGAGCCGGTTTTCAAAGAAGAAAGCCCGGATACCCTGGGCAGCGTTCTCCTTCGCCTGATGAAGTCCGAGAGTGAAAAGCTGTAAATAGCTTTCAAACCCGGCTGACAGAGGCAGCAAATGGCGGTATAATGTGTTCGTACAAGTATATTTGCTATTCGACTGCTTGACGGAAGGAGGACTTATGAAACAGTCGAATAACAAAAAATCCCGTGACGTGACCGCCTTTCTCTATGAAAGACTTTCCCGTGACGATAATCTTGAAGGCGAAAGCTACAGCATCGGCAATCAAAAGAAGTTGCTTGCCAAAGTCGCAAAGGAAAAGGGCTACACAAATCTGGTTCATTTCCTGGATGACGGTATTTCCGGCGTGACGATGGATCGCCCCGGCTTCGTGGAAATGATCCGCCAGTTGGAACAGGGAAAAGCCGCCGCTGTCTTTGTCAAAGACCTCTCGCGCCTGGGGCGCAACTACATTGAGGTCGGACGTTTGACAGAGGAATTTTTCCCGGACCATGATATCCGTCTGGTGGCCGTTTCGGATAACATCGACACGGCAGAGGGCGAAAATGAGCTTGCTCCGATCCGCAACCTGTTCAACGAGTGGTACGCCCGCGATATCAGCAAAAAGCGGCGCATCAGCAATAAGATCAAGGGCAATGCCGGTGAGCCGATGGGCCAGCCGCCCTACGGTTACATCAAGAACCCGAACGATCCGAAGCATTGGATCGTGGATGACGAGGCAGCCCAGGTTGTGCGCCGCGTTTACAGCATGACTTTGGAGGGCTTCGGAACGGAGCAGATTGCTACCCAACTTGAAAAGGACGGTGTCCTGACCCCGCGGGCCTACTGGCTTACAAAGGGCATCAAGCGCCCCGGCAAGGGCAAACAGCAGCCGCCTACCAAGTGGAACAGCTCTACCATCACCAAAATTCTCTCCCTGCAGGAATACTGTGGTGACATTCTCAATTTCAAAACTTATTCCAAGTCCTACAAGAATAAGAAACGGATCGACAATGACCGTGAGAATTGGGTGGTGTTCCAGGACGTCCATGAGGCGATCATCGAGCGTGCTGTCTATGAGCAGGTGCAGCAGAAACGGGGCAAAATCCGTAAGCGCCGCACCAACAATGGAGAACACAATATGTTTTCCGGCCTGCTGGTCTGCGCCGATTGCGGCAGCAACCTTCACTTTCACTTCAATCAGGGCAATCCAGAGATCAAGTATTTCAACTGCTCCAACTATAAGGGCAACCGCGGCACCTGTACCTCTACCCATTATGTCCGTGTGGACTTTCTGGAGGAAGTGGTGCTGGGAGAGATACGGCGCTTAACGAAATTCGCCAGCCTCTATGAGGACGAGTTTGTAAAAGTGGTGATCGGTCATTCCCAGCAGGCGGAGCAGACAGACCGCAAGCTGAAGGAAAAAGAGCTAAGAACGCTCCTTGCCCGTGATGAAGAATTGGACGGTCTCTTTGAGCGCATCTATGAGGACAATGTTTCCGGCAAGCTCTCCGATGACCGCTTCGCAAAAATGTCCCGTCGGTATGAGGACGAGCAAAAGGAGTTGGCGGAGAAAATAAAAAAGCTCCGCTCCGAGATAGAGAAGCAGAGCTGCCATTCCATGACAACGGATATGTTTATCGGTCTTGTCCGCAAGTACACCAGAGCGCGGAAACTGACGCCCCGGATGCTGAACGAACTGATTGAGAAGATCGAAGTGTTCAATGCGGAGAAGATCGACGGCGTATGGGAGCAGCGGCTTCGCATCCACTATAACTGCGTCGGAACGATCGAGATTCCAACGGTGCTGCCCCTGCCGATCCCGGAAGTGTCCGTAAATACAAGAAAAGGCATAGTCGTAAACTACGCCCCCTGTGAACTCGCTGTATAAAAAGCGAGTGTTCTTACAGCCTTTCAAATGCTGTAAGAACACTCGCCATGGTGCCGATGGTGGGACTCGAACCCACATGGTTTCCCGAGCGATTTTGAGTCGCTTGCGTCTGCCATTCCGCCACATCGGCTGATATGGATTTGGATGCGTTTTGCACGGTTTTTTGGAAGTTGGAGGGATGTTGGAACTTATCCACCGCTAACTGGTCAAAAACCTTCGCTACTTCGTTGAAATTTCGAATGGGCGCACGAAGCCGCGAAGCGGATTTTGAGTCCCCCTCGTCTGCCATTCCGACACACCGGCGTATCATTTTGTGAGCGATTTTTATTATACCGGATTTGACAGGTAAAATCAAGAGGGAGTTTTTACGGAAAATACAGCATAAAACAAAACGTTACACTCCTGTTTATGTGTCGTTTTGTGCGCGGGAGAAAAACAGACTTTGCAAAAACTGCGATAAAACAACCGGAATGCGAAGGATTTTGAATAAACAACAGAGTGCGGCATTGCTTTGCTTCCGTTGACGAGACCGAAAAGGGCGGGGTATAATCAGGCTAAAACAGGAGCTTTGCAGCAAAAGAATGCCCGCAGGAGGTAGGAAAATGGCAGACGAACGCAACAGAATGCTGGAGCAGTTGAACACAGACGACTGGCAGGAATGCCGTCAGAGCGTGTTGATCGTGGACGATTCTGCCATGAACCGCAGGATGCTCACCGAGATACTGGGCGGACGCTTTGATACCGCCGAGGCCACCAGCGGGGAAGAGTGTCTGCACCTGCTGGAGGAAAACAGAGACGGTATTTCCATTGTGCTGCTGGACATCCACATGGAAGGAATGGATGGCTTTGCGGTGCTGGAGGAGATGGAGCGACAGAAAATGCTGGAGGATATCCCGGTCATCATGATCTCCAGTGAGGACAAGGTGGACGCCATGCGCCGCGCTTTTGATCTGGGCGCGTCGGATTACATCAGCCGTCCCTTTGACGCCCGGGTGGTGTGCCAGCGCATCGGCAATACCATGCGGCTGTACGCGAAACAGCGGCGGCTCTGCGCTGCGGTGGAAAAACAGATCCGGGAAGCGGATCAGAACAGCCGGATCATGCTTGCGCTGCTGAACCGGGTAATGGAAAAGCGCAACGGCGAGAGCCGGAACCATGTGCGGCGTATCCAGATCATTACCGCACTGCTGCTGGCACAGCTGGCGCAGAAAAACGGGCAGCACTGGCTTACGGGCTCTGTGCGCCGCCGCATCACACTGGCGGCGGCGCTGCACGATATCGGCAAAATAGAGCTGGAAAACCGGCTGCTGTGCAATACCGACCCGACTGCGGAGGAAGAGACACTGCTGCGGCAGCATACAACGCTGGGTGCACAGATGCTGGAAGAAAACAGTACCCGGCAGGAAGCGGCTTTTGTGCAGACGGCGGCACAGATCTGCCGCTGGCACCACGAACGATATGATGGCTCCGGCTATCCTGATGGGCTGGTGGGAGAACAGATCCCGCTGGAAGCGCAGGTGGTGGGGCTGGCAGATGCTTACGATGCACTGACCGGCGGCGAAAACGGGCGTCCTTACCCCCACAAGGCGGCGGTGTATCTGCTTTGCACCGCCCAAAGCAGCCAGTTCAGCCCGCTGCTGCTGGAATGCCTGCAGGAGATCGGCGACAGGCTGGCAGAAGCACTCCATGCACCGGAAAAATAAACATTATAATAAGGTGCACGGGGATGCTCCAAGGCGTTTGCTGCTGCGATGAAAAAGTCTTACTTTTCCTCAAAAATCAGATAAAATTTGCGAAACGGTAAAGATTTGGTCGGTTTTTTGTAAGAAACTCACATTCTCTTTAAGGAAAAGGAAAAACAGCTGTGCAAGGCGCAGAAAATCTATACATGAAACAAATTGATATGGAACAATCGACAAAATGTGATAAAATAAAACCAGATATGCGCGCTTGTGTGCATGGTACGGATGGTAAACAGCAATAAGGAGTTATGTGACTATGTCTATTGAAATTTCCCCTAAGTCCTTCTTTGAGCAGCCCAGTGTGGCGGATATGCGGCTGATCGCCTGCCCCGGTGCAGAGGAGCTGACCGGCCTGATCGACAAGCACCTTGTCCGTTGGGCAAAGGCTGCCGGAATTGAAAAAGACACCTTCATTATTTCCTGCGACTGCCCCCGCTTCCAGAGCGGCGACGCCAAGGGTCTGGTCAAGGAGTCTGTCCGCGGCGACGATATCTTTATCGTGGTGGACCCGGGCAACTACAGCGTCACCTACAAGCTGTTCAACTACGAGAACCATATGTCCCCGGACGACCACTTTGCAAACCTGAAGCGCCTGATCCAGGCTGTGGCCGGTAAGGCACACCGTGTTTCCGTTATTATGCCCAGCCTGTACGGCGGCCGTCAGCACCGCCGCGTGGTGCGCGAGAGTCTGGACTGCGCTGTGGCGCTGCAGGAGCTGCAGACCATGGGCGTGCGCAACATCATCACCTTTGACGCACACGATCCCCGCGTGCAGAACGCAGTGCCCCTGATGAGCTTTGATAATGCCATGCCCACCTATCAGGTGCTGAAGAGCCTGCTGAAAAAGGATCCCACCCTGTCCTTCGACAAGGAGAAGTTCACCGTGGTCAGCCCGGACGAGGGTGCTATGAACCGCAATATGTACTTCTCCAGCGTGCTGGGCTGCAATCTGGGTATGTTCTACAAGCGCCGCGACTACACCCGCGTGGTGAATGGCCGCAACCCCATCGTTGCTCATGAGTATCTGGGCGAGAGCGTGGAGGGCAAGACCGTCTTTATCGCGGACGATATCATTGCTTCCGGCGAGAGTATGCTGGAGGTCGCCAGCAACCTGAAGGAGCGCGGCGCTGCCAACATCATCGCCAACGCCACCTTCCCCCTGTTCACCAGCGGTCTGGACAAGTTCGACAAGGCTGTGGCAGACGGCACCCTGACCTACGTTGTGGGCACCAACCTGACCTACCGTATGCCCGAGCTGCTGACCCGCGACTGGTATGTGGACGTGGACGTTTCCAAGTACGCTGCCTACTTTGTGGTGGCACTGAACCACGATATGTCCGTTTCCAGCATCATCGACCCCCTGAAGAAGATCGAGAACCTGCTGGCAAACCGCAAGTAAGGAAAACTTTCCAAAGCCCCTGCACCCTGCGTGCAGGGGCTTTTTGCGTTTTTAGGCGTTGTCTGTTAAGTTTTTGAAAATTCGCGCCGGGAGCTTTGCAAATTCCGGTGGATTTATGCTATATTTAAATTGAAATATTTTGCATTCTGACAGAAAGGAAAAACGCCATGGAGCATTTTGTGGAGTTTGAAGATGTCTGTAAATATTACCAGACCGGCAGTGTGAAGATCGCTGCTGCAGACCACCTGAATTTCTATGTGGACAAGGGCGAGTTCTGCATCATCGTGGGCCCCTCCGGCGCGGGCAAGACCACATTGCTGAACATTCTGGGCGGCATGGACAACTGCGACGAGGGCAACGTCTGGCTGGACGGCCGCAACGTGAGCCGTTTTTCTGCCCGGGAACTGACCACCTACCGCCGGTACGATGTGGGCTTTGTGTTCCAGTTCTACAACCTGGTGCAGAACCTGACCGCGCTGGAAAACGTGGAGCTTGCCAGCGAGATCTGCCGCGACCCGCTGGACCCCACCGAGACCTTGCGCAGCGTGGGTCTGGGCGAGCGGCTGAACAACTTCCCGGCGCAGCTTTCCGGCGGCGAGCAGCAGCGGGTGTCCATTGCCCGCGCACTGGCCAAAAACCCAAAGCTGCTGCTCTGCGACGAGCCTACCGGTGCGCTGGACTACCGCACCGGCAAGCAGGTGCTGGGCCTTTTGCAGGATACCTGCCGCAAGACCGGACGCACCGTCATTGTTATTACCCACAACACGGCACTGACCGGTATGGCTGACCGCATCATTCAGGTGCGCAGCGGCCGCATCGTGTCCAATCAGGTCAACGAGCACCCGGTGCCGGTGGAACAGATCGAGTGGTGAGAACTGTGCAGAAAAGTTACCGCAAAAATATCCTGCGCGAGATGAAAAGCAGCATCAGTCGGGTGGTGTCCCTGTTTGGCATCGTGGCGCTGGGGGTGATGATGCTCACCGGCCTGATGTGCATTGCCCCCGATATGCGCACCGCTGCCCAGAAGTACTATGTGCAGCAGAATGTGTTCGACCTGCGGGTGCTGTCCACCCTTGGTCTCAGCCAGAGCGATATCAACGCCATTGCCGCTGTGGACGGGGTAGATGCCGTGCAGGCGGTGAAGTATCAGGACGTAGAAGGAAACTGGACAGGGGACGAGCAGACCACCGTGGTGCGGCTGTATCAGCTGCCTGCCGACCCGCAGGCTGATACGCCGGAGAATATGAACCGCTTGGTGCTGCTGTCCGGCCGGATGCCGGAAGCTGCCGGGGAGTGCGTGGTGCACGTGATGGGGCACGGCAGTCCGGTGGAGCTGGGCACCCAGCTGACCCTGCCGGAAGAGACCGAGGGGGTCAGCGGGCAGGTGTTCACGGTGGTGGGCACGGTGCAGGACCCGCTGCATTTTTCCACCGATTCCGAGAGCAGCACCGTGGGCGATGGCCAGCTGGACTGCATCCTGTTTGTGCCGGAGGGCACTTTGACCGCAGATTATTATACGGTGTGCTATATAAAAGCGGAAAACGCCGGATTGTATGATAATGATTCGGATGAATATCAGGCCGCAGTGGATGCCGTAGCCGAGAACCTCAAGGCCATCCAGAGCGTGCAGTGCACCGCCCGGCGGGAAGAGCTGATAGACACCGCCAACGACAAGCTGTCGGAAGCGCGCGCGGAGTACGACAGCCAGAAGGCCGAAGCAGAGCGCCAGTTTGCCGAGGCCGAGGCAAAGCTGGCGGACGCGCAGCAGCAGCTGGACGCCGCCAAGGCGCAGCTGGAGGCCGGTGAAAAGGAGCTTGCCGCCCAGAAGGCCGCGCTGCCGGACACCATGCAGAGCGGTGCAGACCAGCTGGTGACCAGTGAAGCGCAGGTGCTGGAATTTGAGGAGCAGTTACAGCAGATAGAGCTGCTGGTCAACCTGAAAAAGGTGGCAGACCCGCTGCTGACCTACGCGGAAGCCGCCCTGCGCAACGCCGAAAAGGCGCTGGACGAAGCCGAGCCGGAGGACGAGGATTATATTGAACTGCGGGATGCGCTGGCCAAGGCGCAGGCCGCTTACGACAACATCTATAACCAGCTGCAAGGCTATCAGCAGCAGCTGGATGCAGGCAAGCGGCAGATGTACAAGCAGGGGCTGATCTCTTCGCCGAACCTCTCCAATGACCAGCTGGTGACCGAAGCCAAGGCTGCGCTGCGCAAGATGAAATTGCAGCTTTTGCAGGGGCAGTTGCAGCTGACCACCGGCACCGCCAGCGCCTACACCCAGTTCGATGCCGCACAAAAGCAGCTGGAAGAGGGCTGGGAAGAGTATAACGCCGGGCAGACCCAGCTGGAAGAATCCCGCACCGAGTACGAGAGCCAGAAGGCCGAGGCAGAGCAGAAACTGGCGGACGGCCTTGCCCAGCTGAACGATGCCGAGGAGCAGGTGAGCCAGATCAAAAAGGGCGAGTGGTATGTGCTGGACCGCACCTCCACCATGAGCTGCGTCACCTTTGCTCAGTACGCCGACCGCATGGACGCCATTGCCCGGGTGTTCCCGGTGTTCTTCTTCCTTGTGGCGGCGCTGGTGGCTACCACCACCATGACCCGCATGGTGGACGAGAACCGCCTGCAGATGGGCACCTTAAAGGCGCTGGGCTACTCCAACTTCAGCATCGCGGGCAAGTACCTGTTCTACGCCCTGCTTGCCACCATACTGGGCAGCATCGTTGGCATGGTGGTGGGCTTTGTGGTGTTCCCCATCATTATCTGGAATGCCTATCAGCTGGTGTTCACCCTGCCCACCTTCACCCTGCACTTCTACCCGGGCATGGCAGCTGCCAGCGTGGGTATCAGCGCCGCCGTCATCGGCTTTGCCACGTGGTACGCCTGCCGTTCCAGTCTGGCTGAAAAGACCGCAGCTCTGCTGCTGCCCCGGGCCCCGGTGGCGGGCAAGCGCATCCTGATGGAGCGCATTACCCCGCTGTGGCAGCGGATGTCCTTCTCCCAAAAGACCACTGCCCGCAACCTGTTCCGGTATAAAAAGCGGTTCTTCATGACCGTGCTGGGCGTGGCGGGCTGCACCGCGCTGCTGCTCATCGGCTTTGGCATTCAGGATTCTCTGCTGCCCATCGTCACGAAGCAGTCTACGGAGCTGACCCACAACGATATGTCCATCACTCTCAGCGACTCCAAAGCCCTGACCATGGAGCAGGGGCTGGCGCAGGAGCTGGACGGCAACAGCGCCGTGCAGAACTGGGGCGCGGTGTATACCAAATCCACCACCATCTACAATGCCGAAGGCGAGAGCGCCAGCGTGAGCATCGTGGCTGCCGCCAAGGACAGCGACCTGACCCGCTACGTCACCTTCCGCACCCGCAAGGGACACAAGGCCATCAGCTTTGACAGCGGCAGCGCCATCCTGACCGAAAAGACCGCCGAGAATCTGGGTCTGCACACCGGCGATACCTTCTGGGTGGAAAACGCCGAGGGCACCCGGGTGGAACTGACCCTGACCGGCATCACGGAGAACTATATGTTCACCCGGCTGTACCTCCCCCGCGCACAGCTGGAAAGCCTGCTGGGCACGGCGGAGATCCCGTGGAACACGGTCTACGGTCAGACAAGTTGCACCGATGCTGCCGGGTACAACGCCCTGCGCACCGACCTGCTGGACTGCAATTACGTCAGCAGCATCAGCTTTACCGAGGACACCACCGAACTGTTCGATAACCTCATCGTCAGTCTGGGCTATGTGGTGGTGCTGATCATCATCTGTGCGGCGGCGCTGGCGGCTGTGGTGCTGTATAACCTGATCAGCGTCAACCTTGGCGAGCGCAAAAAGGAGCTGGCGACCATCAAGGTGCTGGGCTTCTACGATCAGGAAGTGTACCGCTACATCTTCCGCGAGATCGAGCTGCTGGCGCTTATCGGCTCCGGCGTGGGTCTGGCACTGGGGGTGCCGCTGCACAAGTTCATTGTGTTGACCGTGGAGATGGATCAGCTGATGTTCATCCGCACCATCGCCCCCCGCAGCTACCTGCTGGCGGTGGCGCTGACCATGGTGTTTACCGTGGTGGTCTGCTTTGTCATGCGGCGGCACGTCCGGCGCATCAGCATGGTGGAAAGCATGAAGGCCCCGGAGTAATGTTTACAGCGCATTCATAAAATAAGCATAATTCCGCAGGATTTTTCGGGTATCATAAAATCACCGGGAGGGGGAGAGCCGCAAGCCCCCTCTCAGGGACATGATTCCTCCTATACCCCAAACCAAATACCGCAAAAGGCCGCGTTTCGTCTGAACCAGCAGATGGGGCGCGGTCTTTTGCGTGCAGGATGCGGCTGCAGAGCACCGGCAGAGGAGATCGTTTGGCCAAACTGTGCAAAAAATACGGGCAGCGCAGGTGGATATATCATGCAAAAAATACATCCTTGAAAAAAGTAGAATTAACCTATTGACAAACTAGGTAGAACGGGATATAATGCAAACATCCAATCCACCAGTCTTGTAGGAAAATGAAACAGAGGTTCCCCGGCGGTGGACACCATAGAGGGATGGAAAAGTTTTACCGGAAGGAGGGCACAAAGATGAAGCTAATCTGGAAAGAACTGCTGCACGCGAATTATCGCTGTGGGCGAATGCATACCCACCGGGCACAGGCATCGGATGTGTACTGTAAGTTGCCCTCGGCTGCGCGAATGTGTACCCGAATGTGACAGCAGCTCCGGTGAACCACACTGCCCGGTGCGCCTTTGAAAACGCATCGGGATTTTTTACACACAACAATAATACTTTTGGTATATAAAGAGAGGTAAATAACAATGTCTGAATATAAATTTGAGACCCTGCAGCTTCATGTCGGTCAGGAGCAGGCCGACCCCGCCACCGATGCCCGTGCGGTGCCCATCTACCAGACCACGTCTTATGTATTCCGCAACAGCCAGCACGCCGCAGACCGCTTTGGTCTGGCCGATGCAGGCAATATCTACGGCCGTCTGACCAACTCCACGCAGGATGTGTTCGAAAAGCGCATTGCAGCGCTGGAGGGCGGCGTGGCAGCACTGGCTACCGCTTCCGGTGCAGCTGCTATTACCTACACCATTCAGGCGCTGGCACAGGCCGGTGACCACATCGTGGCGCAAAAGACCATCTACGGCGGCAGCTACAACCTGCTGGCACACACCCTGACCCAGTTCGGCGTCAACACCACCTTTGTGGATGCCCACGACCTTGCACAGGTGGAAGCAGCCATCCAGCCCAATACCAAGGCTGTGTATCTGGAAACGCTGGGCAACCCCAACAGCGACATCCCGGATATCGACGCCATTGCCGCCATCGCCCACAAGCACGGTCTGCCGCTGGTCATTGACAACACCTTCGGCACCCCGTACCTCATCCGTCCCATCGAGCACGGCGCAGATATCGTGGTGCACTCTGCCACCAAGTTCATCGGCGGCCACGGCACCACGCTGGGCGGCATCATCGTGGACAGCGGTAACTTCGACTGGAAGGCCAGCGGCCGTTACCCCAACATTGCTGCCCCCAATCCCAGCTACCACGGCGTCTCCTTTGCGGATGCCGCAGGCCCGGCCGCTTTCGTCACCTACATCCGCGCCATTCTGCTGCGTGATACCGGCGCTACCATCTCCCCCTTCAACGCATTCCTGCTGCTGCAGGGCACCGAGACGCTGAGCCTGCGCATCGAGCGCCATGTGGAGAACACCAAAAAGGTGGTGGAGTTCCTTGCCAACCACCCGCAGGTGGAAAAGGTGAACCATCCCTCGCTGCCGGATCACCCGGATCACGCTCTGTACCAGAAGTATTTCCCCAACGGCGGCGCATCCATCTTTACCTTTAACATCAAGGGCGGCCGCGAGGAAGCCTTTACCTTCATCGACAACCTGAAGATCTTCTCTCTGCTGGCCAACGTGGCGGACGTGAAGAGCCTTGTCATCCACCCGGCCTCCACCACCCACAGCCAGCTGACCGATGCCGAGCTGGCCGAGCAGCAGATCTACCAGAACACCATCCGCCTGTCCATCGGCACCGAGC
>ERZ1034952.2014-NODE-2014-length-15675-cov-12.495839_pt1 | contig 15675 bp, 11 predicted proteins | sample MGYA00520625_ERZ1034952 | MGnify/ENA primary metagenome ERZ1034952 (study PRJEB33766, sample SAMN09781773) | gut metagenome | biome: gut microbiome | host: Homo sapiens | place: Madagascar | study: EMG produced TPA metagenomics assembly of the PRJNA485056 data... | reverse complement strand
ACAAGTTGGCTCCACTTTTTTCACCCCTTCAAAAGTTTGTTAGGACAGGTGTGATCTTGAAGCACATATATCGGAAATTTCAATGATTACGCCAGTTTTGATAATTAATTATTGCAAGATTCTCGTTGAATATGCAGAAGGCCTAACATACAATGCAACTTGTTGTATGCGGGTTTTTCTGCGCTACCTTTACGCGACCGAAAAAGTTACAATGGACTATTCCAGTAAAGTTCCGAATTTGACATATAGGCGTAAATCTCGTTTGCCTTCCGTTTTCACGGATGAAGAAGTCATGAAAATACTTGACTCAATACAGCAAAAAAATGCGCAGAGTCGGCCTGCCCCTGCGCATCAGACTGTCTGCTCATTTGAAGAAATACGGTTTCTTCGGAAGACATCTCATGGAGTCACAGGTAATTTTGAGGTTTGCCGCGATTTTCGCCCAGCGTTCCGGCATGTCATTTTCGTAGAGCCACGGCTGCCATCCGAGTCCGAGATACGTTTTGAGTGCTGGGATTCGGAAATCATCGGTCAGCAGGCTGATTCTGCGATACCCCAGAGACAGACATTTGTGCATGGCGGCAATGCTGACGTTTTTTCCAAGATGATGACCTTTGTACATCGGGTCGGTCAGAACCCAGCCAAGAACGGCGATTTCAGGATGATCCTTGAAATCCGAGGTCTCCGCACCGGCGGAGGCCGCGAATTTTCCAGTGGCGTCGTCAATCATGACGAAAAGGCCGTCGGGCAAAATCTTAGCCTGATAGTTCACGAAGTCCTGTTCCTGCCAATGCCAGTTGATGGTTTGCCGAAGTGCCAGGTATTTGCCGCATTCCGCGGGAGAAACCGCATGCAGGCTGAAGCCATGCGGCATGTTCAGCAACGGAACCGGAGTGGCTTCCGCATCAAAAATCATTTTGAGTTGTCCCATTTTACTGTTCCTTTTTTGAGAGTATCTGATGTTGCCGCGCGCCGGTCAGCGTGAAAATTCCGTCCGGATGGCTTCCAGTTTCTGACGGACCAGAGTTTCCGGTTCGTCGCACTCCGGCATTGCAAGCGAAATTATGCCACGCAACGCGGTGGCGGGATCTCCATCTGGATAGGTTGCCATGATTTTTTTCCCCTGTTCGAGTGCCGTGAACAGGTCGGCAAGATGCTCCAGTGCAGAATTGACAGCTTTGCAGACCGTCAACCTGGAGTAATCATCGCTTAAGTTTTTCCAGAGCACCGCGCCGTCGAATGCATCGCGGAGCATTCCGCTGAATTTCTCGATATCGAGCATCGTTTTGCAGAAGGTGTCGGCGAGCTCGTGGTCGCAGTCTGCCGGAAAGACGTTTGCCGGATCAAACAGCCGTTTCTGAAGAAAATGGTCGTTGCGGTATTGGTCACGAACTGCCGGATCGCGGAAATCCGGAACTTCCACCGGAATTCCTCCTTCTGTTTCACTTCGTACCGCAGAGATACCGGCAAGGGTGACGTCTGCGGCATCGTAGATGCCCCAAGGCGCTTTTTCGCCGGTGAGTATTTCCCTGACAAAATAGTAGATTTCCCAGAAATCGCCACCGTTGTGGCCAGCCGCATCGGCAAGTTCACCCAGTTCCGCCCATTGCGGATCCACCTTCAGGCGTCGGCCATCGCCGCGGGCGCCTACACAGATTCGCAGGCCGTCGCCGATTGCTTCCAGAGATGCGCGGCTTCCCCAGAGCCGGCAGCCGTATGGGGAATCATTGGTTGCTGCCCCCATGAGATTCCGCATGACCGCACCGTTGCTCATTTCCACAAAAGACGGACACATTTTACCCATGCCGCTGTTTCTCGGAAAACCGGGACATTGAACGCTGGCGGCCGGGGCAGTCACACGAATCGGACGCAATCCGGTGATTTTCATCAGCGGTCCGAGAGAGTGCGTGTTGTAGTAATGAAAATTGAGCCAGGATCTCCAGTTGTGCATGGTGCAGCCGGGGACGCGCGGAAGTGTGCCGGACGGAGTCCAGTTGCCGTAGATCAGGTCGCGGCAATTATGAAGGTATTCACATTCGCCGTAGAGGAATTCTCCGAAAAAACCTTTGTCCCAAAGTGCCTGAAGGTACATATTCTGCTTGGTGAATGGATAGTTTTCAAGGAGGTTGAAAACCTTGCCGCTCCGTTCAACCGCTTCCACGAGCCGAACGCCATCGGCAGGAGTGAAGAAACCGGTGACTTCGCACATGACATGCATTCCTGCATTCAGCGCTTTTATGGCATGTTCGGCATGCGCGTCAAAAAAGGTCGCAATCAGAACAGCATCCATTCCCGGTGTGCTGAGAAATTCATTTTCATCGGCGAAAACCTGGACATCCGGATAATTTTTCCGGAATTTTTCCCGCATCCCGGCGTCAATATCGCAACCGGCAATTACATCAATCTGCAGATTCCCGGCGATGTTGCCGAAACTGACTCCGCGGCAAAGTCCCCAGATACCGAGCTTGATTCGACGACCCGTTTTAAAAACTGTTCCCATTTTTTATCCTTCAATCAGTTGCTGTTGAATATGTTTTCAAGCCATCTGCAAAGAGCCCCCGGATGGATTCTTTACCGGACGATATCCGATGTCGTTTCACGGCAACTTACTTCTGTACAGTTGCGGAGCTCGATTGGTTCAACGTTTTCTGCTGCCGTGTAACTGTTGCCGGAAATAATGACGCGATCTGCCATCTGCACTCTGATGTTTCTGCCGCTGCCGCCGGTGAACCGGTTGTTCAAAATCCGGATGTTCTGATTTCGGATGTCGCTGGTGACCCGGCGGCTCGATTCCACCGTAATTGCGTATTCTCCTCCGGTGGGACAGTCGATGAAGTCGTTGTTTTCCATCACCAGATCTTTGATGGCGCCGCACTCATACCAGTAAGCAAGCAGGTCGCAGAAATACACAGATTCAATCCGTTTGAATGTGTTGTTGCGGATACGCAGCTTTCCGTTATCGGAGATGCGCAGGTGCGGGACTCCTTCCACTTCATTGTTTTCAAAGAGAAAATCGGCGGCACGGGTTTCGTTTTCCATGATGTCGCCGGCTTTGAGACCGGGAGTTTCCTCCTGCAGCTGCATCAGGACGGTACCGTCCGGTTCCGGTCTGACGTCCGCAGCGGTGACAATTGCTTTCCTGTTCTGTGTCTCCGGATCGCTGACAGTAAGTTTGTCGCCGCAGGTATACGGAATCCGCTTGCCGTGGGAGGCGTTTGCGTGTTGAAAGCGAACTGTTCTGCCGGCGACGGAAACGATGCGGGTGTAAAAACCATGAATGTTCAATGCGTCATCCAGTGTATTGGAAATTCTGCTGTTGCGGATTGATATCAGACCGGAACACTGGCTGAAGAACATCCCGTCAGCCGTGGTGGAACGACATTCTCCGCGCCCGGGACGTACCACAATTCTGCATCTGTCTATGGAGATGTTTTCCGAAAAATCCGCTACAATTCCCATGCCGCCGCTACGGTAGATGGAGATGCCGTCCAAACGGATTCCCTTGCAGTTCTGCATGTAAATATTGATATTCTGCCGCGGTATATAGTTGAAGAAAAGTTCGTCGCCGATGGGAAAAAGCAGAATCCGGGAGGCTTTGCGATAACGGAAACGGATTCCGTCCGGAGTTTCTTCCGCATCCGTCCAGATAAAGCCGGTGGGCAGATGACTGGTATCTGCCTGAGTGGAACCTGCAAAAATGTAATCCCACGGCGGGCGGCCGCCTTGGGCGTTTCCCAACAGGATCGGACAGTTCCCGGCAGAACTGAAGCTGCTTCGCCCGCAGTCGAAAATGACATGTCCCTCCGCATCTGTCCGGCAGCGGAAAAGTGAGCGGTCGATTTTCAATTCAAAACCGCTGTTGTCTGATGCAACCACCGTTCCCTGCGTCAGCATGGAACAGGCAAAGTCGATCGTGAAGTTTTTCAGCGTGACATTGCTGCACTGCTGAAGATAAAAAGGGAACATGCGGTCCAGAAAGAGAAATTCGGAGCCATTGCCGTCAATGGTGAGGTCGGTAAGTTTCTCCAGAGCAAAAAGAACGTGTTTTCGGGAGGAGCGTAAATAACCGCAATCAATCTCAACGTCAGTCCGACTGCCTTCCCAGTCAAATTGATAGATTCCCTTTTCAAACCGGATCAGATTTTTTTCTCCAGGAATGATTTTACCCAACGCATCTTCAATACTGGCGGAGGCGTTGCCGCGGATATGTTTTATTTCAATGATATTCATTTGATCCCTCAATATTGCCGGACGAGGTCCGGGTGATTCTGATAATCCCGGCTGCTGCCTTCTGGGTAAGGTGTGTTCCAGCCGGTATTTTTCCCTTTGACAACGGGCTGATTGCCGAGTACCACAGGAAGCATGATGCCGCCTTCTCCTTTTTCATCCAGTATGCGGATGGCGATGGTATTCTCTCCGGGCTTCAGGAGATTGCCCGGAATTTCGTAGAGTCGCGGTGTCTGCCACCAGGAAGGTGTCTCCCGCCCGGTTTTCCCTACCAGTTTCCCATTGACATACACCCAGTCGAAGTCATCAATTGCGCCGATGGAAAGGTAGTATTTCTCCAGATTCTGCAGCTTGGAGGGAAGCGGAAATTTCAGGCGATACCAGACATAACCATCGTATTCCTTGCGCAGGAACTGTTCAAAGGCAACGCCGAGCTTTACTTCTGCGCCGTCGGCGATCAGACCGCTTTGCCAGACGAGAGAACCGTCTGCGCCGGTTTCGACTTTTTCCGAAAGGCCTGTATTCTTCGGATCGAGGGCGAAACTCCAGTTGTAATCTGCAAGGTCGATATTATGATTCCCCCCGGACTGGGCGGTGAAGGCTGTGCCGTCGCTGCGGATGGTTACACCCGCTCCGGAAAGAAGGGCGGAAAGAAATCGGCAGGTTTTCCCGCTGGCGGGAGTGTTCCCGAAGAGTTCCGGCGTGATGGAAATCAAGGTGAACCGGCCCGCCCCGTGAGGAAGATCCACCACCACGCCGGGTGAAAAGGCATTTACCTGCTCCGGAATGCCGTCAAAAAACGGCAGATTGAATTCTTCGTGCCAGTAGAGGTCGTTATTATCCCAGCCGCAACGCCAGAAATGATCGGGGTGATCGACTTTGTGCAGTGCCTGCCGCGCTTTTTTTTCCTTGAGTTTCAAGGGGAACGGCAGCCATATCGATTCAAAGGCATTTCCCGTATGAAGATAGCAGATGTGACCGCCGTTGTAGACAAAACGGGTTAACGCAATGGAGTGTCTGCGGAGTTTTTCGAAATCAGGGTCGGAAATCAGAAGCGTCCGGGCATTTTTCAACACCTGCGCATCCAGTTCCGTTACAGGCGTATATTCTATCTGCATTTTTTTCAGCAGGGCCGTTCCTTTTTCTCCTCCGAAGAAAAGCACATCGCCTTCGACTGTGCCTCTTTGATCCAGATAGGATACCATACGATGAAACAGTGTAGTCGCTGCCGGATCAATCCCCAGGCGCGGGACAAGTTCCAGCTGGGAGGCAATCCAGCTGCCTTCCCTGCCGCAATATTCCAGCAGTGGCGTCTGATAGAGATCGAACCCCGAACAGAGCAAGGCTCGATAATTGCCGTGTGCAGGACGGCGAAAAACATAACTTGCCAACATATTGCGGTTCCCGGCGGCGGCCCAGCCGTAACCTGGCGGATTGTGTTCGTAGGAATCTGCCAGCGAGACTCCGCCGCGCCAGTTCGCGAAATCCTGATCCTGAAAACCGGCCAGTACGGTGTGACCGGGCGCATTGATGAAGGCATGACGGGTACGGGTTTTCATCAACTCCGTGGAACTGGCAAGCTGCTGTTCCAGAATCAGGATGTTGATGCCGTTCGCAGTCAGCCGGTTGAAATCCGGGATATCGCGGGCGGCGGTCAGTGCCTGGCGGCCGATCAACAGAATTCCGGGGCCGGAGGAAAGCGCGGTCGGTGAGGACAGTTCCGTAAACGGTATATTCTGTCTGGTCAGATATTGTTTTACACCGCCTTGAGGATCAAAAAGGTAAATGGGGCGGCTGGTTTTCAGGCCCGGCGGTCTGGGAAACCACTGAACATCGAGAGACGCGGTTATCGGTGTGTCCTGATTGATGCATTCGGCAGCGAGCCTTCCGTCGACCCGACTGGCAGTGTACGGCAGTTTGAATTTCACCGGCAGAACTGCTCTTTCGCCTGAAGCGATGGTACAGCTTTGTTTCATTGAGCGCAGTATGAGGTTGTTTTTACTGCGGAGCGTAATCCGGAATGTCAGATTTTTGTCCTCCGGGGAATCGTTGAGAACCACAAGTTGCTTTTTCAGCACTTCTCCGCCGAACCAGGCGTGATCGAGAGCGTAGGGATCCGGTCCCGGTTCCATGAATTCCGCCAGTACCGGCGCCGAGACCCGGAGATGGGAAGCCATGGACAAAGTGGATTTCAGGAAAAGATTGGTTTCAGAACAAACAAACGGCGGCAGATAAGCTCCATAGACTGCCCGTTCCGGCGAGTATACCGGGCGGGAAAGATCATCCGGCAGCGGAGTGTTCAAATTGCTGCTGGCACAGCCTGCCAGCAGCAGGTGGTAGCTCTGGACGAAACCGAAGAATCCGATTCCGGTGACTCCGGAAAAACGCCAGCCTGGAACGATGGTTTCATTGGAGATGGTGAAAAGTGCGCTGTACAGATCGCTGGGAATCCAGTACTGCGTGTCGCCCTGCTGATCCATCCTGCTGCCCATAAGAGAGTCATCGCCAACATCCTGAAACAGACGGCGGCAGTAAAAGGCACGCCAGCGGTAGCCTTCGTTGCCGAAATAGCGTGAAAAGTTCTCCAAAGAGAGCGGATTGGCTTCGTGGGGATTGAAAACATCCAGCGGACAGAAACTGCCAGGATAAGGAATGTTGAATTCCCCGATGAAGATCGGCAGTTCCCGTTGCAATCCATAGCGCCCGAAGAGGGCGCGCAACTCTTCGAAGGGAGCCCCCCAGGTATGATAACAGTGGGTGGAGAAAGCATCGCCGGCTTCACCGGAGGCCCCGGTGAGCAGCAGCTTGCCGGGAAAGTTCTCCCTCAACATGGCGGTGATTTGCCGAAAGCGGTTTTGGCGGGCTCTCCTGTCGCCGTCGGCAATATTGGGATCGCCGGATGATTCGGCAATAACCTGTCCGTCACGATTAAAAGCGGGATAGCTGGCTGTGTTCTCTTTCAGTCCGATGTATTCTGGGTTGGTGGTTCCTGGGTGAAAATTGAACCAGACATCGAAAAGAAATCCGATGTGGGACGGGTGATTGTCGAAGCGATCCATGCTTTTGAGCGTCGCGGTTTGCTGTTGAAACAACTTCAGAATCTTCCTGTCGCTGTTTTTGAGATGAGTATCGTAATTGAAAGAAATGTGGGCGAGAACCAGAATCCCTTCCTCATCGTAGACATCCAGCAGTTCTTTGGGCATCAGACCGCTGAAATAGACGGTATTCAGATTCATGGCGCGCATCGCCCGCGCTTCTTTGCGTACATAATCGGCATTGGTGCGCCAGTTGGAGGTCCAGTAACCGTTGGTATCCAGAGCGGTATCGGCATAGAGGTTGATTTTCTGACCGTTGAGATAGTAATCGCCTCCTTTTGCCTCGACTTCGACTGCGCCGAAGCGAACCCGTGATTCATCAAGGCGCACGCCGTTGTGTTCCAGTTTGAGTTCACACCAGTAGAGGTCGGGGGATTCGGGACTCCACAGTCGGGGAGGCAGATAATCAAGCTGAACGGAATCGGCAAACGGCAGCTCTTTTTCATAAACCGCTTTGCCGGTTTTCCATTCCCGGATGGTAATGGTAAGGTCGCCGTTTCGCACGGCGGAGTTTTTGAAATTGATCCGCATTGTCCCGTCGGCGACTTGAGTGGAAACGACTGGGGTTCCAAAGTTTGCTGCCGGAGCGACTTCCAGATAGACATATCCGGCGATGCCGCTGCGTTTTTCATCCAGTTTACCGCTTGAACTTACCCGTACAGCCAGCTCGTTCTGCTGACCGTAACGGAGAAGCTGCGAAATATCCAGATCGCAGGCACGCATCGCATCTTTCCAGTAAACCGGGAAACAGGTGAAATCCTTTGTACCGCCGGCCCGCCGGCCGTTGACGAGAATTTCCGCATTATGATTGATCTGATTGAAGCGGAGTACGACTTGTCTGCCCTGCCATTCACGGGGAATATCAATGGTGCGCCGGTACCAGGCGGCGCGAATTTGTTCCAATGGAATGCCATTGCAGGCGGTGACGGTTTTACCGTCACCGGTATGGACGAAGTTTGTCGGATTGCCTCCCCGCCAGTAGCCCGGAACAATGAAGTTTGCCCAGTTTTCCGCATCGGGGGGAGGAAGCGGTTCTTTGATGTTTTTGACTGGGGCGAAATCCCACATGCCGCAGAGGGAGACTTTTTCCCGCATGCCGAATTTTTCCTTCCATGCGTCGGAATAGCTCCAGTTCTTTTTGGCGGAAAGATTTTCCACCGCGAAGTCATCTTTGACTGCAAAGGTGACGGATTCGTGCCGGCCGGTTCTGCTGGAAGATGTGTCGTCGTCCTCCTCCGTTTCCGTTTCCGTTGTCGGTTCGGCGAAGTCAGGAAGCTCGTCTGGATCGCCGAAGAGCATTTCCGCCACATAGAGGGTGCTTCCTTTGGGCAGTGTACCCAGATAAAAAACGGGCGTCCTGATCCCTTGACTGCAATCCTGGCTGGCGATGAAGGAAAGTCGCACCGTCTGCCACTTGCCGGGCTGGGTCGAAATCACCGTGGAGGCATCGGAGCCCAACTTGGCCCACGGTTTGAAATTCTGCATGACCGTGATGGAAAACTGCAGTTTTTGCGGGCTCATCAGCCGGAGGCGGAGTTCATATCGTTGTCCGGCGACGATTTTTCTGCGGGACGGGAATACCACCTGGATGTCCTGCGCCTGTCGACCTGGAACATCCGCCGTTAATTTTACGGAACCTTTCAAGGCGGAATCCGGAACGATTCCGGGAGCATAAGAGCACTCCATCTTGTATTTGCCTTGCCAGATCGGAATCGGTTCAATACTGGAAGCATTGGGAAACTGGAGTTTTTCCATTGTCATTCCCGTCAGTGTTCCGAGGAAGATGAGGATAAAAAGAGTTTTTTTCATGGAGGAGTTCTCCTGGTGGATCAACCTGAAATCATTCAATAAAAAATAGCCTGTCAAGATAGAAAAGCAAAGTTTTTTTCCAGCATTTCGGCTGCTGCGGCGCAATTACGGCAATGAATTTCCGGAGAGATGTTCCGTTTCTGCCACCCAGGAGCCTGCAATCTGGCTATTTCAAAGATCAGCAGCAGCTCTTGGGGAAGTTCTGCATGATGGCCGGCCAGTCCAGCACTCCCAGTCCGGGGAACCAGTGGCACTCGTCCACACCGTCATAGTCGGAGAGATGAAAAGTCCGGAGACGTTTCGACAGCAGGGTGATCGCGTGAGGAACCCGTGCCGGGGTTCCGCAAAGATGGTTTACGTCGCAGCAGATACCGATTGCCGACGGCAAGTCCTTCAGTATCAGCAACAGTTCTTCGGGGGTATTGCCGAGGCAGCTCCGGGGAAGCAGTTCCAAATTGAGAGATGCTCCGGACTGTATCATATCCTCTGAAAGTTCCAGGAGACTTCGGCGCAGGGAAGTCATCGCCTGTTGACGGACTTCCGATGCAATGGGTTCGCCGCTGCCGTGAATGGTGAAATTCCTGCAGTTCAAAACACTGCAGAGAGATAAAAAATCACGGATATGTTTTATCCCTTCGCGTCGGGCGGTTTCATCGGGCGAAGCGAAGCTCCAGAAAGAAAATGGCCCGAAGGGGATATGAATGCTGGCCACTTCCAGGATCCCTGCCTGCTGCATGGAGAAGAGCGCCTTCACGCTGCGGCGAAAAACGTCAAAGTCATCTCCTCCGGCAGAGTACTCAATCTTATGGATTTCAGAATGGGTCATCGCCTCTTGCCATATCTGGGTCGTCACTTCCTGATCCGAAAAAGAAATTGCGTAAGAGTACATGGTTGTTCCTTCAAGTCATAATAGGAAAGAGGCCTTCCGGCAAATAGAGGAAGGCCGGGCCGGTGATGGCGGGATTTACTGTATGGTCCCGTATTCCGGGTCTACAAGCTCGTTGCCGATACCTCTGAATTTGAAACTGGACACATGACCGTCAACGAATGCAATATTGGTGGCATTGCTGTGGTTCCACGCGGGGGAGTAAAAACCGTTGAGGTTTCCGGACGCATTGGTGAACAGATAGTTGACATAGGCTCTGCCGCCGTATCCGCTATCTTGGCTTACATAATTTTTTTCGCCGAAAAGCGCGGAGCTGCTTTTCATTTTGGCGATGGCGAAAGAATACTGCCACTCACTGCTGCGATCCTTGAATACCCAGAGATGCTGCGTTAAGTGGGCTGCCCAGCTGACATAGGAATCCGGATGGGCAAAAGCCTGGTAAGAGGAGGTGTAATATTTGGCGCCTTCAACATTGCGGGGTACCGTAGGACAAATGGCCAGCGATGAGGTACCGGGGCCGACCAACAGCACTTTGCTTGTCGGATCATAATCATTCTTGTTGGGCAGATATTCCGCAAGATAGTTGATGTAGCTTCCCCATGGATCGGCAGGCGGAAGCCAGCCGCCATTGCTGTCGGCATAGAGCATGATGGCGGTGGCGATCTGCTTCATATTGCTGACACAGGTGATGGTATGGGCTTTCTGTCTTGCTTTGTTCAGAGCCGGCAGCAGCATTGCGGCGAGAATCGCGATGATGGCGATCACGACAAGAAGCTCGATAAGCGTGAATCTACGAATTTTCATCTGCATTCCTCCTGTTTGATGTTGGGTGAAAATATGTGAACCGAATTGTCGGTAAAGCAGGAACATTCAATTGCTTTCCTCTGTTTCAAGCATGATCGCGTCAAGCGGCGGGATTTCCGTCGTCATAGACGCGCCGCTCCACGCTTCTTCGCCGTTCGCTGTGAGAATTCTGCCGTGAAACGGAACTTCGAAGTCAATCCGGCACGGTTCCGCTTTTTCCCCGAAATTCACCAGCAGCAGCGCCTGCCGGGTACCGCAGCTCCATTTCGAAGCCAATACGTTCGGAGTGGAAACCGGCGCACGATGCCGTAAATGAATTTCAGAACTCCCGCAGACAATGCATGGAGTCTTTTCCATGCGCCCCTCCACAAGGTATTTGGCGGCTGCTCCGCGCCGCCAGGCGTTGAGGCGGCCGATCAGGGTCAGCAGCGGTTCCTGTGCCGGTTCCGGCTGCTCCCACTTCAAACCCCAGTTCCAATGAATCTTCCCGCCGTCTTTCAGCACCGCGGCAAGCAAATTCCCATTGACGAAGTTCCAGGCGGTATTCCATTGCAGGAAAAACGGAGTCTTCGCCGTATCGATCCAGGCGGAAAGGCAAACCCCGTTCCCGGAAAATCCGACGCAATATTCATGGAAAAGATAGGAGTAAAGCGGCACCGGCATTCCGCAGGTCCCCCAGGCCAGATGACTTCGGAGATCGTTGAGTTTGCAGAATTCCATGTACGGCTCCGCGGCGGCATTTTCACACCCCAGAACCGTCTCCTCCGCCGCAAGGGCAGCCTTTTCCAGCAGCGTCCGCATTGCGGTGGTCTGCCAGGCGCCCGGCAGGGAAGGATGTCCATGCTTCGCCGAGTAGCAGAGCGGTGAAGCCGCACCCTGATTCTGGTCGAAATATTGCAGATAATCGATCCTGGCGCGATGGGCCGCCGAAATTTCATTGCAGACAATCCGGGCTGTGGTGTCACGCGCCGGACACAGATCGTATCCCAAGCGGATCGAATGTGCGCCGTTGCAGTTCCGCGAATACGCTTCGCCGCGGGGGCCGGTGCAGATCTCGTTTTCCAGTTCTTCGGCCTCGAACTGCTCACGGCAGTCGTAGCCCGGTTCCAACATGCTCTGCTGAGTCCAGCCGATTCCGGAAGCGTACAGGCCGACCCGGTCTCCCGCCTTGTGCATCGCATCGGTGAATTCGCCGAGCGCCTCTTCTCCGCCATACGGCGGCCAGATATACGGCGGAGCCCACGGCGCAGTGCCTTCCCAATGCATCAGCAGCGCCAGAAGCGGTCCGTTCCACCTTTCACGCAGCCTGTCGAGGAAGGGAAGAGCCTTCCGGTAGGGAAAATATTCATTGGGCGCCATTTCGCTGCTGTCCAGGCCGTGCCCGCGGACGGGAAACGCGATGACGACCGGCGATTCCTTGAGCCAGCCGGGAATGCGTTTCCCGATCTTTTCCGGCAGCAGCGGATCATGTCTGAGCATCCAGGCACGGTAAATTTCCGCGGCATCCTGCCAGTTGCCGGCAAATGCGGCTGTGACAATCTCGAATTCCGGACCGGGAGCGCCTCCCGTGAAATTCTGCACCATGAGCCGGCGGGCCTCGTCGCCTTCACATTGAATGTCCAGCGTTTTAGGCGCATGGGCGGAGTCGGCGCAGCCGATATACAATCCTGTTTCGCCCTGAAAGCAGGCGGCGAACTGCATCGCGGCGGGACCGGGGTAAAATCCGTTGCATCCGGAGAGCGGATATTGGCTGTATTCGCATTTGAAATTCGCCGCTTTTTCACGCCAGTCAAGATGATCGATCAGCGTGCCTTCCGCAAAGGGGAGCAGGAAGCGTTCTTCCGTGGAACGGCGCAGCCGGAGGCGCGGGAAATCCGTCCATTCGCACCGGCAGGCCGGATTTTCCGTCGAAACCTGAATCCGCCAGCGGATCTCGGTTTCCTTCTGGACTGCCCATACTTTGACGGCGGTGTCGCGCAGCCTGCGGCAGTTGAAGTATTCGATTTCAAATCCGTCCTGCGACCTGTGGAGGGTCACATCCGAGAAATCCGAACGGTCAAGCCGGATCGGATTCCCGATGAAGTCCCGCAGCTGGACGACGAACAGCCCGGAACCCCCTGCCGGTTCAACGGCGGCGAACTCAATGCCGGCGCACTGAAGCAGAACAACATTTCCCGCTTCATCAAAATCAAGATTGATTCTTTTCAAATTCAGTGTCATAATAAATTCCTGGTCGTTTGTTTATAAGTATTATGACACAAAACCAAAAAGATGACAAGACATAAAATCGGAAAAAAATGTAACAATCCGTCATTTTGACGGATTCAGGGCCGCAGATTTTCTGTATTTCGCCGGCGTGATCCCATACGCTCTCCGGAACAGTTTTATCATATAATTTGCGGAACAGAAACCGCTTTCCGCTGCAATCTCATTCATTGATTTCGAGTTCGAGGCCAACAGGTATTGAACTTGAAGCAGACGTATTTTCAGCAGATATTCCATTGGAGAAATTCCGATCTGATCCCGGAACTTCTTGGAAAAAGACGAGACGCTCATGTTTAACTTCGACGCCAGCTGCTTCAATGAAAAATGGCATGTCGGATTCTCCTCCATAATGGTAATTGCATCCAGAATGCACGCCATTTCCTCTTCCACCGACGGGCGCAGGAATTGTGCGGAACGCATCACGGAAATAAGAAAATCAACGACCAGCGAGGTTGTCATGATTTCATACGCCAGAGGGCGCATACGGAATTCCGCAACCGCCCGGTCCAGATTCTCCATGCCCCGGGTCCGCTGGCCGACGGGAACGTGCACAACAACTCTGGGCGTGCCGGTCCGGTTGCCGAAGAACCAATTCCAGCCCGGCAGGACGTCCAGATGCCGGAACTGTTCCAGAAAGTCCTGCCGCAGCGAGATGTTATACAGAACCATTGTTCCGCACGCATCATATCCATGCCGCTCCCCTTTCTGAATGGAAAAGACATCTCCCTGAATCAGGCTGTCGGTATGATGCGTGCCATCCGTCGTCACATGGTGGTGGATCGCCGTTCCTCTGGCAACAAAGGCGATTTCCGTGAATTCATGCTGATGCATCGGCACTTGTTCCATCTGATATGCTTTTTCAATGGCAACGGAACATTCCGGAACCATTTTCACATCGGCTTCGGAAAAAAATCCTTCACGGGGCATTTCAACTCCTTCAAATTTTTTGTGTTGCGCACCGTTCCGGCAATTTGGGGAAGGGGCGGAAAAACAGTGGAGCCGGTTTGTCTGTATGCTGCGGCTGTCTGAAAACCGGAAAGACTCCGTAGGGAAGAATACATCAGCAAGTCTGTTTCGTCAAGTGCCGGATTCGGTTCCGAAGCGTGAATTTGAAGAAATAATCATAAACCGCGATCTTCCGATTCCCCAATGGCGTTCACGCCGTCGTCAGAGCGATGAAACTGGAAAACCGGTGATCTGCTTATCAGACATTTCTGCGCGAGGAATGGGAAAGCCTGACGGAGCATGAACCGCTTTGCGGACAGCGGAAATATCGCGTCGTTTATTCTCCCTCTTTCGGAAGACGGAAAAAAGACGGCAAAACAGTTTGCGGAAACGGAACGTGCCCGCCGGACTTCGGCGGGCGACGATGAGGCCGAAGCGCCCATAGCAGACGCCCCTTTGAAGTCCAGGCGGTCGCGGAGTTCGAAACGCCGGGAAAACACTCGTCCGATATTCCGGGAAACGGCCAGGAGCGCGGTGCGGAAACGGCGGCGGCGCTGATGATGCCGGAAATCCGTGATCCCATTCTCTCCCGAACGGAAGCGGCGGGGAGAACCGTCAAATGCGGCGGCGCCGGTCACTTTTTGAAAACTCCGGTCCGGAGTCAGCGGCTGTTCATCGGGATGCGGGTTGTTATCGCCCTGCGTGATGATGCGGTCTTTTTCAATGCGGATCACGCGGTGAACATACGGGCGCTCCGCGTCGATTGCGACGATATCGCCCGGACGGAGTTCCGAAAACGGAACCGCTTCAAGTTCAAGCGTGTCGCCCGGCGCGAAAACGCCTTTCATACTGTTTCCCGTATAAAAGATCATGAGATCATTCGTCGGTCAGCAGGCCTTTTTCACGCAGAACGCCGAAAAACTTCGCAACATCCTGTTTCGCCTGCGCTTCCGTGACGTCGGAGAATTCGGCGAGAATCGCATGGATTGCGTCCGCTTCCGTTCCGCCGGAGGCGAGAACCTTCCAGACGGCGACGCCTGTGGAATTCAGTGAAATTGCTTTGTTGCGGTCGGGGTCGAACACGATTCCGGTTCCGTCAAACTCCTCCCGCATCATAACAAACGGATTGAGTTTCATAAAAAATCCCACACCTGTCCTCACACCTGTCCTAACAATTTTCAAAATGGCGTAATTTTCTGATTACGCCCCCTCATTTTCATCTATTTCACACCAATTCTCAAAAGTAGCCCCCCTTTGTTGTAAATCAGCTGTCCTAAAAAGCGAACTCTGGTTGAAATAAATCCGGCTCCGGCGGTTTTGTGAATGGTTGATCCAACCATTGCAGTAAATCCCGATAGACGAAAAGATTCCACTTCAGAAATGTCACCAGCGTGGAGAAATGCCACTTGGCCTTCGATAAAAACTTCAGATCACACCTGTCCTAGATTGTGTCGTCAATAGATGTGTGCTATATTATACAAACGTCAAAAAAGGATGTAAGAAAAATGGCGAATGCATACGAACGACATGATATATCGGATGAATCTTGGGCTAAAATTGAATTTTTGCTGCCGGGACGCAAGGGAACCTGGGGCGGCAACGCTCGCGACAACCGGCAATTTATCAATGCGGTATTTTGGATTT
>ERZ1034952.2004-NODE-2004-length-15718-cov-9.972738_pt1 | contig 15718 bp, 8 predicted proteins | sample MGYA00520625_ERZ1034952 | MGnify/ENA primary metagenome ERZ1034952 (study PRJEB33766, sample SAMN09781773) | gut metagenome | biome: gut microbiome | host: Homo sapiens | place: Madagascar | study: EMG produced TPA metagenomics assembly of the PRJNA485056 data... | reverse complement strand
AAGTGACAGGAGAAGCGATTTCCCTGAAGCTTGGAATTGGGACAGCCGTCTTGATCACCATTTTTCTGGCATATCTCTACTACTCCATGCTGAAGCACAATAGTCCGGATCAGCAAAAGTTGCAGGAAATGGATCAGCATATTGCCGAAACCAAGCAGCAAAACGAACAGATTTTAGAGCAAACTGCCGCAATTCCCTATCTGATCGATCAGGAAACGAAGGAATTTTACAGGGACCAGCAAAGATTAACTGCGGCAAGAATCGCATTCAAGTTTTCCGAGCGGGAGATCAAGATCATAGATTATCATGACAAAGGCTATACCCAGGAAATGATTGCAGATAAATTCGGAAACAGTGTTCGGACGATCCAGCGGGATGCCGCCAGAATTAACAAAATATACACAGATCGAGGTCTGCCTAAACGCTTGCTCTGGAATAGCCGCAAGAAACTTGATCAAGTTTAAATTTGATAACGTCTGAAAAAATGTGCGTGATTTTCCTGACGTTATCCGCTATCTACGCGAGCAAATGAAGTTCCGCCTTTTCTTTGACGATCTGCGCAATCCGTTCCCGAGTCAACAGCTTGTCCAGATCGTTTCCACAGGCGCGGACCACCCAGGAGTAGACCTCTTTGGCTTTCGCCAGATCGCCATGAAACAGCGAAGGCATGCTGCGTACATGATCCAGCCCAGCAACGACTTGAGAGGCGATTTCGTCCAAATAAGCATGCAAACCATCCGAATCTGTTCCTCGTTGGTGATAGAGATTCATCGCATGGATCCGCACCGTCTGCGACCGGGGATAATCCGAACACATCAAATTCCACGGATCACCGCAGACGGACTGATCTCCGGCATTCCGAAAATCCGTTCGCAACAGGACGCATGGAATATCCAGCATTTTGGCGACCATAAACTCTACCACGGTTCCGGAGTCGAGATCCGTTCCGTCAAAATTGAATAGAGCCAGATGGCAGCTCACGACCAGTTCCAGATCGCCGTTCCGGATACTGGTGTTACGAAGCTGATTTCCCTCGGCATTCTGCGGCAGGACCGTCCGGTAAAAGCCACCGGAAACTTTCCGGATGGCGTCACTCAACAGCAGATTGCCGGCAAGATGCTTGAAGTCGAAAAGATCCCCCGTATGATAGATATTCATTTAATCCTCACTGAAATCAGAAGATTCCAATTTCAATACAACACTATTTTCCTTAACCGCTCTTACCGTATTGTCATCAAAAGGTGTAGATGATGACGCTTCAATATCGAGCTTGATTGTAACCTTGACTCCCGGCTTTGTAGTAAAAAGAGAAACCAGTTCCTGCATGATGTTTTGAAACTGAAATGTCCCTTTAATTGGATCAATGGACGCGGAACCGAAAAAGTTTTTATATTGTTTCTTCTGTGGCGTCGTTACATTTCCACCGGAAGGCAGCTGCGGCGGTATGGGTTCATCCCATGAAGCAGAATGTGATATTTCCTCTGTAGCCGGGGTTACGGATTCCGGTTTAGGAGCGTGATCCGCTTTGTAACGAGCTGCGGTTTCCCATTCAATCAGGAGCGCCTGCTCATCGAGTCCCAATGAAAAGACTTGAGAAGCGTATTGAAACCCGAGGTATTTTTCTCCCTCTTTTCCATCCGCATAACCGAAATAATCGCCTTTGCTCACACCATCAACCATGGCGCGTTCAAAAACATCCTGATTTAACAAACGCGGCATTTGATAATAAGTGCAGCAATCCTGCCAGACTTTCAATGCGGAAATCTCGGTCTGACCATTTTTAAAGTAATTTTCCGCCAAAAGTTTTTTCAGAAAAACAGGAGACCAGCGTTGAATGATCTCTTCACCGTCAACCAGGATTTTTTCCACCGCAATAGCAATATTACTACTGGTTGTTCCGATTCTGCGGACATCGAACTCCACCTTATTCGGCCCGCTTGGACGGGGAATCATCACATATCGGTAACATTCCAGAATGGCCTGATCCAGAATTTTTTGTGCAATTCCAAGCTCTTTTTTGGCTTGACTCGCCTGAAAGAGATCCAAATTGAGACGGGACAACTCAATATCGTTGACGATTTCCTTCCATGCCAGACAGGTACGGCACTGGTCAAGAACGCGGGTTATGGTATTCATATCCGGAGCCAGGAAAAACAGACGGTTGCGACGCATACGCGGCTGTTCTCCTCGCTTATTCAAAATCTCCGCAGCAGCATTGCAGGCGAGTTTGCGATCAGCCTGAGAATAAGCATTGCTGAGATCCGGTGGAAGCAGAACCAACCGGGGGCCGGTACCGAATTCATCGGGAATATCGCCATGCGGCGTGAACACATGCACGCCGGAAAAGAGCTGTCCATGTCCGGCAAGCCGGGTAGTGGTCTCTTTCAACGTTCGTTTGAGCAGAAGAGTGTCGATTTTCCCTTTTCTGCTTTCCATCTCACGGCGCAAATTCGGGCGCGTGTCGAACCAGAAATGATCGGTATCGACAAATAGATAATGCAACTTATCCCGCAACCGTTTCAGGACATCCTCATAAATCGAAACGATCTGGCCGGGAGTCGCGCATCCCAGAAGGATCCTTTCAACGGCAATTCCCCGGCGTCCCTGTGCAGCGGAAGAGGGCGCGCTACCGAAAAAGATGGTACGAGCTGCACGGCGGGCTGCAAAAATACTGCCGAAACGCGTATCATTCCCATCAATCCGGGCAGGTTCAGAACCGGGCCCATCGATCTCTTTCTCGATAATCGGATCCCAACCGGGTGGAAGATATGCGGTACTTTTGATGCGGACATTGGTATCCGCCAGCGGAATAGAGCCGGGCATAATCATCGGATCCTGATCGTCGGAATTCCAGAGTCGATGGATGATGATCGCCATATACTGTAAGACACCCCGGGTTTTCTGGAATTTATCCAGCGTAGACCAGTCCTGATAGAGACGGTCGAAAACCTCGGGATGAATCGGGTAGGATTTTTTCAGACGTTCCGCGTAGAGATTCTCCTGAATTTCCGCAGGGAATTTATCTTTATTTTTCCGGTAGTAATCGACAAATTCCCGGCAGACGGCCTCCATCTCCTCCGGATCGCCGACGGAATCGAAGAGGCGGCGGCGTACGATTTCAAACGATTCATCGGCGGCGACCGGCTTCCAGACGTTTTCGACCCGGCCGAAGAATTTCTCAAGGGTATCCAGCACGGTCTTGCCAAAAGAGCCGACCGATTCCGTATCGGATTCCGGCAGGGAGGCGAGCAGAATCGCATTCGGGACACATTTCACACTTTCGGTCAGAGACTGGATAAAACTCATGTTGCTTTCCAGCGTACCGGCAGCCAGACGTTCTGAACCGTCGAGCTGGCGATAGAATGCAACCAGCTCATCGAGCAGCAGAACACAGGGAGCGGCTTTCTTCAGCAGGGCGATAACCACCTCTTTCCCCGGAGCGGAACCGGAGGCGTCACTGTCAGCCACCATCTCGTACCCCTCCACCCCGAGGAGCTGATAGGCGATTTCGCCCCAGATGGTACGGATTTTCAACGCACCGCGTTCAGACGGTTGATTGGGAGAAAGATTGATTCCATCGATGACCGCAATGTTAGCGGTTGGAAGCGTGGTAATGCCAGCTTCATCAAGCAGAGCCGGAACTCCCTGCAGATGATCGGTCGGAACAGTGCGCTTGGCCAGATGGTAAACGGCGAGGAGCGAATGGGTTTTGCCGCCGCCAAAATTGGTCTGGAGCTGAATCACCGGGTCTCCGGCCTGACCGGCGAGCCGGCGGGCTACGGAGATCAACAGCAGGCGCATCCCTTCGGTGATGTAGGTACGAGCGAAGAATTTTTCCGCATCCTGATATTCGGGCGAAGCATTTCCCTGCACAACCTGAGAAATATCAGCGGCGAATTCGGACTGCTGGAACGTCCCTTCCAACACATCCCGGTGCGGCCGGGCAATCTGTCTCCAAGGTTTCATGGACGAGCCTCCTCGACTTTCCACGGCAGCAGATCAGGAGAATGTCGCATCGCTGCCATGTCAATTACATATAAATGTGTGGACATATAACCAAGTTTTTTTGCCAGTTTGTCTCGAACAGAAGATAAGGCGATGACACCTCTGCGAGAGGAGAAAAGCCCTGATGCGTAAGCGGGCTCAGGCGATTCAAAATGAAACACAAAAGATAATCCAAGTTTTTTCCGTCTGGCGGAATCCGCCAGTTTCTTTTCATCATCCTCTTCATCCTTCTGGCTTCCGCACCAGAGAACATAGAGCGTATCTCGGAATTTTTTAGCTACCTCGGAGACAATATGATCGATCGGCAGAATTGAACACTTTCTGTAATCTTTCATTTCGATCAGAAAGAGAGTGTTGTTATTCTGCAGGAGGACATCAACTCCTTTCAAGCCTTCAAATGTTTTCTTTTTATTACATTTAAGGTAATCATCGCATGCCTCTTCGGGGCAGGAACTGCTTGCGCATTTTAGACATTCGCATTTTGTTTGAAATGCACTGCTCGCTTTCTTAAAAAAAGATAGTTCATCAAATTTACATGCCGTAAATCCCAAAGCATCATCGTATATAAACTCCAGGGAATCCACTCGCATCTCTATTCTCCTGAGTAGTTGATAATACGTTCTTCTTGTGCTACTTCTTCTTCAAAAGATGCAATATCTTGAAGTTCCGCAGTACAATAGCTCTGTTCAATATCTCCATTCGCATGAAGACAGAAATAACGAATGGTATCTTTTTTCTTCATCGAATGTGATAAGTACTCAAGTTCCCGCAGCAGAAAAAGGCTATGCGTTGTGATAAAGACCTGAATATTTCGAAGTGACAGCAGAAAAATAGATTTGGCCAATACCTTGATCAGCCGGGGGTTCAAATTTGCCTCCGGTTCGTCCCAGAACAGGAATCCTTTATCCTTCAAGGCTCCATTTAAAACAACTTGAGTTAGCATTCCAAGTTTTCGCCACCCTTCTGCAACCAGATTGATCTCCATTTCTCCTCCAGCATTTTTTTCGTTGCTGAGGGACATATAGAAGCTGTCTCCATTTCGGTCAAGGTAGATATGACCTCCTATGGTCCTTTCCAGCTCCTGGATCAATTCATTCGTTTTCTTTTCATGAGGTCCTTTTAAATAGGAGCGTCCCAGCAGCAGCATTGTAGACCGATAAGTTTCATCATACTGGAGATGAAAATCATCATACATGGAGACGAATTTCGGATATAATGTCAATATTTCCTTTGCCGGAAAATAAACAGGTGCAGCAATATCAACTTTTCCGGGGAGTCTTGAAAAATTCACTTCGGATTTACTGTTGGTGGCAAAGCTGAATTCGCAATTATAATCACTGTTCTTATGAAAGAATTTGATTTCTGTCCGTTCACGTCCCTGCTTTCGAGTGGTCAGTCGACCCAATTGGTTGGGACGAAAAACACCGATTAACTTGTCCGCCATGTTCTGCTGCAATTGTTGTTTGATCACATTGCCATCCGAAGAACATTTTGCAGTTCCATAACAGGCCAGAATGGAATACAGCAATTTTAAAAGGTGGGTTTTCCCTGTTCCATTCTCACCTATAAATACATTCAAATCAGGAGAAAATTCAAGCGTTGCATTCCGAAAAACTGTGAAATTTTTTGTTTCCAGTCGTTTTATCATAGCAGGCTCCTTGGTGATGTAATGTTTGATTTACAACAGATCCATCTGCTCCGGTTTTGCCACTGCCGCATCCATGCTGGCGCCGATGATCGCGTGCCAGCTGGTCATAAGTTCATTATAATAACGGGCATCAGCGGCATTGTTTCTGCGTTCACAGAGGGTGTAGAGGAAATAGGCCAGCTGGCGAATCTCCTCTGCGCTCTCCGGCATCCGGGCCAGCAGTTCACCTGCGGCGGTTTCTCCCTGCCGGTTCAGAACGCGGATCAGGTGATGGCACGCCTCCCAGACCGGACGGTTCCGATCGGCGGCAGGATCGTACTCTTCGGGATAATCCTGCCAGTTCAGCAGCTGCACTTTGCCGGCGGCAGCGGTGATGACGCCGGCCTCCTTGACGGAATCCACACTGGTACCTTTTGCCCGGGCCAGCGTGTCGGCAACACCGAAGGGGCCTTCGCTCCAGCCGTACTGCAGGAACCAGTCGTTGCAGAAGAGCGTCGCCGGATCGAAGCCCGCGCCATCCGGATTCAGATAGTCGGAGATCTCGCGGTTGATCTCAATCATCGCCTCATGAACCGTCATCGGCGTTCCATCGGCATTCAGCACCGCTTTATACCGGGAGAAAATCTCCATGCCGGGACCGATCGCCGCCTGCGCGAGGTCCACCGGGGCAATGGGGGAACGGAGGCCGTCAAGTCCCAGCATATCACGCAGGGCGCCCGGCATCGTCTCACGCAGTTCGTTCAGGAATTCCCGCCGTCCGACCTCTTCGGCATTTGCGTCCCGTTTCCGGCAGACCAGCACAATGCTTGAAGCTAGCGCGTTAGTACCGGAACCGATCATTCGATTTGCCAGCTCTGTCCGCATTGGCCAAGTCCCCGTGATGGTGAATCCGGCCTTCAAAACGGCAGCAAGAAAGGTTTCCCAGCCAGTATTGCCGGTTCCGGAGTCATCGGTATCGGAGGATTTGAAGGCGTAGTAGATGGTGACGGGGAATGCCGGGTGAGCCAGTTCCGCCAAATTGTGCATCGCACCGGTCATACCGGAGAGGAAAAAGGCTTCTGCCTTTTCCTTGCTCCCATGACGATAAGGGGTGGCGACCAGTTCCTCGGCTTTCGGAACCGCCATCGTCGGAAACACTTCCGGATATATATTGCGCAGAGAGCGGCGCATCCAGACATAGAAGAAATCCGAGAGATCCGCATAACCGATGTTGTCATAATACGGCGGATCAGTCGAGATGATTTTATCTTGAGAGATTGCCTGTGTTTGGGCATCCTGTTGAGTGGCAGTCCCTTTTCCTTTGCAAGGAAAACGAGTGATGGTTTTCCATACCCAGTCAACCATGGCTATCCAATTTCCCGTAGATCCGCACAAAGGATTGCATTCGGCATAATCCCAAGTCATAGGAATTGCCTGGCGACCGAAGGTATTTCTCATTTTCTCTCCGGAACAATGCCAGCTGCAGATGGAAGACCAATAGTCTGTACATTTATCCACGGCAAACGCCAGATAGGTGGCGATGGCGTCACCGTAGGCGGTGGCACCGATCCCGCCGGAGGCGATTCCCCGGCCGTCATCGGGCATCCCAGCCGCTTTTGCATCGGTAATCGCCTTTGTCCGCGCCTCCTGAACCAGATCGGAAAAGGTATTCAGCGCCACCAGCTGACGCGGAGTGAAGAGATCGCCGTAAGTGGTCAAGCCATAATTAGGAGTCTTAAAATCTCGTGGATTATTTGGAAGTTGTGAAAAAGGTTTTTGAGAAGATTCAACCTGTTTTGCGATCTTCTCCATCTGAGATTGAGGTGAGAGATAAATTCTTCCCGTAGGACTATCTAAAACGAGAGCCAATAATCGACAATTTAAAGCTTTGTTTTTTCCCTGTTCGCGTATGTAGTTATAATCAATAGGGACATATGACATTAAACAATAAAAAGCATGACGTTTCCCCAAAGTTGTACCAAGAGCCGCCTCTTTCGGTGGAGTCCCGACTTTAACTTCAAAGCGATAGGAGTCGCCTTCGATCACGGGCTGGACATAGGCCTCGTGCCCCTTCTTTTTCGAGAGCACAAAGCTCGAAACCAGCGGGACATCGACATGGCTGAACTGCGGATTCGGACTTTTGACCATCCGCGCCCAGAGCCAGGCGATGACGGTCAGCTTTTTGCTGACATAAGGGAGCAAGTCCGGGCGCGATGCCGCCATTTCCTGCGTAATCTCCACTTCCGGATAAAGATGCCCGATCCGTTTCTTCGCCTCCTCACGCATCCAGTATCCGTAGCGCCGGACATCCTCGGCGAGACCTGCCGCTCCCTTCCATTGCCGTTTCAAGAGATCCGGAGTATCCTTCGCCTCTTCTTTCGGAATCGGCCCCACCGGTCTGGAACCGGCGAATTTCGGCGGGATCTCAATCATCGCCTTATTGATCATCACGGCGACCGGGTTCAGGTCGCTCGCATAACTTTCCAACCCGAGCCGCTGCGCCTCCAGCGGAATCGCGCCGCCCCCGGCAAAGGGATCGTGAAATGCCGGCAGCTGTTCCGGATCGAATCCGGGTTTCCCCTTGTTCATGGCGCAGGTCTCACGCCAGCTCTGACGGATGGCGGCCCGCGCCCGTTCCAGGACGGCTTCGTTGTTGCTGTTTTCCCATTTCACCAGATCGCGGATGATGTCGAAGAGCACCTCGCGCTTTGCCGCGGCCTGCTGTTTGGTGAGTCCGGCCATATAGCCGCGCTCCCCGCCCGGATTGTTGACCATCTGCGCGAACAGCACGGCCCGTGCCGCCGCCAGCGGCCGCCGAGCCCACCACAAATGCAATGTCGAAGGGTGTCCATGCCGAATGGACTTCTCCCGCGCAGCTTCGGCATTGATATCATCCAGCGGCAGCGCCACTTCAATCAGTTTCTTCGGAGATTTGATATTGCTCATGCTTAAATCTCCAAGTTGGCATTCCAGATAGCCAATCCAGAAATTAACACAGAGTTCAGCCAGGACGAAAATCTATTTCGCACGGACTTTTCTTCATCTGCATAATTCAATTGAAAATATTCTTTTCCTAAAGAGGAAAAATCCCCAATCTCTTTATGCTGATCTCCGGATTCATTCCGACTGAAAAAACAAGCAGATATCGCAATCACCCCTCTATATTCACTCCCGATTGCATGAGCAGATACAAGGATTTCGCTGGGGTTCTTCCCTGGCAAGACAAGGCAACACCATGCCCGATATTCTGCAGGGTTTGCAAAGTAGCCATTCCCTTTTGCCATGGCAATAATCTGATTACGATAATAGTGGCTGTGTGAATCTTCATTTGCAGCGTGTTTGACATAAATTTCTGAATTCGAAAAGAATTTTTTCAATTGCCTTTTTAAATCTTGCGCGGTAGATTCCATTTCTTTTTGAGTCATGTCGATTAGCATAGTTGCCATGTTTTTTGCTTTTTCACGCTCTTTATGCAACTGATGGCGTTTCGATTCGAGTTTCTCCCGAATATCTGTAATAATACTCGAAATGTGAGAGGTGTTTTGGAGTTGTCCTACCAGCCCTAACGCTGATGTAAACGTTCTTCGTTGAATTTTGGCAAAGAATTCAATTAACGACGCCAGATTACCCTGGTCGGCTTGTTCCAAAGCATTGATATATTCAACCCTGTCGTCACGAGTAACAGTCAGAGGGAACCAGCCGGCTTTTATAAAAATCAGAGAAGCCAACGCTCGTGCAATTCTTCCGTTTCCGTCTTGGAATGGATGAATTTGCGTAAACCGATGATGCAACCATGCCGCTTCAATTTCGGGAGCAAGAGGTTGAGATGATGATTCATGTTTATGGTAGAGCTTAATCAAACGATCCATTTCAGACTCAACATGGATGGGAGGACAGTACTCGTGGATAAGTCCATCTACTTGTTTCGGACTGTTGGGCCATTCCTTGTAACAACCACGCAAAAGCGGAACATCATGAACCTGCCCAAATTGATCAACGCCTTGAGTCGTTTCTTGGTTTCTGCATAAAGCTGCGTGCAACTCTTTAATATAACTAGTGGAAAGAGGACGAACTTCCTTTACAAAATCAAAAATACTATCTACGATATCGTATTGGTCTTTAATAATCTGTGCAACAAGAACAGGATCTTTGTTTGTTGATTCATGAGAAATATAATTTGCTTCTATACCTTTTTCTATCAATATTTGAGTAACACCTCGATCCAATGTATAGAGCCTCTCCAGGACACCAGTTTCAATAGCCCATTGACGCTGCAGTTGCTGTGAAAAACGATCTACTAGCCCTTTTGCATTTAATTCATTTTTTTGCTCTTGCCAAACCTTAGCTAAAGCAGTCAGACCAGAATCATGGTACCCATCCTTATCTGGAGAATAGTCTTCAATAGGATGCCATTTATATCCAATGTTATTCTCAATCATATTCTTAATCCTCTCTTTTGCTTTGGTATCGTTCTATACTACTTGATACTAACCTATTATCACAAGGTATCTGCTGGTTTCACTGCCTTCGAGAGCAGAAAATTGATATCGTAATTGGTACTCACTTCTCCAAAATCCGGCTCGCGATCAAAGGGATTGCGAATGTAGAACGGCCCCTCGGTCTTCTCCCCGTCAACAAGTACAATCGCCAGAATGAACTTATCTTTCTGATTAACCGCATAACAGATCTCATTCCGGGAAAGTGTAACCGTCTGTGCGCCCTTGACCCGCCCTTTCACCTCGATGTGGCGGGCATTCTTCAGCGGTGCGCCAGGAACCCGCTGCGGTATCTGTGCTGTAATATCCCATCCGCATTTTTCTGCTGATACATCCGTTACCACATGCCCGAAGTTGCGTTCCGTCTCCATCACAGCTTTCATTGCCAGTTGCTCCACCCGCGCCCTTGCTGCAGGATCGGCGGAAAACGGCCCGGCACCGGTTACCTTGTTCAACAGCCCCTGCGGAATCACCAGAATTCCTCCCAACACGTTCGGTGTCTTGGAGACAACATTCCGCATTCTCTCCAACTCCACCTCGCGTTTTCTCAGACGACTGCTGAGCTCTTCCGCCATCTGTCTCGCATTATACGGCTGCAACCGCGGCTGTTTACCGGCCCTCACCTCTTCCTCCAGCTGCAACGCACGATTCGTCCAGTAATTGATCCCGTATATCAGTCGGGAACGAACAGCACTTTCTATCTTATCCACCTGCTTCCGGCGGCGCTCACTCACCTCAGCAAAATGTTCCTGCGCCATATTGGCAGAAGCGTATTCAATCGCCTGCAATTCCAGATCACGGTGAATCCACGACTGATTCCGGATGGCGGCAGCCAACTCCAACGCCGTCGACGGCGGATCCGTTAAATCCAGATGCGGAGCCCACCCGGCATTCTGAGCCGTTCCATCCGGACGAATCCGGACAAACTGCAAACGCTGTGAAACAAGTTTATCCTCTTCATTTTCCCTGATCCCATGATCGATCATAAACAGCAGTGACGGAGTGATGCCATCATCAGCTGGATCTGCCATCACGGTTCCCGGTTTCAACATCGCCCGTTTCTGCATGAGAACGTAATCGGTCAGAGAATACATGAGCGGATGACCGGGGTGGATAAATGCGGCTTCCGGAACATCATTCGACGGTCGTCTCTGCTCTTTCTCAAAACAGATTCGCGCATACTTTCTTGCGATGGCATTCCGCCCCTGGCCAACCAGACGGTCGTTTTCTCGAATACACGGAGGGACATGGATAATCTCGAACCGTCCCTTTTCACGCGATCGGATCTGACCGCCGACAGATTCAAAAGCAGCTTTGAAAAATGCCCGGACAAAACAAGGTTGAAGTTTCCTCGCTTCAGCTTTGTCCATCTCCTCTTTGATTGCATAGAGCATTTCCGGTGTCATGGCCTGTTCCACCAGAGAATTCCGCCGGATGATCTCTTTAAGATGTTCCGTATCCAACGCTTCGGAAACCTTTTCCGTCATCCATTTTTTCGCCTCTGGAGTCTGCCCCTCCCGAATCGCCTTCAGCAGAAGCTCCTTGAGTGAAATATTTTCAAATGCATCTCCGAGAATGTCAAACACCCGCCCTCCGAGAGATTCCCGTTCAGCTTCCAGCTTCTTAAAAAGAGCTTGAAACACCTCCCCTTCCCGGGTTTCATGTGCCACCATATTCCATAAATGACAGGTCTCCGTCTGACCGATACGGTGAATCCGCCCAAACCGCTGTTCAAGCCGATTGGGATTCCATGGAAGATCATAATTGATCATCAGGTTCGCCTTCTGCAAGTTCACACCTTCCCCGGCGGCATCTGTAGCTATCAGAATCAGAACATCCGGATTATTACAGAAATCCTCCTGTATCTGTTTTCTGGTGTCACGGTTTGTACAGCCGTGAATCACCCGAACAGCCTCGGCACGGCCCAGAAGTCCCGAAATTTTATTTTGCAGATAATTCAAAGTATCCCGGTGTTCGGTAAAAATGATCAACTTCCGACGAGCGCCGGAAGAATCATGCATTTCCGGCTGATCCTGCAATATCTCTGAAAGTTTTTCCCATTTGCAATCTTTTCCGGAATTGATTACGGCCTCGGCTTCCCCCTCCAGGTTTTTCAGGCTTTGAATTTCCTTTTCCAGTTCCTGAACCGTCTCTGCAGCAGTGGAGCGATCAATCACCTTATCCACAATCTGCTCATATTCCTCTGGGCTCAGATCATCTTCCATGTCATCCGGATTTTCCGGGAGGTAAACCCGTTTTTCCACGTAATAGGAAGCAACAGGTTCCCGACATTCAAACCCATTGTCTACAGACAAGGATTTCTGGTCCTGAATCGCCAAGCTGCGGGCCGCGATTTTCATCTCCCTTAATTGCTTCTCCAAACGCTCTTTTCTTCTGCGCAGAGATTGATAAATCGCTTCCGGGCTGGATGCCAAACGCCGTTGCAGCATGGTCAAGGCAAATCCAACCTGTCCCTTACGCTGCTTATCAAGCCGCTCGGCCCGATTCATCTCTTCCACGACATATTGCGTCACTTGCCCGTAAAGAGAAGCCTCAGACTCCGAAAGTCGGTAATTGACCGTATAAGCTCGACGTTCCGGGAAAAGCCGAGTCCCATCAAATTTCAGCAATTCTTCTTTGACCATTCTGCGCATGACATCGGAAACGTCAAGTTTGATATCATCACGACTGTCACCATAAAAACGATCAGAATCCAGAAGAGCTAACCATAAACGAAAATCATCTTCCTTGCCATTATGCGGTGTCGCAGTCATAAGCAGAAAATGTCGAGTGATTCTGCCAAGCAATTCTCCCAATTCATAACGTTGCGTTTTGTCAACTTTATTACCGAACCGGTGAGCGGAAAGTTTATGAGCTTCATCAACAATAATCAAATCCCAATGCGTTGCCTGCAGTTTCTGCTGCAAATCCTCTGCGCGAGCCAGCTGATCCACTCGCGCAATCAACAAATTTTCATCGTTGAAATAATTTCCGGAAGATGACAACTCCTGCTGCTCTCTGCTGAAAAGTTTGAAATCAATGGTGAATTTATCACGCATTTCATCCTGCCACTGTTCAGTCAGAGAACCGGGAGCGACAATCAAAATCCGTTGAGCATCTGCCCGCATAAGCAACTCTTTGATCAACAATCCGGCCATGATAGTTTTACCAGCACCGGGATCATCTGCCAACACAAACCGGAGCGGCTGTTTAGGAAGCATCGCTTCATAAACGGCAGATATCTGATGCGGCAAAGGTTCCACATTAGAAGTATGAATTGCCATCATGGGATCAAAAAGAAATCCCATTCGAATCCGCAAAGCCTCTAAAGCCAGTTTGAAATCTTTACTGGGTGACTCAAAAGACCAAGCCAATCCGGTTTCAGCGATCGACAACTTCTCTTCATTTTCTCGAAATAAAAGTTGTTCCTGAACAGCCCCGGAATGCGTTTTATAATAGACCGTAACAGCGTTATCACCCACTTTGTTTACGGCAACGATAGTGGCAAGCTCATTTTGAAGCAATCCAGCGATTTCTGCTCCAACAGTAATTTCTTCCAATTTCAGCATATTGCATTCCCGGGTTCTGAATCACTCAAAATTCAGATCTGCATGACGAGTCACAGTCTTAATTATTTTACCCAAAGCACCTTACGTTTTCTCTTGGCCGGTCCACCTTCAGCGATCCATAAATCAACAAGATGCTGTTTAAATTTCCAGCATTTGCCGAGCTTGGTGGCCGGCATATTGCAGGAAGCTATCCACCGCGAAACGGTGTCATGGCTTACGCCCAGATATTCACACATTTCTCTCATAGACAACCGGTGATCGTCCAAAACAAACCTCTTTTCGCTTTCAAAGCGTTACGAATGTTCAATTCCTTCCGTCCGTAATATACAACTGTTTCACTGTGATTCAACCGCGATCATACGCAAAAAGACGCGTTTTAACAGAGAGATTAACTTTAGGGAACCTCTATCAATGCTTTTTTTGACAGAAATCTCGTTTGTTTCTATTTGAAAATCTCCCAATGAGATTTTTCTGTACATCACGTTGGCATTTTAACTTCTCTTTTTCAAGTCTCTACGACTGAAACAGCCGATATTTTACTCGTTTTTCCTGTCCCAATCCTCCTTTTATGCGGTCTGCCTCATCAAAAAGCAGAATCTCTCCATGTTGTATGCAATATTGCGTAATCCCAACTTCACTTCCGCCCTGTTTATCCCGATGGTCCTCAGAATGAGATTCCTGGCTCGCTGTGTCATGCTTCCGAACACATGTTCTATTCTGGAACGGGTCCTGGCTCTTGTCCGGTTTCCCTGTTTCTCCCATGAGGTCAGAGGACGTCCATTGCATCCCTTCCTCTGCTGATGCGCCCGGAATCTGCCCTTTTTCAGATTCGCCTCTCTTTCCACTGAACGGTACGCGCTGTCCGCATAAACATCTCTGCTTGTGTTATTTTCATCGAGGAGCTCTTCAAACACATTGCTGTCATGAACAGAGGCATCCGTAACCTTGTAATTCCGAATGATTTTGTATTTGACATCCGCTTCCACATGGTTCTTGTAGCCGTAGTAGTTCTTCCCTTTCTTCTGAACCCAGCGGGCATCTGTGTCCTTCTGCCGCTTCTTCGCTTCGCTCCAATTTTTAACCGGAGGATTTCCTTCTTTGATCGCCTTGTTTTCATCGTGGGTATTGTGTTGCGTGGGAACTCGAACAATGGTTGCATCGACAATTTGACCCTTCTTCGCGACAAATCCAGACTCGGTAAGAAACGCATTGAACTTGTCAAATAGCTTCCGCGTGAGCTTGTGTCCCTCCAGTTTCGAACGAAAGAGCCAGATTGTCTTCGCATCGGGAACACGGCTGTCAAGCGCCATATCCAGAAAACGCATAAAACTCAGACGATCCATGATCTGATATTCCATCTCGTCATCGCTCAAATTATACAACGACTGCAGAATCAGTATCTTGAACATCATCACCACATCAAATGGTCTGCGTCCAGCATTGCTCTTGCGCTCATGCTCATATATGACCTCAAGATCTCTGCGAAACTTTTCCCACGGCACAAGTTCTTTCAGCTGCGGAAGCATGTCGCCGTTCTCTGTCAAATAAGCCAGACGATTGTCTATGTCAAATAAGCCGTTCAGCATCCCGTTCTCCTGTCATTGATGCTGTAATATATCTTCTTTCGCATTCTTTTTCCTGTTATAAACTCAATTCCCACTCAAATAAATAGAGGAACCCTTTACTGTTTCTCTTCACGGAAATCTCTCTCCCACAAAAAGAATCCCGACTCTGGGGGGCTTCGTGACATGGAAGTCATTCTCCTTCGGGCTCGTCCTTAATGGGAAACGAACGTCATTCTTTAGCCGTTAGAAGCTGAAACTTTTTTTTAGATTTCTGTTTTAGATCTGCATTTTTCCCGTAGAGGCTACCGTATATCATGTCGTTTTTAGAAATATTGCATGGACTTTTTCGGCTCAGCAAACCTCTATGTGAATATCTAACTTTCAGCTCACCGATCAAGATCGGGGTATTGCGTTTTATTTCCAACTCCTGATTTTCTGATGGGAAAAACGACGTAG
>ERZ1034952.2002-NODE-2002-length-15724-cov-23.152850_pt1 | contig 15724 bp, 19 predicted proteins | sample MGYA00520625_ERZ1034952 | MGnify/ENA primary metagenome ERZ1034952 (study PRJEB33766, sample SAMN09781773) | gut metagenome | biome: gut microbiome | host: Homo sapiens | place: Madagascar | study: EMG produced TPA metagenomics assembly of the PRJNA485056 data... | reverse complement strand
TATCTGCAATACCTAAAAATGATGGTTTCGGGAAAATACCTAGATATGGGGATAGGAGAAAAGGTTTAGGATGGTTATCCTAAAACTTCCGGAATTTGAGGTGTTTTAGGACGATTCATCCTAAAACTTTCTTAAATCTTATATTTTTAGGATGATTGAGCCTAAAAAATAGTATCTTTGTACCTAAAATAAAAACATAAATACTTAATTCGATGAAAGATTTTGCAGCGATAGATTTCGAAACGGCCAACCAGCAGCGTACAAGCGTCTGCTCGGTGGGCATTGTGATAGTGAGGGATGGTGAAATAGCAGACAGTTACTACAGCCTCATCAAACCCGAACCGGAGTATTACTCTTATTGGAACACCCGGGTTCACGGCCTGACCCTGAAAGACACGATGAATGCAAATGTCTTCCCGAAAGTCTGGGCAGAGATAGCGCCCAAGATAGAAGGCCTGCCCCTGGTTGCCCACAATGCCCCCTTCGACGAAGGCTGCCTCAAGGCCGTATTCCAGATGTATCAGATGGAATATCCCGGCTACGAATTCCATTGCACCTGCCGTGTCTCCCGAAGAAAGCTGGGCACTCTCCTCCCCAACCATCAGCTCCAGACCGTAGCCGCCTATTGCGGTTACAACCTCACCCAGCACCACAATGCCCTAGCAGATGCCGAAGCCTGTGCCTGGATAGCAAGAGAGCTGCTATAAGCCAAATAGAGAAAAGAGAGCTTCTATAAGCCAAATAGAGAAATTTGTGGTGTTTTCACCACAAATTTCTCGTATTTTTGTAGGAAATTTACCACAAATTTCGTATATTTGCACCAAAAATGCTAAAAAGCATTCAAATAAATGAATTAATAACAGAAGAATATGGAATTATTGAAGCAATTATCCGACAATCTCATCAAACGTACAGACACCCGATACGTAAGATATATGTATCATCAGATTCCATGGAAGAATCGGATGACAGCCCTTGTGGGACCTCGTGGCGTGGGTAAGACCACACTCTTCTTGCAGTACATCAAGCAGAATCTCAAGTTGAAGGACACCCTATATGTGAGTGCCGAATCCATCTATTTCGCCAATCATACACTCTTTGAAACTGCCATGAAGTTCAATCAACTTGGCGGCAAGCATTTCTTTATCGACGAAATACATAAATATAAAGGATGGGCAACGGAGCTGAAGATGATATACGATAATCTGCCCGACCTGCAAGTAGTGTTTACAGGATCATCAGTGCTTGACATCTATCAGGGAACCGCCGACTTAAGCCGTCGTGTCCTCGTCTATAAAATGCAAGGTCTGTCGTTTAGAGAATATATTGGCATGAAACTAGGAATCGACCTACCAGCCTACACATTGGAGCAAATCGTTAATCATGAGGTAGAGTTGCCGATAGAGATAGACCATCCCCTATCCCTCTTCAACGAATATCTGCGCCAGGGGTACTATCCTTTTTATGAAGACGAGGGCTATAAGATGCGCTTAAACCAGGTAGTAAGCATGACGTTGGAAACCGACATTCCCCAATATGCCAACTACACAGTAACCATATCGAGGAAATTGAAGGAACTGATGCAGGTGATAGCAGACAGTGTGCCATTCAAGCCTAACATGAGCACCATCGCAACAATCATCAAGGCAGACCGCGGCTTGCTTCCCGACTACTTTGAACTTATGGAAAAGGCAGGTCTCATCGCCCAACTCCACGATTCAACAAAGGGAGTAAGAGGTCTGGGAAAGGTTGAAAAAGTATATCTCGACAATACAAACCTCTCTTTCGCCCTCACATCTGAAACTCCCGATATAGGAAATCAACGTGAGACCTTTTTCTTTAATCAGATGAGAGTGAACCATACCGTTTACAATTCTCCCATCTCTGATTTTCTGATAGACGGCAAGACCTTTGAGATAGGTGGCAAGAAGAAAGGTCAGAAGCAGATAACCGAGGCAGAAGAGGGATATATCGTAAAAGATGATATTGAAACCGGTTTCGGCAATATCATTCCTCTCTGGACATTCGGAATGAATTATTAAATTGTGATTGTTACATAAAGGATTACATTCCCCATCTTTTTGGCACGCAGATTGTGACTATGAATATCGGGTTCGATAATAATAGATATTGCATAGATAGAAATTACAAGGTAGACTTTTAGGTTCGGTTTTTGAAAGTGAATTCTGCTGGCAGTGATGCCGGCAGGATTCTACGCTTTTTCTACGTGAAGTAAAAATGATAAAGGAGGGTAAATTGAAAGCAAAATCCGCAGACGAACTTTTCGATGAGCTATAAAAATCCGTATGGCTATTGATTCCAAAAGAAAAGGTAAAGCGGGAGGAGCTAGAGTTATCACATATACCACATTGGTAGATGAGAATACAGGTGAAGTATGGTTGATAGGATACGTTTTTATCGATACATTGCGTAGAATTCCTGCACCTTGTTATGGAGCATGCCTCCGTTCATCATCCATTCCTTAAACCTTCTGGCAATATCAAGAATATCTACCTTTTGACAAGCCACAAAGGAATCTAAGATACACAGCATCATATCGGTATCATCAGTCCAGTCGCCTCTTTGCCAACGACGACGATGATCATCCTGCACGATTTGTGAATAGTCCTCTATCCCATTAGGATAAAAACGATCCACTTCTTGCTTGGACATAAACTCCGTACTCAGTCCCAAGGCATCTCCTACAGCTTGTCCGAAGATGGTACCGAGGAATCTTTCGTTTATAGTTTCATTTTCCATATTTTTTCTATTCATACAACCAACAAATCGTAAAGTCATCCATATCTAGCAATAGTGCTGTACCGATTACACAGCTCCACTTTTTTAACGACAACACTTATTCCCTTTTATGCTCCTTCAGATACTTTTAGTCTAAGCCAAGAAGGGAAATATTTCCAAAGCTGACATCCCATTTTGAGTTCGACTAAACGTTCAAAAGTTCAACTAAGTTAGATTTCATCATTAGCAACTGATTTTCTGAGTATTATAACAAAGACGCAAGCTAAAGATTGACTAACTTCGACTAAAAGTTCGACTAACTTCAACTAAGTTCGACTAGACATCGTCTAAAACCCACCTCTTTCCAACTGTTAATTTTATGATTCCTTTTTTCTTAAGCGTAGAGAGGAAATTACCTATTTTACGTTTTTTCTGTTCATCAGTCAACACATCAGACAATTTTGATTGTATAAGAGTATTCAGTTCACTTCTAGTAGCTCCACCAAAGGAACGAAGATAAGATATTATCATTTCTCTAAAGTGATGATCGTTGAAACTACGGTTTTTAATGTATTCAGTTTTCAACTCATCATTATTTGCAGTTTTTGCCACATACTCCGATAAAAATAATTTTGGGTATCGACCTTCCACAAGGTGTAGTTTTCTCAATCTTGTTGCAGTTACCTTATCTATTGTTTCATGTTTTTGTACCATATCCAATGCTATACAATCATAAAGCGATAAGTCTGGATTGGCTTTCAACAAACGATAATATTGCTCATTAATAAGTTTGCCATAAATTTTAACAACAACTTCCCTCTTGGCTTGATCTATCTGATAGTCAGGCATAGGAAAAAAGCGTTTTTGCTGTTCTGTAAAAACCTTGCGAATTCCTCGTCCTATCGTATCTATCATGTTGAAGTTAACCATACCTTGGCATAACACATAATTGCGATAGAACTTCTGAGGTCCATTTTGTTCAATAGCATTTCTTACAGTACCAGGCAAGAAGAATCCACCATTAGCAAATGTTACAGAGTTAGGTTCTTCAACCATAGTGATACGTTCTTGCATAGTATAATCCTGATGCGCTATACAATTATGAAGCACTTCACGAATGCTGTATTCATCATATTGCTTGACGACATCAGGAAACAGTGTTCCACCTGGCAAGATGCGCTGGTTCAGATTACGAATTTTTGACAACGCTTCGTTAACTGTCAAGATGAAAGGAGTATAGAAATGCTCATAATCTATCTTTTCATCATGCTCATCAACTAACACCCATGTGATAGTTGCTACAGCAGGACTAATAAGATAAGTAGAAGTCTCTTTGCCTAGCAAAAGTATAGCCGCACGAGTAAGTTTGCCTTTTATTGCAACACCAGCACGACACAGCAATTCCATATCATCCCAAGCATCGACTTCTTCTGCCAACCGAGGATGAACCGTTTTATATTCTGTTCGAGCTTTAGCCAAAGCTTTGGCATCAAGATCTTCCAAAGTGGCATTTTGAATTATTTCTGCAGACCAATCAAAAACCGGGCTGTTTTCTTCAAGGATGGCATTTAACCTTTCTTGGGTCAACTCCACCAAAGAATCCTCAATACGTTGCCATGCCTTATTGTGGGCATAAACTGGAAGTTTTGGACGATGCTTAGGAATATGTATTATCCAAACTTTCTTGTTGGTATCATCAGTTATGAATTCTTCCACATCAAGTCCTTCCGTAGAAAGATTAACACATCGTTCTGTCAATCTTAGAATCGCTTTCTGGCGGTCGTAATTATAGGCATCAGTGCCTATAATCTCTAAAGACTGATCTTGCACACCTATTACAAGATTTCCTCCCTCCATGTTGGCTATTGCCGACACGTAGGAGATGACATCATCTTTCTCGTCACCACAGAACGAGTTCTTCAGATTCTTATATTCCTTCCATTCACAGCGAGCATTCTCTTGTGGGTACTCACTGAGGAGATATTGTTGTAATTCAAGTTCAAGCATAAATTAGTCTATAATACTTTCACTATTTTCGTTATGTTTGTGGGCATTCCTCAACACACATTCTTTACTTGTGTTTGCATAACAGTATACACAGAAATGACGGCAAGTGTTATACATTCCAATATCTTTGCTCACCATGCATCCACAAATTTTTCTTTGCCCAGTATCCTTAACCTTTCTTTCTTTCTTTGGGATAGGTGGAAGATTACCAAACATATCTCTTTCAGGCCATTTAAGGGTATGAAGATAGTAAACCAATTCTTCGTCATCAGCAAAAATACGTTTCATAAGTTCCCCATCAATACAACGATTATGCTCAATGCCGTAGGATTCAAGATCAATATCTTCAGCACACGTCGCCATTTCAACATCCCAACCTTGTTCATGCCATGCTTCTCGAATTTTCTTAAGTCCTTGTACAATCTCAATTCTTTGGGCATAATTAGCTTCTGCATTCTCAACATCTTCCTTTGTGAAGAATCCAGTTTCCTTAACTAGGTTATTTTGAACCTTGCGATATGCTTTTACGTCAACGAAACTGAAAACCAATTTGTCCGTATAGCCTTTTAGCTTGTTTCCGACATGCCATATCCTTGTAAGTAATTCTCGCGGTCCGATAGTTGGAGTGATAATCAAAGGGTCAAATCTCCAGATAACTTTTTCTTTTCCAACCATATCAGACAATTGCTTGAATGTTTCAATACGTTCTTCTACAGAGGGCACATTTGGTTCAAATCCTTCCTTTGTATAGTCATTCAGTGTTACTTGAAAGTAATAATGAATACCCATTTCATCCAATATATGAAGATAAGGAATAATTGGTTTGGGATTCTTTGTCCAAAAAACAATGACCTTACATTTACTGAAAGAGATATACATTTTTTGCTGATTGAAAGGATTGTACCAAGCACAATAGCCTTTTGCCAAGCGGTTGAAAAACCACTTGGCATAAAAAGCTGGTATGTCGGTAGAGCGACTGGCAGAGATGATGACAGGTGTCGTAGCTTCAACTATTTTTCCAGAATCAGTACAGATTGTTTTTTTTTCAGATACCATACAACTTCGATATATAATCTATGATGTAACTTATTGGAATTTTCTCATATATTTGTGCAAGCCATCGCATTTTTTCGTTTCGTGGATTAAGCTTATTTTCCATGTAAATTTTCAACCGTTCAATTACACGCCCATTTGTACAATTTTGTCCCGCATAATACCCTTTTACAACAACTCCTTTTTTCTTGTCTTTATATGTTTCCATATGATTTCCTACAAACCATTCCATATCTTCAAGAAACTGTCTTCTCGCACGTAAATCAGAAATTATAAAAGCACATTCATTTATCCAAGCTTTATCATCAAGTATAGATTTCCCCACTCGAGAAACAGCTTGCTGAACATTCTCTGGAGAGAAAACATCGTTTTTTTTACCTTCTTCACTAGCTTTATCTTCTTCTCTTGCAGAAGCGTTTATTACGGTTTGAGCTACATTTTGTAATCCATCTACGACGCCATCAAACAAACCTTTTTCTTGTTGTGCTATTTTCTTGCTTTGGCTCTGTTTCTTCGCGGGTTTGCTTATACGTTGGTTATAATCAGGAACATAATGTTCTTGCAATCTCGCCCATGCTTTACTTGGTCCATTCTTACCGGGTTTCCAACCTTCGAAGTTGTCAAGCATTGTTATGAAAATAAAATAGTCTTGGTTGTTTCCATTTTGATCAAAAGCATCTTCAAGCGAATTAAGAAGTTTTTGTTTGTCTCTTTTAATGACAGATACAGCAAACTTTCTTATCTCATTTTGCCAATTTAGAAGATTATTCTCTTCTAGATTACGTAAAAGTATGTTTTGTTTTCCATCTTCAATCGAACGCATCTCTGTACCATTGTGGTCAATAGTAGGAGACGTATTTGGCATATTAGGAATGTCCTTCTCAAGAAGTTGGCCATATATTTCACGATAAACTTTTGAAAGATAGTTTGATTCTGCATTGAGAAGTAAATCGGTAAAGTCACGAGTCATATTAGCAAAGCCGTTTAAAACTCCATAGATTGCGAAAGCAATACGGTAGTCATACATGCCTTTACTCTGCATGAAATTCAAAAGTTGTTCCCAATCGTCACCTTTTATCAAAACAGCGGCAATAGATGATAAGACACTATTATCCCATTGTGGATTAAATTCTTCGCCACGAACATGACGACGAAGTTGGTTGAGATATGCTCTAATGGGGCTACTTTCCCATCTTTCTGCTAGCATATTTCTTGCCGATATAGTTAATTCATCGGACAATTTTTCTTTTATAGAATTGATTTTCCCATTAAATGATTTTGAACAAAGAACGTCATTAACCCAGCAAACAAACAAATTCGACATTATATTATCTTCGATTACTTTGGGAGCCGCAACCTTATCCTTTACTGATACAATTATTTCTGCCATATCAGGATCCAGTTTGTTATTTGAAGACATCATCAAAGCCTTTGTGCGAGCAATCTCACTATTAACCCACGTTAATGATAAATTGTCTTCAATATCGTTTTGTAGTCCATGAATCAATTTTGTTCTATCTATAGATGTAAACACATAGCCATAACGTTTAAAGACGCTAAATATTCTGCCTACTACTTGTTTGTCACCTACTACTTCTTCTATATCTGCAAATATAGGTTGTTGACTATCAAGGTAGTCAAACAATTCATTTAGCCGATAACTCTGTGTATTAGTAGGGATTTTATCCAAGCTAGACAATACGGATGAAAAAATATTTAGGATTTCACGCAATGTGTCAAGTTTTTGAACCTGTTCCTTTGTCGAGGATAAATTTGCTCCTATATAATAGCCATATAAAAGACCTTTCATTTTATTGAGCACATAATCCTCCTCAATCAGACTATCCGTATTTCCGACAGGGATAGAGTTCTCTAAATGTATTTTTGGATACATTCCTTTAAATTGTTTTACACATATACGTTTCTGATACAACCGAACCAGCTTTGTCTCAAGACTGCTGTCCGATAAAGAAAGGGTTATTTTTTTATCATTTTCACAGAAAAAGATAAATTTAGTTTGCCAAGGATTGAGGTATATTGTTCTATCTGTATAGAATACCCCATCAGTCATTTTGGGGAAATCCTCATCAATATCAATTTCTATCAACATTGGATGATCCTCAATATCAGATTTAGGACGTTCAAACATATGTGGAGAATCATAGAGCAATGATAAATGCTCTATATTATTCTCCTCTATAGTGAACCACCGAGAATAGCCAAATCCTCTTTTTCCATAGAAGATCTTGGGCGATACCGATTCCGTTGAAAGAATGTTATTAAAGTTCAATGAACTAGTTGGAATATAATACTTCATATTTATAAATCTTCAATTTCATCTGTTTCTGTAGTCTTATAAAGACTACTATCAATATTTGTTAGTGGAAATGGCAACAAAGAAGAATACATTATAGAGGTTGCGATATGTACGAGTCATCGCAACATATAATGCTTTTCTGTCTGATTCATTTCCAGAGAATTTCTCTATATAAGGAAGGAAGACGGCTTCAAATTGTAATCCTTTTGCACTATGATATGTCATTACTTTAGGGTTGGAGGAACTAAAACTTAGACTATCTTGATTGTTTTTAAAGTTTTCTCTATCATTGTAATGAAGTTCATAATTGCCACCCAAAGACGTTAACTTATCATATACGTTTTTGACATAATCGTTATCAGGCAAAAGAATTGCAACATCAGTCATATTGTTCTTTACAATGATATCATGAATAGCCTTTATCTGAGTATCCTGATCACAATATTTCAAGAATCTCGGAATAGCAGTTTCCTTGCTTTTATAGGTGCTTTCAATGAAAGGAGGGAGATCTACACCAACAGACTGAACAACCCTTGCTACGGGCAAAGGAAGCCGGTAGTTTCGGTATAACTCCCAATTTTTTACCTTCATGTTCAAAGGTACGATAGCACTTATTCTATCTACAGGAAGGGTCGTTTTGTGACTTTCGTAGATTGATTGAGCAGTATCACCAAAGAAGAAGAAATTTTTGTGTGTAGCATTCAAAAATTCATTAATTTCATCACTGCTAAAATCCTGAATTTCGTCCACAATAATATAATCGGCTGGTGGCATATATGGAATTTTATTTCCATTCTCATCTCGGCTATACACCATGTACCTACCTCGTCTTTCACGTTGGTACTTCCATTCTTGGTAGTAGTAGAAATCATTTGTAAGCCCTAACTCTTTTTTTCCAGAGTTCATATATTTACAAAGAGCTTTAGTGAAGACAATAACTTTGTAATTTGTGCCGTATTCTTTCTGAATACGTTGAGCTTTTATCAGTGCCAGAACAGACTTGCCACTTCCTGCACAACCGGCAACAATACAAGACTTATCAAGGGTCTCCATGAGAACCTTAATCTGGTCGTCATCAAGTTCAGACTCTTTAATCATCCAATCTTTTTTCATTTATGTTTCATTTTATTGTTTTTATAAATTCTCCATGCGATTTTACTTATATCGTTTTTGTGATGCGTATGTGAAATATAGTAATCTTCATTGAATCCTCCATTTCGATATAAAATATCTACATTACAGGCTTTAGATGCGTTGTCCAACATTGCTGGTAACCAGTCCTGTGAAACCGCATTAAAAGAAGTAACATCAGCCAAACAAATAACACCTTTAGATGATAACTTAGGCATAAATACATTTATTATGTGCTCATAAGGATTTTGTTGTTCAAACTGCTGTTTCGTTACAAATTCACATATTGCTTTGAACGAAATAACGAAATCATACGACTGTGTAATTATCTGTTCAACAACCTGCATGTCATAGAAATCGTCTATAATGACAGGTATCAACTTGCTTTCAATATCTAAACATAAGACTTGGGCAGTTTTTTCTAATATGCATTCAAGACACTTCAATGCATACGAATTTCCATCCAATGCTCTTATCGTAATTTTCTTTATGTTGGGCAACTGCTTTGTAACAGCTATAATGAAACCTATTAGTTCACCACCAGTACCACAACCAAAGTCAAAAATAGATAGCTCTTGACAATTCTCATACACATATTTCTCTTTTGAAAAGAAATTACTGAATATACAAAAAGATTCGGCATAACTTCTTGGAAAATACGTTCCCAGATATTTTTTTATGTCGTCAAAATTCCACTCAAGAACTACCATATCTTTATTTTGTCGACAATAGTTTGCCGACAAATCATTAAATATTAAGGTATCCAACCATGTCGGAAGAACAACCTTGCGCTCATTAATATTTGTAACTTTACTACTCATTTTAATTTCTAAATGATATAAAAAAGCACAACTAAGATTTCATCTTATCATTTGAACTTTCTATGGTTATATAAGAATTATTTATAAAGATTAAGACTCTCCTTGAACGCCATTGCCTCTTTTGGTATATATGCTGTTGCCACCAGACAGCCGTCAAACAACTCCACTATCACACGTTGCTGCCCCGCAATGCGAGTCACTCTACCATGAACACCTTTAAATTCACCTTCTGTCACGACAACATAATCTCCTAATTTGAATTTAATGTTGTTAGAAGTTACAGGAATCATATGCGGATTCTTAATGGATGTGAGTTTGATGAAGTTATTCATCGCTTTATCTCGAATGGTGAGTGGAGGATTGCAATCTGGATTGTCTTGACGATGAATTGTGTGATCAAAGTAATAGCTGAGCAAGGCTCTGCTTTCATTTGCCACAACATTGTTGTCATGAAGCAAGGTTTCTACTTGTTCTGCTGTAGCATAAACAAAGAGAAATGAGGAAAGTAGAGGCTCTGTAATGATACGCTTCTTCCCATGCTTCCTTACCTCTTTATATCGCAAAGGAACATAGCATTCCAATCCTTTAGCTTCAATAAATGCTTTTGCCTTGATGATTCGCCCATACGAAACTCGTAGCACGAACCATTGCTTGTTTGCATCAAGCACGTTCTCTACCGACACCCCATCCTCGTTATTTTGGATGGAGGGAGTACAAGAGGTAAGTCTTGCACTTGGACACGATGAACCTGTGTCAGTAGGTTGCCCATTATACAATGAAGCATCAGCCATAAGAGGCTGATTGGCAGAATCTTCCATTTTCGTTAAAGAATTAGATAAAACCAGTTGGTCTTTACTTTATAGAATTGCCGTTATTTAACTACAAAAATAATAAAATTAAATTAGACCAAAGAAGAAAATAAGGAGAAAAGTAGAGAAAACTAAATATTTTAACGTTTGTTTATGGTTCGAATAATAATATCTAATAAAGTCTGCTGGGGCAATGCTGAAACAGATACAGCAATTGCCCCAGTCGTTGTTGTTTCGATTTTTACCGACTTGTTGTTGGGAACACAACTTATAAAACAATGAAACTGGTTTATTTCATTTTACAAGATAACACCAGCTACAACAGCATTTATATCTACGCCCCCTCTTTGCCGATGTCAGCAAGAACCTGGGAGTAACATTGCTTGGTTATGAAAAAGTCATTAAGAATCGCAGCAAGATATGCTTTTGTATTTGGAATGTTGCGCATTAGCAAACATTGTAACTAAGACAGAATATAATAAGACTTTTCTTCCTCATACGACATATACAAGACCGTATTATGCACTAATTGATTAGTACGATTAACAGTCTTTTTCATATTCTCTACATTCTGGATATTCGCCTCAAGCTTATACTCTATCATAAATATACTATACAAGGATCATTAGGATTGTTTTCCTTATATTCCTTTATCTTTTGTTCAAAAGCATGTTCACCTTGTTTATAATAATATATGCAAAAACAAGTAGATGCAATAGCAAATATTAAAGAGATTACGCATCCAAGCCAATCTCTTAATCCAGAACAAGCAGCAGCTAAAACATAAAGAAGAACGCCTAAAACGCCAAAGATTCCAGCCTTTGTCATTTTGGAATCTTGGTATTTAATTTGTATTTCGGCCTTTATTTTCTCTGCCCTTTCGCGATTTGCTTCTTGTTTAGCTTTTTCTGCAAGTTCATTGTCTTTATTCTGTTGTTCTATCTGCTTCTGATTTTCTTTATCTAGTTTGTCCACTAAATATACATTTAACTCTTCCAATGTTTTTGGAGCAAACAACGCTTTGTTGTTTTCATCTATCATAAAAGCGTATCTATCTGTACCATCCAACTGAAAGGCTAGGATGTTTTCGTCAACAAATGCGGTACGAAGCATCACAAAACGATTTCCGTCACCTTTGATAAGAATCGACTTGTTTGCAGGTATATATTTCCAAGTCTTAACAGAACCAATGCCGTTCGTTGTTATCAATACAGTTCCATCCTCTTGAAAGATATACACTTGCTTTTCGCCTTCATCATTAAAAACAATCCATGCTTTGTTGGAAAGCACAGCTTTCGCATCAAGGCTCTCCGAGAACCTTTTATAGCGATTTAATGTCTCAAGTAAATATGTTTTCATAACCATTTACTATATTTTTTATTACAACGTTCTATTATTATATAAATGATATGCCAAAGCATTGACAACCATCAGTGTATGATTTCTGTAATTGCCTTGTTGTGAGTCAGAAAGAAGTTGCTCTGCGTTTCTACGTTGAGCCACCCAGCTTGCCAGCAAAGTCTTGGTATCAACTGCATATTTCTCCAGCTGACAATACAGTTGTTTGTATTCTGATGCACTGCCATAAGACTTAATCAACTCTTTGTCTTGAGTTTCGTATTTTACAGTGGCTAAAGCCTCCTGTAGCTCTTTACTCCAAACCGAAGTATCAATAACCTTCATCTTTGCAAATGACGGCTCTTGCTTATTGGCGAACAAATCATAATCATCCTTCAGGCAAGCCATTCGGATATAAGCGATGTTCATAGGTGCATCTGTTTGACAGATAATCCCCATCGTACCACCAGTATAATAATACAATCTGAAATACATGGCATCAAACTTATTAAGCGAAGCCTGCAACTTGTTCCAGCAATCAGTCTCCTGCTTAAGGCAGTCTTTCAATGTTGGCTGCAATGGCAGGCTACTCAGCTTAGCAGAATAAAGTGCCACATTGTTCTTGTATCGTTTCTCTTGTTGGGTACACCACATTGCCATCCCAGAAGTTGTCTCCTCAGGATTTTCTGATGAATCAAAATACAAGTCACCAAATTTTGCGATGATTTCCTTTTGATAATCATCTTCGTCTGATACCATTGTATTAGCTCCACTAACTTCTGCGCCATACCCAACATGGCGTACTGCTATTGCATTTCCGATAAAGAAAAACAATGCTATAACTATAATTGCTTTCTTATTCATAACATCGACTTTTTCTATTCTTACCAACTTTAGACTCAGTTATTGCCAAATCTGCCCCAAAGGTACGAAAAATATCTTTTCTGTTACTTTTTCTTGTTGCCTTTTAACAAAAAATATACTATTCCTATCGGGACTAAGAGATAAAACGAACATATTGCACATATAATCATTGCCGAATTTATCAAGCCTACAACACAACCCATTCCTCCTTCAGGGGTTCCATCTTTTCCTTTAAAGCGATCTGTCAATATCCAAGACAAGCCAAGCAACACAATCGCTGCTATAGCAAAATAGAAAGAAGTTTCCCAACCCAAGAAAAGAGTTGGAGCATCATCATATCTCGTCCAGTCAACCCCTGCATAAGCAACGTTTGTCAATAGAAGCAACGGACTTGACACCGCAATTCTTGCATGATGAGATTTTGATAAAAATGATAATATCATAGTTGTAACTTTTTAAATTAATACTTTATGAGATGGCAAAGTTAGTTCTTTTCTTGAAAACAGATGTATTACCTAGAGAAAAGCACACCTCCACAAGGCTTGTGGAGCTAAAAGATTTGCTGATTATCAGATTTTACACTATCTTTGCCCCCAAAATTTTCAAACGAACTAGAGTATGGACAGATTAGTATTATTTGTAATTGCGGTTGCGATAGCATTCGGCATCGGCTGCCTCGGCAGAAAGAGAAAGATAGGATTTGGTTGGGCATTCGGCTTATCACTCATCAATGCCATTATTGGACTGATAGCAGTATTATGCTCCAAGAAATTGGACGAAACTGAGATTGAGGTCAAAAAGGAACAGGAATTATGAAAGGATTCGGCTGGTTTTGCGTCATCCTAGGCAGTGCCTCCTTTCTAGGCGCTGCCATCAATGGCAACAATGTATTTGGCCCAGCATTCTGGTTAGCCCTGGGCATCTATCTCGTACATCGGGCAAAAAATCGAAAAGAAAAATAAAAAATATCACAGAATATTTGGCAATTCTTGCTATTTGTCGTATATTTGCTGCGAATATATAATTCGATAAGATTATGAATGTAATAGAAATCAATTCTGAAAATTATAAGGATTACCTACATCTTGACATTATCGCATTCTCCTTTGCAGGAGAAGGGGCGCAAGGAGAAGGGGGTGGACTTTGGATGGTGACTTCCGATGGCAAGCTATATCACACCAATTTTGCTTATACCATCAGTTGGGAACAAGCCATATTGCTTTGCCCTACCCTCCAGGCATGCGACTGCGATTTATTCCGTACCACGCCACCTGAAGGTTGGCAATCATACTATATGGGAGGTGGCAATTTCCTTATTGTTAAGGATACATATACTGAGATATTATCTCAGTTAGACCCTTATGACCTATATGGGCAATGGAAAGATATCTTGATAGAGAAAATTAAGTAAGAAATATGGCTGGTAGAACAAGAAAAGTAAAGAAACTGAGGTTCAGGAACTTCCCCACTCAGTGGCGTGGTTATGCATTCTTCGTGGAGCAAGGATACAATGAGCAGTTGAATCTTTCCATCATCAACCATTTGGAAGAGATACGAAAGCTGCTGTGGAAGGAATCCATCAACTTCATCTATTTCCCTTATCTGATGCATGAGATAAGGGATGCTGCCGTATACAATTTTCCACAGATGACGAAGGGGGATTTCTCACAGGCTGCCACCTCCGACATTCTTCTGCAACTTCTTCATGAAAAGAAAGATGCCGAAAATTTGCCTCCTTGCATCATGCAATACGAAAGAAGCGAGGACGGCATAGACTATGTAAATGCCTTTCCAATATCCATTCAGGAGGATGCCGACTTGATGCCACTGATGGAGAGGCTACTAGACAAGCAACTCTCCAGTGCCAAAGTATTCTGTAGTTCTGTCCCTGAATTCACCTTAGGTGATTACAAGCCACAGCTGCCAGCAGACGAAACCTTTGATGAAGATGTAAAGGAAAAGATGCGGGAGGTATATCACCAAGTAAGAGACCTACAACTTAGGGGTGTGAGCGAATGGGTGCTCAAGCAGTATATCTTCCCCGAGAAGCAGTTGAGCCGACTGATTATCACGGAGAAATACGACATCATCCTGCCCGATTATCATGATATGCAAATCAAGATGGAGCCATTGATAAAAGCTGTATTCATCCTCTTCCTGCGCCATGAGGAGGGCATCGTTTTCAAGAACCTTTCCGACTATCGAGAAGAGCTACACACCATCTATCTCGACATTTGCGCCAAGCAGGAAAGCCCTGTGCATCTATCTGCAGAGAAGATTCGCCAGAGCATAGATGCCTTGACCAACCCCCTCTCCAATTCCATCAATGAGAAGTGCGCCCGAGTAAGAGCCGCCTTCGTATCCCAGTTTGACGAGTCACTCGCCAAGTACTATTATATAGATGGTAAAAGAGGCGAAGCTAAGAAGATTATACTAGACAGGAAACTCTTGGAATGGAAATCTGCTGTCATAGAAGATTAAAATTGTTGTCATACGACATAAAGGGTAATGGTCGTACTGCGCCATAGACTTATGCCCCTCTCCCAGTGCAATCCTGCAAAAACATACTTGTCTTATCTACATGCGTAAAAAATCGAGTAGGAGGAAAACGAAGTAGTTTTTCTCCTACTTTCGTTTTCCGACCT
>ERZ1034952.1997-NODE-1997-length-15739-cov-23.540105_pt1 | contig 15739 bp, 10 predicted proteins | sample MGYA00520625_ERZ1034952 | MGnify/ENA primary metagenome ERZ1034952 (study PRJEB33766, sample SAMN09781773) | gut metagenome | biome: gut microbiome | host: Homo sapiens | place: Madagascar | study: EMG produced TPA metagenomics assembly of the PRJNA485056 data... | reverse complement strand
ATAAGAAGAATGGGACTAAGCCGATGGATGCTCGTGATTTGTTGAGAAGACTTCGCTAGGAATTTATTTGGGGAAGAAATTTATAAGATTCCTCTGGTTTACAATAAAGAAGTTGGGGCTTAGTCTCAGAATTTTAAAAAGGACAATAATAATTGTTGGAATATAGCAGAAGATAGAAGAAAAGATTATGAGTAAAAATATTGATATATTTAATATCCTTTCTGGAGGTGAGCGTGTTACTTTAGAATGTAAAAAAGCAACTAAGGGAGTTCCTGCTTCTTTGTGGGAAACCTATTCAGCTTTCGCCAATACGTATGGTGGAATAATTCTGTTGGGCGTGGTTGAGCACATGGAAGAAATGGACAATTCCAAGCGTTTTGAAATCATAGGTGTTGAGGATGCAGACAAAATTCGTAAAGATTTGTGGAATACAGTCAATAGCCGAGAAAAAGTGAATATCAATCTTCTATACGATGATGATATTCAGACGATAGATATTGATGGAAAGAAAATTGTTGCTATTAATATTCCTCGTGCAGACTACACCGTTCGGCCTGTCTATATTAACAACAATTTGTCAAGAGGCACTTTTAAGCGTAACCATGAAGGTGACTACCATTGTACTGAGCAAGAATTGAAAATGATGCTTCGTGATGCAAATGAAGCTGGCAACGATGGATTGTTGCTTGAATACTATACAATGGATGATATTGATATTCCAACTTTAGAACGTTTCCGACAGATGTTCCAAACTTTGCATCCTGAACACCAATGGAACTCATCAGACCATAAGGAGTTTTTGATAAATTTTGGCGGTTATACAAAAAATCGAAGGACAGGAAAGGAAGGTTTGACTATGGCAGGACTTTTGATGTTCGGAAAGGGACTTCCTGTTCGTGAGCGTTTTGATAATTTGCGTATGGATTATATCGATAAATCTAATTTGGTAGGAGACCAACGTTATAGCGACCGACTAACATACGATGGTACATGGGAGAATAACTTGTTTAATTTCATTAGGATGATCATTCCAAAACTGACACGTGATTTGCCGCATCCTTTCAGTATGAATGGTGTAATTCGGATAGACGATACTCTTCAAGCCAAAGCTGTACGTGAAGCTGTTACGAATATGGTTATCCACTCTGATTTTATGATTAATGGAGTATTGAAGGTCGAAAAAAATGACGATTGCTTTGTATTGACTAATCCTGGACTTCTGAAACTGCCCGTTGAGCAGATTTACAAGGGAGGTGAGTCTAAAGCACGTAATCAGCGTATGCAGAATATGTTCCGAATGATAGGCTATGGCGAAAACCTAGGCTCAGGTTTCCCTCTTATTCTAAATGCTTGGAATGATAAGCATTGGATCAAGCCGGAATTATTAGAACAGCCTGAATTATTGCAGGTCAAATTGACTTTGCATATTCAAAATGAGCCGATAAATGAGCCGATAAATGAGCCGATAAATGAGCATCTATCAAATCGTCAAATTTCTATAATTATGGCAATAAAGGAACAACCATTCTTGACAAGAGATGATTTAGCGAAAGAAGTTGGAGTGTCGCTTGCGACTTTAAAAAGAGAAATTTCCATTTTGCGTAAGAATGGCTATATAGGTCGTGGAGGTAGCAATAAAAATGGTCAATGGCTACTTCTTAAAAAGATTTGTAAATAGATTTAATATAATGTCGAATGTAAAATCGGAATAGAATAGTATAAGCCTTTCAGCATTTATTTCGCTGAAAGGCTTTTTTGTGCCTCAAAGTGAAGAAAGTTGTTCTTTTCTTTGGCATTTCCAATTCTTTTCGTTAATTTTGTAGCGTCATTCCTTGGATGGCGGCAATGAGTTGCTGGCGATAATCCGAGGCTTGGCTCTATTTTTTGAGAAAAGACGTTTACTACGTTTCGCTTCTGATTGTACTGGAAATTAGGAACTTCAAGTTAAAAATCGAAGGGAGATGGCGGTGGATGTCTACTATAACGTGTAGTATATGCACGGCACAAGTGCGCCCTTTTCGTTAGGAGAGGGTGCGCCTTGTGCTACATACATATATACCATGTTGGCGTAGGCGTGTCATAGCTTCTGTCCTTGTTTTAACGGGTCTCCTAATACCTCAGTACACTTGGACGTTAAAGGAGTAATGACACATCCCCTACGCCAATTCTTTTAGAATAGAATGTCTGCTAATTACTTGATAAAAGCAATTTTAGTAAGGCGACAACTAACACAAACGAAAACAATAAAAATCAAATGCTTTGGGGATGGGCAGCAGTTAGGAACGAAACTAGCTTCGTTCCATTCCGCTTATGAACAAATACGAACTCGCAAAGAAGATAAACGAACTCGATGGGCTTACGAACGAAGAGAAATCAGAGCTACTGAAGTTGCTCCGTTCGCAAAAGAAGTATGGTCTTGTTTGGGAGGACAAGCCTGAGGATGCAGAGCTAAGAATGGTGGATGAAATGCCTGTTTTGGAAGAAGTTCCTGAGCGTGCCATTGTCAGCGATGCTCCTGATGCTCCCAACCATGTTCTCATAGAGGGTGATAACCTCGAAGCCCTTACAGCTCTTACTTATACTCATACAGGAAAGATTGATGTCATTTACATCGATCCGCCTTATAATACAGGTAACAAAGACTTTGTTTATAACGATTCTTTTGTGGATAGAGAGAACGGCTATCGACATTCCATGTGGTTGTCATTTATGAATAAGCGTTTGAAGATAGCCAAGAGCTTGCTTTCAGAGAAAGGTGTAATATTCATTTCTATTGATGATAATGAACAAGCGCAGTTGAAAATGCTTTGCGATGAGATATTTGGGCTAAATAACTATGAGGCAACCATAACATATGTTAGAAAAACTTCAGGAAAGCAAGATAGTGCGAATTTTGCAAAATCAACAGAGTATATACTTGTTTATTCTAAAAGTGCAAATTGGGTTGCGTCTTCTTTGCCTGCAGAGGAAAAAGTTACGGAAAGATATAACAAAATAGATAGTCAAGGGCGTAGATATAGAGAGACTGATTTAAGAAAAACGGGAAATGCGGATAGGCGTTCTGATAGACCTTTGATGTTTTATCCTTTTTATTTTAATCCTGCTTCCGGCGAATTATTAGTTAGGGCAGAACATAATGAAATATTGGAGATGCAAGGATATGTGGAAATATATCCTGTAAAACCAGATGGTACAGATGGAAGATGGAGATGGGCAAGAAATACTTCAGAGGAAAATATCAAGAGTTTGGTAGCTAAGGAAATGGCAAAATATAAAGGTAAGTATACTGTTTACGAAAAAGATTATATCGATAAAAAAGAGGAAAAACGTACTGTTACCGAGCATACATCTTGGGATAGAAAGGCTTTTAATTCAGATAATGCAATGATGGATTTTAAAGAATTAGGATTTGGTAATCAAGACTTTCCTTTTCCAAAGAGTACTGATTTGATACAACATATTGTTTTTTTAAGCAATAAACGAGATGGGGTTTTCTTGGATTTCTTTGCTGGTTCAGGAACAACAATGCAAGCGTTGATTCGACAAAATGCTGAAGATGGTGGTCATCGCCAATGTATCTTGGCAACCAATAACGAAAATGGTATTTGTGAGAATGTAACCTACGAGCGCAATCGCCGAGTGATCCAAGGCTATACCACTCCAAAGGGAGAGAATGTTCCAGGTTTGACGCATAATAACCTCCGTTATTACAAGACCAAACTCTTGCCTCGTCAGCAAACGGTCAAGAACAAGCGGGCATTGGTCTCTGCATCAACCGATTTGCTTTGCATCAAGAATAATGTCTATACAGAGCAAACCTGGTTTGCTGGCAGAAAGTTGAAGCCATCTTGCGCCCGCTATTTTGATAATGGTGAGACAAAGATGTTGGTGATATATAATGAGTTGACTGTGGATGCCTTTGCCGAAACCATCTATAATATGGATGTGGAGGGCAAGATATTGATTTATGTCTTCTCCAATACTCGTTATGCTTACGATGACAACTTTGAGGATGTACTCGACAAGGTGGAACTATGTGCTTTGCCTGCTGCCATTTATGATGCTTATCGCAACATTCTGCCAGAGGAGAATCTGATGTTTGAGGAACCTTTGGATACAGAAGAGAATGTTGATGGGGCAGATGTGGCAGAAAACAACAATGAAGCTCAGAACCCAAATACAACAAATGAAGGACAGTTGTCCTTTGATTTTCAAAACGAATAATATAGGAGCCAAGATATATGATACAAGAAAAGAGATATCAAATAGAGGCAGTTGAGACTTTGGTTAAGAAGACACTCAACCTTTTGGAATCTGATGGAGACAGAAAGAAACTTGTATTCAAGGCTCCTACAGGTTCGGGCAAGACGGTAATGTCGAGCAAGGTGCTCGATGAACTGACTTCGCAGTTGGCGGAAGAAGGAAAGCAAGTGGCAATCATTTGGATAGCACCCAACAAGTTGCACCAACAAAGCTACATGAGCATGAGGAACTTCTTCTCAGAAACGCACGTGCTCACTCCTGTGATGTATGATGAGTTGGACCACTCGGTTAGTGGTTACATCAAGCCAGGCGAAGTGTTCTTTGTCAACTGGGAGAGCATCAACAAGGACAAGAATATCTTGGTGCGAGATACAGAGAACTCTTCTTCCATCTACGACATCGTGGAGCGAACCAAGAATGAGCATCATCTGCCACTCATCGTAGTGATAGATGAGGAGCACATGTTTGGCAGTCGCAATGCCAAGCAATCAGAAAAGGTGTTGAAGAATCTCAATCCAAAAGTAGAGATACGCATATCGGCTACTCCTCAGAAAACTTCTTTGGCTGAGGCTAAGGAAATCGTTATTGTACCACGTGAAGATGTCATCAGGGAAGAGATGATAAAGGATGGCATCACCATTAATGCTGGTGTGAGAGAAGATGACGGCATGGTTGGCGAGAATGCCTATCTCTTGGATTTGGCTCTTGCCAAACGAAAGGAACTGAAAAAAGCATACGAGAAAGAGGGTGTGAGAATCAATCCTCTTCTCCTTATTCAGTTGCCAAACGATAACTCCGAAACCTTGAATGAGGGAGAGCGTGCTATCGTGGATATGGTGAAGAACCGTCTTGATACAGAATATGACATCAATACGGACAATGGCAAATTGGCTATCTGGCTTTCCACCGAAAAGAAGAATCTCGAAGGATTGGAGAAAAACTATAACTTGACAGAGGCTCTACTCTTCAAGCAAGCCATTGCTTTGGGTTGGGATTGTCCTCGTGCAGCCGTACTTCTGATATTCCGCGACATCAAGAGTACGGAATTTGGCACACAGACAGTAGGTCGTATCATGCGTATGCCAGAGCAACATTATTATACGGATGGTATTCTGAATCATGGTTGGGTATATACCAATCTGAGCAAGGATAGCATAGAGATTGTAGCTGAGGATATGAGCTATATCACCAAGGCTTTGCTTTCTTATCGCCGTGAACATTTGAATAATGTGGCTTTGACTTCCACCTATAGTCAGTATTTGAGTGCAGACCGCAACCGATTGGGACCTGACTTCTATCCTTTGTTGGTGGAGACGTTTAATAGTGTTTGGTTTAAACAACCTATCCAGTTGAGCTTCTTTGATTCTGATCCATTTGCAGATGATGATAATGAAGATAAAGTAGGTTCTGATAATGGTAGCTTTATGATAGATGTTGACAAAAACAGGAAGCAAGCAGAGCGTATCGACAGTATCTGTTTTGACAAACATACTATAAAGGTGAATATACTCCGTGATGTTGAGATTACTGGTGAAATGGGAACTACTATGGTTGATGAAAACAAGCGTATTTCTTTCACCAGGAATCAGTATGAGTTGAGTGTGGCATTAGATAAATTTTATAAAGATTTGCTGGCTGGTTATGAAAAGGGAGCCGTCAAAGTACTTCATGGTAACATGGATGAATTGATGGGCGAATACTTAGGCATCTTTGAAACAGACGTGCCAAGTATAATCTTGTATAACAGAAACAAGGGCAAGTTTGCTGCCATCATCAGTCGTGCAGTTGCCAAATATTCCAAGATTATCAGCGAGCGCAAAAAGAAACGCAAGGAACGTTCTTTCAAGCAATATACTTGGAATGTGCCAGAGATACGAGAGTATAATGAAACCACTTATACCGAGAACGATGCAAGAATGAATCATGCCATGCTGCCATATATGCAGTTCAATGAGGATTCGTTCCAAGAGCGTGATTTCGAAGCGTTCTTGGAAAAATATACTGATTGCATTGATTGGTGGTATAAGAATGGAGATGAGGGAAGGCAGCATTATGCTATTCCTTATACCAAAAAGACGGGCGAGAAATCTCTCTTCTATGTTGATTATGTCATTCGCATGAAGAATGGTCAAATCTTTCTTTTTGATACAAAGGGAGTTGGAAGTGACGAGAATGGTCAAGAGAAGCATAATGCTCTTATCAGTTATATGGCAAACGAGGAAAACAAGAATAAGCATTTGAAAGGTGGTATTATCATCCACCAACAATCGGATGATAATTGGTATTATTCATCGTTGCCAATAGAGAATACAACAGATTTAACAAGTTGGGATGCTTTCTTCCCAGATAAATATAAATAAGTCATAAACGCTACATATTATAATAAGGTGTAATAACGATGGCAAAGGGACTAGATGGAAAATTCTTGCACTACGGCATCCGGAAGGAAGACCTCGACCTGATCAGGACGCTATGCGAGAAGCATGAGATTGACTTCGACTGGATGAGCGAGGAAATCCTGCGCAAATATCATGCAGCCAAGGTAGATAAGATAGAAATGAATGACGAGGAGACTGAGAAGATTATCGCCGAAGCGATTTCTCAGATCAAGTAAAGAACCAAGAATGAAGAACGAAGAGTGAAGAAAAGATTATGATTATCAAGAGAATCAAAATCAAGAACTATAAGACTTATCTGAGTCTTGACTTGGATTTGTCGGTGAGATCCGATCAGCCCATCATCCTGATAGGTGGTATGAACGGTGGTGGTAAGACCACGCTGTTCGAGGCTATCTGTGGGGCTCTTTATGGACTGAAGATTCAGAACAAGGCGCATTTTCAGGAACTCCTGAACAATGGTGCCTTGGGAAAGGTGGAGCCTACCATCGTGCTCGAACTCTCTTTCGAAGGTATGGTGCTCGGACGCGACGCAGCAGTATCTGCTGCGTCGCACTTATAAGCTTAATCCTGCCAACAAGCCTGTGGAGAATGTGCTGCTCAATATGGATGGCACGCCTTTCTCCTATGGCACGGCTACGCCTCCGCAGCAGCGTGCCATCAACGAGCAGCAGGTGAATAAGATAATCAAGGCAAACCTGCCGCAGGAACTCAGCAAGTATTTCCTATTTGATGCCATGCAGTCGAGCGAGCTCTTGAAGGAGAATGTCTTTGCCCAAATCATCAAGGATAATATCCAGAATGTGATGGGATTCAACAAGTATCTGCAATTGAAAAATGCTGCCGAGCATCTGCAGCAGGAATGGGCGGCAAGGAGACTGGAGGCGCAGAAGGAGGCAGAAGAATATAATGGGCTTTGCGAACAGCGCAACCAACTGGTGGCTTTGCAGGAGGAGAATACCAAGCACCAGGATGATAAGTACAAATATCTGGTTTCCATTCAGGCTGAATATGATGCCGCCAAGGAAGGTGCCAAGGATTCTGCCGAGACTGCACGAAAGATTCAGGATCTGGAGGCCAGCGTGAAGGATACGCAGGAGTTGTCAAAGCGATATAATGCCCAATTGAAGCAGGTGGTGGAGACCTTGGAAATCAACGTGTTCTTTCCGAAACTTGCACAGGGAATCACAAACGAGGTGAATGACATCATCCGACAGAAAGAAGCCTTGAAGCAGGAACGTGAAGGGGTGCTCTCCCTGGAGCAGATGCGTGAGGTAACTACCAAGATTCTTGGTTATCTGAAATCAAAGTGCCTCTGTCCGGATTCCGTGGAGGATGACGATGTGGTGGCTTACCTGAAGAGTCAGCAGGAAGCTTTACAGCGCAAGGACGACTATGCTTTCCTGGATGAAAGCGAGTTTGATGCGCTCAAGAATCTGCTGGGTGCCAATGCTGTGAATGAGTTTATCGCCCTTAATGACAGTCGTTATGATTTGGAAAAGCGGTTGGAGAACTATGATAATCAGCAGAGTCAGATTGCTCTGCTCCGTCGTAGCATGGTAAGCGGCAATACCGAAATCATCAAGGCATACGAGGAGGCTAGCCGTGAACTCGAAATCTTGAAGAAGGAGGCGGATGACAGAAAGATGAGCATTGAGAAACTGGAGCGGAAGATTCATCAGTTTGATGTGCAGATACAGCAGGAACCAGATGTGAAATATGACATGCTGGTGAAACTGAAGCCTTTCTTTGAGGATGTTGCCGACACTCTGCTTAAGCGCAAAAAGGAGAAGATTGAGGAGGATATGAAGGAGCAACTCAACAAACTCCTCATTTCCTACAAGGGATGCATCGCCAAGGTAGAGCTATCAGACAGTATGGAGAATTTCACCATCCGTCTCTATCACAAGGCAGGAAATGAAATCTCGCTCAACCAACTGAATGCGGCATCCAAGCAAATCTTTATCCAGGTGTTGCTGAAGGTGCTTAGAAATCTGGGCGACTATAATCCACCTGTGATGATAGACACGGTGATGGGCGTATTGGATGAGGAGAGCCGTGATGTGCTGATGGAAGAATACTTCCCGGGACTTGCCGAGCAAACCATCCTGCTCTGCACCACTTCGGAAATCAGAAAGGATAAGGATTACATGAAGCTGGAACCATTCCTCTCCCGTTCTTATACATTGGTAAGAGATGTGGAAAGTCAGAGCACCCACGTGGAGGAAGGATATTTTGGAGTAATGTGTAATGAATAATGTTTCATATTGACGGAGCAATATAAATATGGAAGTAGCATTAGAGAATATACGACAGGCAGAAGGTATGGTAGAAGCCATCATGCCTTTGAAGGAGAAACTGGAGAAGCGTTTGAACCTTTCGCAGCAAGTGGAAGGGGAGAGGGATGCCATGCTAACCCTAAATAAGGTGATGCGAATCTGCCTGATAGCCAGTTTGAGCCTAACGGAGAAGAGAAGTGTGGATGGTTTGGGAGATATCGTATTGTCGAAATCTTCTCAGCGCATCATGCCTAGTTTCTTTACCAAGGACAATAAAAAGTCGCTTTTTTCGGCTTTGTTGAAGTTGAGATATAGAGATTGTGAGGTGGATTGGCAGAATGCCAGTATCGTGGGGCGCATTGTGGCGAAGGAAATCTATCGGGGTATCGCTTATCTTTCGGAAGATGAGAATCTGAATGCTTTCCTCTTTGCTGCAAGCGACAGGCGACATGGCGGAAGTGGCATTCCTGCCCTGGAGTTGCTGATAGGCGAGTATGCAGAGGATATGGAAGCGAAACTGAATATCAACGGACGTTCGGTATCGAATGCACAGATTCTGGTGGCAGGTACCACGGGTTCGGGTAAGACCAATCTGCTGGCTGTGTTGATTCAGCAGTTTCGTAATCTCTCCACGGAAACGCCTTATCCCGTCAATTTCCTTTTGTTCGATTATAAGGGTGAATTCTCAGACCCGTCGAATGCCAGCTGGCTTGTTCACTTCGATGTAGATAGGAGTTGCATTCTCGACCCTGTGGTTGCGCCATTGCCTTTCACGCCGTTCAAGGATTTTACGGGCAGGACCATCAATGAAATCAATCTCTATTCCACGGAGATGGCCGGTGCTCTCTGTGCTGTAGATCGTGCAACAGTCAGCGCATCTATGAGTAATCGGTTGAGTGAAGCCATTGTTGAGGCTTATAAGCAGACGGCAGGCAAGCCTATCACTTTTGAGCTGATGCTGATGAAGTATCAGCAGAGAATGCAGAATCCGGATAAGGATGACAGCATCACTTCGGTTTTGAAGCAGTTGATTCGCAATCATCTGTTTGCTTCTGAAGATAAGGTGAATCTGGTAGATGAGTGTTTTATCGTGAAGATGGATGCTTTCCCGAAAGATGGTCCGATAGCCAGGGCTATCGTGTATTTCATCATTTCTAAGCTCAATAATATCTATGAACAGTTGCCGAAGCAGGCTGTGAATGAGGATTATGTGCAGATTCGCCACTTCACGATTATCGATGAGGCTCACTATATGCTGGACTTCGATAATCAGCCGCTTCGCAATCTGATTGCTGTGGGTAGAAATAAGGGGTTGAGCATTATCTTTGCCACTCAAAACATGGATAGTTACAAGAGTAAGTTCTTCGATTTCTATGCCAATGCGCAGTATCCGCTCATCATGAAGCAGCAGACGATATCTGACAGTTTCATCAAGGATCTCTTTGGTGTGTCGGGTAAAGACTTCCAGGAAATCAAGTCGGCGATTGCTGGTTTGCAGAAAGGCGAGTTGATTATCAAGGATCATACGATGGCTGCCCTTGGTTTGGGCGGTAAACCGTATAAGAAAATAAAGGTGACGCATCTCATTTGATGCGCCACCTTTTTAAATGATATGCCTAGTTGCCCCTGATTTGCAACAAAAAAGACCTGTTTTTGCCCCTGATTTGCAACAAAAGTAAAAAACTTCTCAATTCATATTCTATTTTTCCTTTTTATTCTTTACTTGAAGCAGAGCTTGCCTTCGGCAATCTTCTTGGCTTCTTCTGGCTTGTTGGTGGTTATGAAGTCAACGCCGGAATCTACGCATTTCTGAATCTCCTTCATCTGGTCGATGGTCCATACATTCACCTTCATGCCCAGGTCGTGACTCTCTTTAATCCAGTTCGGATTTTTGAGGAGGGCACCACCATAGTAGTCGATGCCGGCAAAGCCTTTCTGCTTGATGACTTTGGGAGCCACGTCGCTGCCCAGATAGTAAACCCGGGCTTGTGGGTTCAGCTTTACGAGTTCCTCGCAGGCATGCATGCTGAAAGAGATGTAATCCACCTGCTTCTCCATGCCGGTTGCCTTTACCAAATCAAGGCAAGCCTTTACGCATCTGTCTTCACGCTCAGGAGTCTGATGGGCCTTGATTTCCAGAATCAGCTGCATGGGAGCAAGCTTTTTGCCAGCCTCCAGGTAGCTCTTCAGCGTGGCGATAGGCTCACCGTTGGCAAGTTTCAGATTCTTGATGTCGGCATACTTGGCGTTCTCGATGATGATGCCATGGATGTCGTCGTCATGGTTTACCACCACGGTGCCGTCTGTGGTGATGTGTACGTCAAACTCGCTTCCCCAAACATCAGCCTTCTTGGCATTCTGCATGGCAGCAATGGAGTTCTGGGCTGCACCCTGACTGTTCCAATGGCCACGATGGGCTATCACCTTTACTTGAGCCATGGCGGAAGATGCCAAAAGCATCATTCCGCACAATATCATACTAGTCTTCTTCATATTCTTCTTAAAAAAACTTCTAATAACGTCTGAAAACGTCTGAGATAACTTCTAAAAATCTATTTAAAATCTGTATCTTATACCCAACTGGCACTGGTAAGGATTACCATTGCCACCAGCTACGCCGGCGTTGGTATTTACGGCATACTTATACTGCTTCTTCTCCTGGTCGAAACCTGTGATGTAATAGAGAGGAACGGTAGAAAGGTTCTTGCCTACACCCCAGTCTTTGTTGAGAAGGTTTGCCACGTTGAATACATCCAGTGAAACTTCCAGGGCATGGGTCTTGTAAAGCTTGAATGCCTTCTCCAAGTGAAGGTCGAAGGTGCCGTAGAAACCGTTTACGCCGCCATTGCGCGCAGCCATCTTGCCATAGTTGTTCTGCAAATACTCCTTGAACTTCTTCTCCACCTTTGGGTTAGCCATCAGGGTTTCGAAGCCCTTGCGGATGCCTGCATCGGTGTTAGGGTCGTTAGGGTCGAAGATGTAGGCGAGGTCGTTGGTTGCCACGAAGTCACCATTCACGTTTCCGCCTACGATGGTAGAGTAGCGGGTGCCGCCGATGCCCGAGAAGCGGATACCTGCCTGGATGCCCCAGAAGGTTGGTGCTGTGCCATAAACTACCAGCTTATGGCGGAACTGTCCGTTGCCATAGCTCAACTGGCTCATATCGCGTGGGTCATCCTTCACCATTTTTACTAATGTTGAGGTGTTTGCCACATCGCCATTATAGGTGTTGTTATCCTTTACGCTATTCCATGTATAGCTGAATGAGAGGAATCCATCCTTGAAGTATCTCCAGCTACCGTCGATGACGAAGGCAAACTGGTTTACCTTTCCGATGGTGTTAAGCTCCAGTACACGACCTATCTCCTTGGTCTTTCTGCCTTCCAGCCAGTTGGTGTTGCCCTTGGCATCGATGGTGTTGGCAGGCACATAGACGCCACGTCCACCTTCGTTTTCCAATCTGAAGTAAGGCTCATCCACCATGTTCTTGTCGATATAGAGATAGTTGTGGCGAGCCAGAGTCATGTATCCTGCTACGCCCATCTTGAATCGGTCGCTGAAGTAGTGGGTATACGATAGGTTTGCCTTGTAGATGGTTGGCACCTTGGAGCCCTCCTTGTTGCAGTTGATGGTGACGAGCTTCTCTACATTTGGATTCTTCAGCAGATCAGCACCCGGAGCTGTGGCTGGATCCTGTCGATAGCTTGGGAAGTTAGGAGTAGGGATGAGGCTCGCATCCTGGGTATCGATGGTTACGATGCGGCTTCCGTCGAACACCTGACTGTTTACCGTGGCGTAGTTGTTGATGTCTGATGCGAAGATACCGCCACCAAGCTTCAGAATATCTGTATGCTTGTTGTTGATATCCCACTGCAACTGTAATCTTGGCTGTACCAGGAAGAGACCGATGCCTTTGTCGGTTCTAACCCCGAGAAGTCGGTCGGCTGGCTCGTAGTAGTTGCCGTGGTCAAGATAGGAAGCGTTGTCGATGCGTACGCCGGCTGTGAGGTCGAAGCCCTCGAAGAGTTGGGTGTGCATCTGACCGTAGATACCTGCGTTTACGATGCGCTGGGTTACCTTCTGGTTCTTTTCGCCTTCTACCATATATACGTCGCGGGCATATCGGTAAGGAGTCATATTGTTGAAACTATCGAGTCCCTTGAAGTAGAAACGACCGTTGGTCTCGCTGCCATAGAGTGAGGAGAGATGAGAATACATCACGTCCAAGCCCAGGGTATAGTTGATCTTGCCTGCATTGATGAGCAGGTTGTCCACAAACTGATATACGTTATCGTGGAAATTCTCTGGGGTGAATCGCTGTCCACCTATCTGGATGTTGGTCATCAAGGTCTTTCCATCTACTTCCGATGCCACGTTCTGCACGATGGCACGTGGAATGGTTCCGTTAGGTAGGAGACTGTTTGCCTTGGTCTCTTCCATCGAATACATCCATTGCACTTTCGCCTCGTTGGTAATCTTTGGTCCGAATACGCTGCGGAGAGATGCCATCAAGCTATTGTCTGCGGTGTTGCAGTCGGAGTAAGACTCCAGGAAGTTGATGGTGGTATTGTCACCCTGGCTATATGGCTGCTTGTTGATGTTCAGGTTGTTGCGCACACTGAGCAGATTGGTTGGGTTGATCTGCCAGTCGATGCGTGCGAACACGGAGTTGGTGTTTGATTTCTTGTCAAACGAACCGTACTCCGGCTGGTTAGGCAGCCCGTATTTATCTTTTGCTATCTGGGTGAAGGCATCAAGTGTAGCTTGCGACAGATTGTATCTGCTTTCATCCGATGCTCCATGAATGTCGGCGATGCGCAATGGCTTGGTGTCCTGCTGATGATCCCATGCCACGAAGAAATGCAGGCGGTCTTTGATGATAGGTCCACCCAGCGAGAAACCATACTGATAGGTGGAGAAATCAGAGGTACGCTTGTTGCCGAGGATATCGTACTGGCTGGCGAGCCAGTCGGTGCGGAGATAGGAGAATGCCGAACCCTTGAGGGTGTTGGTACCCGATTGGGTTACGGCGTTGATGAGTCCGCCACCTGCACGGCCATAGGTTACATCATAGGCATTGGTTACCACCTTAAACTCTCTCACGGCCTCCATGGTCATGGCGTAAGGACTGCCTTTTCTGGTATTGGCAGCACCGCCGGAGATAGGGTTCTTGGATGACATGCCATCGATGTTGAAACCGGTGGAAGAGGCAAGCTGACCGCTGAGGTTCATGCCGTTGCTCAGTGGAGAGAGGTCGATGAGCGAAGTGAAGTTACGTCCGTTTACAGGCAGTTTCTTGATGTCCTGCGCTGTAACGCTGGTTGATGCTCCCTCGTTATCCACGTTCTTCTTCAGTGAGTTAGCCACCACTTCAATCTCTTTCAATTCCTGGCTCTGGTCGCTCATGGTGAAGTCAACACGCAGCATATCGCCCTGGTTGAGCGAATAGCCTGTGCGCTTCTGGTCACCATAACCAATGTATTTGGCGGTGATGGTGTAAGGCGAACCGAGTGGAATTTCTCGGATGGTATAGTTTCCGTTGGCATCAGTGGCAGCGGAAACGGTAAAACCTGTAGACTCGTTCTTTACGGTTACCAAGGCACCGATTACAGGTTCTTTGGTGTTATCCACAATTTTTCCAGTAACGGTGGCACGGGTGTTCTGTGCAAAGAGGCACGTGGTGCTACCAGCCGCCAACAGTGCTGCGGTGGCGACAAATCTAATTGAATTCATAATACAATCTTTGGTTTATAAGTATTTATCGTGATTTTGCTGAAAATCAAGGATTTCTTCTATTACTATTTTCTAAAAGATTTCTTCTACAATTTCCAGAATGTTTTCTTCTATTTTCTCATGGCTGTGAGTGTACTCTCCACATCGTTGAGCATTTTGGCAGTACTCTTGCGGCTAGCCTTGAGCATCTGCTGTTCCGACTGTGGGTTGATGGATGTGAAGTAATTGCTACCCTGTGCCAATTTCTTCTTGTTGCCATCATAGAGTGAATAGTTCACGTAGTGGAAGATGGTCTTGAAAGGCTCTTCTTGATACTTGAGATAGTGATTGTCGAGGAGGAGGAGATAATCGGCTCCTGCCTGGTCGAGCATGCTACGGAGTTGGGTGGCATTGACGAATGTAAGGTCAGATGACTGGTTCTCGCCTTCGCCTGTGGTCTTGATATCCTCCAGAATGTCGTGGTAGGTGCCCTGAATGGCATTACCGTCTACATAGGTGAAGTTTGCCTTTGATTTCAGGGCAAGTTGTGCGAGGTTGTCTTCTATCACCTTATTATATATGTAGCATACGCTGTCTGGGTTGATCTGCGTATCCTCTGCCAGCATATCAGTAACGAAATAGTTTGATTTCACGTTGTCTTGAGCGCCTATCACGAGTACGCGATGGGCTTTTACTGCGTTGCTGGTGGCATTGCCTTCCAATTCTGGTGTGCCAGCCATCATGTTGCTGCTAATGAGCATGGTCATCATCAGCAAACTACCTTTTGCAAATGTTTTCTTTCTCATTCTTCTTCTTTTCTATGATAATCTTTTCTGGTTGCAAAGGTAGGGGTATTAGATTACAGGAGAAATACAATGGTGATACAATGTTTTGAATGAATTGTTTCAAAAAAATGAAGGTGGAACATCGGGTTCGATGCTCCACCTTTCATGATACGGATGCTGACACGAATGGCAGTTTCGCTTCTTAGTACAGAGGCTAATATGGCAACTCCTTGTTCCAAGATATATGCAGGTTGGCAGCTCGTTACCTTGGCTTTTACCAAGAAGATGTAAGTTTTCCGTTAAA
>ERZ1034952.1995-NODE-1995-length-15754-cov-5.421810_pt1 | contig 15754 bp, 14 predicted proteins | sample MGYA00520625_ERZ1034952 | MGnify/ENA primary metagenome ERZ1034952 (study PRJEB33766, sample SAMN09781773) | gut metagenome | biome: gut microbiome | host: Homo sapiens | place: Madagascar | study: EMG produced TPA metagenomics assembly of the PRJNA485056 data... | reverse complement strand
ACAGTTGACAAATAGGTGTGTCTATGCTATAATAATAAAGCTGATTCTGATAGGAACGAGCAAGCCATCTGACATCAGGAGAGGTGTCCGAGTGGTTTAAGGAGCTGGTCTTGAAAACCAGTGATTCCGCAAGGAACCGTGGGTTCGAATCCCACCCTCTCCGCCAATATTTTTATCATTCACAACTTGCAGAAATACCCAAGTGGTGAAGGGGCTCCCCTGCTAAGGGAGTAGGTCGGGAAACCGGCGCGAGGGTTCAAATCCCTCTTTCTGCGCCAAATTTATTTTGGAAAAAGCAGTGTCATTTCGGAGGATTCTGAAGTGACACTGCTTTTATTTTTACACTCTTTTTTCATCATACAAACAGCAACCCCATCCGGCACTGTTCGCACCAGATGGGGCTTTTTGTTGCTGTTTTGCAAAGCATTTCTTTTTTGCTGTCATGGAACAGAGTCTGCTTGTTCGCATGGTCGGTCAGACACTACAGAAAAGAAAGGACAATGCTGTGCAAATCGTGGGGGCAATGAAAAGAATCGTTCGGTTACTGCATCTTATAAGCGTCGATCATCTTCTTGACCATCATACCGCCAATCGAACCAGCCTGTCTTGCAGTCAGGTCGCCGTTATAGCCCTGCTTCAGGTTTACGCCAACTTCGTTGGCAGATTCAACCTTAAACCGTTCCATTGCTTCTTTGCCCTTCTGTGTGAATTCGCCCTTCATATTAAAAACACCTTTCTCATTTTAGAATGTTGTTCCAGCAGGGTTTCTGCCGGTTTGTGTGCGGCGTTTTCGTCGCAATAGTAGTATCTCACCACAATGGCATTCTATCACAGGAAATTTTCAGCGGTATTTTTACATGAAATTGGGTCTTTTTCTGCTTATAAATGCTTCACTCTGTCTTGCACTTCTGCCCGCTTCGCATCGTTGAACCGGTCGAGTGTTCCCACCAGATAACCTGTAATCCGGCGAATCCGTTCAAAATTCTCCGGTGCAAACTGACATCGCAGGTCTACAAAATCCCCATCCACCTGAATGGAAAGCTGTTCAATCTTCCGGTTCGGATAGGTTTTCTTGCTGTGCTTCACATATGCGGCAATCTCTTCATCGGAGAGCGTTCCGCCCGTAACGGTTACAGGAATCGAATCATATACTGTCATTTTCCATACCTCCAAAATCGACCAGATAAAAATGAATGGTTTCTGATTCTATTATAAACCATCTCCGGCAATTTTGCAAGCGTTATCAAGAATTATTTTCATTTGATAATAATTCTTATTTATCATGACAGAATGATGTCCAGCACAAAAAATCCTTGACAGAAAAAAGAAAACATGATAAGATAAAATTAGTGGATTCGCAAAAAACGAAAGGGGTTTTCTCATGAAAAAACGGACATTTCTACAAAAATTATGCTCCATTTTTACGGTTTCCGCCTTGCTGCTGGGAACAGGTTCTGCCATCGCTCCGGCAGTATCGGCTGCCGCAGAGCCAGACGCTTGGCACGATGACTGGCTGCACGTCAATGACAATGCGGAAATCGTTGACCGGAACGGGAATCCAGTCTGGCTGACAGGCTGCAACTGGTTCGGCTATAATGTTGGCAGTCAGGTATTTGATGGCGTGTGGTCGCAAAATATGCACGAAATGCTGACGCAAATCGCCGACCATGGCTTTAATCTGCTGCGGATTCCGGTTTCTACAGAACTGCTGCTGCAATGGAAAAACGGCGACCCTGACCCAGCAACGCCAAAGGTTAACGAATGGACAAACCCAGAACTGACCAAAGAGGGTGTTGTCGGCGGAACGGTAAAATACAGCTTCGACATCTGGAATCAGGCAATTGCTTGGTGTCGAGAGCTGGGCATTAAAATTATGATTGATATTCACAGTGCAGAAACTGCCTCCGCTGGGCATCAAGTCAACCTCTGGTATACCGATAAATTCAGTACCGAGGATTGGTTCGAGGCACTGTCTTGGTTCGCAGACTATTACAAAGATGATGATACGATTTTAGCCATCGACCTGAAAAATGAACCGCACGGAAAAGCGGATGTCCCTGATAAAATGGCAAAGTGGGACGACACCACCGACCCGAATAACTGGAAATATGCAGCGGAACAGGCTGCCGCACACGTTCTGAAAGAAAATCCGAACTTGCTGGTTATGGTAGAAGGGGTCGAAGTCTATCCGAAAGAGGGATACGACTGGACAGCTCCGGCTATCGACTGGACAACCAACACTGAATATTATTATGGCACTTGGTGGGGCGGAAATTTCCGAGGAGCAAAAGAAAATCCAATTGACTTGGGCGAATATCAAAGCCAGCTGGTTTATTCTCCGCACGACTATGGTCCATTGGTCTATCAGCAGAAATGGTTCTATGAAGGCTTCACAAAAGAAACTTTGCTCAAAGACTGCTGGTATGACAACTGGTTCTATTTATTAGATGAAAAGGTTGCACCGCTGTTGATGGGCGAATGGGGCGGATTTATTGACTCCCAGCATGACCCAGACGGTTCTAATCAAAAATGGATGCTCGCACTGCGGGATTTGATGATTGAAAACCATATTCACCACACATTCTGGTGCTTCAATGAAAACTCTGGCGACACCGGCGGACTGGTTTATGACAACTTCGGAAAATGGGATGAAGATAAATATGCTCTTGTAGAGCCTGCTCTCTGGCAGACAGATAGCGGAAAATTCATCAGCTTAGACCATCAGACTGCTTTAGGTGCAAATGGCATTTCTCTGGGCGACTATTATGGCGGTTCTCTACCAACCCAACAGACCCTACAACCCCGACAGAATCCCCCATCAAGGGCGATGCAAACGGAGATGAAATGACCAATATTTTAGACTCCATGCTGATTCGGCGGTATCTGTTAGACCCGAAAACGATTCTTGTCACAGAGAATGCAGACTGGAACGAAAACAACACAGTCGATTTAACCGACTTGATTTCCTTGAATCGATTCTTGCTGAAACAGGATGTTTAACAATTTTAATTGGTTCATGCTTTAATGTTCCGTCTTCGCAAAAATTTCTTTAGAAATACCAATTTCTCCCTTGAGTGTATAAGAAACGGTGCTGCATAGTGCCGTTTCTTTTTTTGTATCCGTCACCTGTTTTTCTAAAATCTCTACATCTGTCAAAAAATTTCGCTCGTATCGCTGAATCTGCTGTTCCAAATCCTGCTTCGCCTCTTCTGGCGTAAATTGCAAGACCGTTTCTGTATATTCCCGGTTGGTTTCCTGACAAATGGCAATCGGCAATGCCTTTCCAAAAATCGTCAACGGTGTTCGTTCCGTCATTGTCTGCCCGTAAACATAGGGCTTTTGCGATTTGGAAAGGGGCAGCTCCAACGTGAAAAAATCCAGACTCGTCTTTGTCTGTTCCCGTCCCGAACTGGTGCGAATCGTCTGTTCATACGCACAGGAAAAGGTTTCTTCTATCTGATAAATACCCTCAATATCTGCCATGGCATGACGGAAGCGAATATTTCCCTCTTCATCTAATTGCACGCCACTGACCAGCAACGCTCCCTTTTGCACAGGCTCTTTTACTGCACAAAGAAGTTGTCCGCTCCGCACCGTAACACCCGTGATTTCTGCATCATAGGCAGATACGATATTACAAGGCACTCGTTTTTCCAGCGGTGCAACTTCTTCCGGCGTTTCTGTCACTTCTACTACCAACCGATTTCCGGTATGCCGCATAGCAACCCGACACAATTCCGGAATCGCCGCCCGCAGCTGATGTTCACAGCGGCGAAATGGCACTGTCCCCATAAATGAACCCCTTTTTACACCGCATTCCTCCAGCACTGCACAAATCTTTTCATCGGAAATGGTCGTATTTCCCTGTACTTCAATCAACATCACGACATTGCAACAGTAAATCAGAAAACAGCTTGCCAGTATCATTCCAATAGGGATTCCAAACCGCAGCCGATGCTGCCAGAGGAAAAATTGCAGCGTTTTGCAGGGTGTTTCTGTCACGACCATTCCATATTGTTCCGCCAGTTTCCGCATTTTCTTGCAGTCCTTGGCATATATCACGCCTTGTACAGTATCTTTTTCTATCTGCTGCCCAAAACAGCGAACATGCTTTGCACGCAGGGCATCGAAAAATGCCGTTCCTTTTTTCCCCTGTGCAGCAATTCGGACAACGCCGAACACCTGCCCCCACAGTCCCCGTTTTTCTGCGGCTTGGCGTTTCATTTGCAGCGTCCTCCCCTCTGTTCCAGTTCAATGCTTTGCAGCGTTCCGTGAATCAAAACGCCATCAGTTGCATAAGTATCCACCTGCAACGACTTGCCCCAGACGGAAATTTGTAAATCCTGCGTCTGAATGACAATCCGAATATCATTATATTCTAAAATGTGCTGGCAATTCTCAATCCGAAGTTCCTGATTGCCAGCAACATGCAACATGGGCTGTAAATGAAACCATTTCCGCCCCCATTCTGTCCAGCGTTCCAACAACCGCCATCACCTCACTGCACTATATGCGATGCAGAAAGAAAAAAGTACTTGAATCATTTGGCATATTTTTCACGAAAAATTGCTATGATAACATAGAACCTGCACCATCAAGCCCCACTCTATTTACAGAAAAGAGGGATTTTTTTGACCGTTGGCACTTGCATCCTTCTATTATTATTGACCGTTGGCTGTCTGGTCTATGCTGCTCCGATTCATACGGCACTTGCAGAGGGTGTTTTTCTCTGTCTGCAAGTCATTCTGCCCTCGCTCTATGCGATGATGATTCTCACACAGCTGCTCATTCGCACAAATGCCCACACATTACTACTGAAGCCGCTGCACCGCTTCACACAAAATGTACTACGAATTCCGGATGTATGCCTTGCAATTTTTCTGCTCAGTCAAATTGGCGGCTATCCCATCGGTGCAAAATTACTGGACAACGAACTGCAAAACGGAACACTTCGCCCCAAACAAGCAGCGATTCTCTCCGGCATTTGTTTTGGCAGCGGCCCTGCTTTTCTCTTCGGAACGCTCTCCGCTCAGGCTGGAACGTCCGGCTGTTGGCTGCTGTTCGGGTCAATTTTGCTTGCAAATTTCAGTCTATTTATAATTGCCTGCCAATTTTTAAAGCTGCCCAACTTGCCAACTGTTTCTCTTCAACGCCTACAGGCGAAAACGCTCGTGGAAACTGTCACGCAATCTGGTGCAGCTTTGTTGCAAATGTGTGCGATGATTTTATTTTTCCGCTGTCTGATGACCGTTGCACAGGCTTCCGGACTGTATGCCCTACTCACCATTCCGCTGCAATGGGGATTCCCAAAAAATACCGCCGAGGGCTTGCTGTCTGCTAGTCTGGAAATTACTGCTCTGACGCAGCTTGTTCCAAATACGCCATTATTACTGGCACTTTTTGCAGCTCTGCTCGCTTTCGGCGGTATTTGCGTACATTTACAGATTTTCACCATCACGGGCGGACGGCTTTCCCTGTGCTGGATGCTGTCCTTGCGGGTGTTGGCTGGAGGATTGGCAGCCGGATTCTGCTGGATTGGCTGTCAGGTGTTCCCAAATGCCGTTGTTTCACCGGAAATCTGTTCCGTTTCTGCTCCGGCGGTGCAGTATAGCTGTACAACACCCATTGCATCGTTGTTTTTGGTGGGGGCAACGCTGCTTTTGTTGCAGGCAGCAGCGAAGCAACGGGAATTGTGCAAACACACATAAAAAAATCAGCCCTGCTCTCGCAGGACTGACTCTCTCATCTGATGATTTCATCCCGTCTATGTAACGGACTGCCTCAATCCAGAAAATCTTTTACCTTTTTACTTCTGCTCGGATGCCGCAGCTTCCGCAGTGCCTTTGCTTCAATCTGCCGAATCCGTTCTCTGGTGACATCGAATTCCTTGCCCACTTCTTCCAGTGTCCGGGAACGTCCATCCTCCAGACCGAACCGCAACTTCAATACCTTTGCTTCCCGATCAGTCAGGGTCGACAACACATCGTTCAACTGCTCTTTCAACAGCATCAGAGAAGCTGCATCTGCCGGAGCTGGTGCATCATCGTCCGGAATAAAGTCGCCCAAATGGCTATCTTCTTCTTCGCCGATTGGAGTTTCCAAAGAAACCGGGTCTTGTGCAATCCGCATGATTTCCCGTACCCGTTCCGCTGGCATGTTCAACTTTTCTGCAATCTCTTCCGCAGATGGGTCGTGACCCGTTTCATGCAGCAGCTGGCTGGAAACTTTCTTGACCTTGGAAATCGTTTCTACCATGTGCACCGGAATCCGGATGGTTCTTGCTTGGTCGGCGATTGCACGGGTAATTGCCTGCCGAATCCACCACGTTGCATAGGTGGAGAACTTAAAGCCCTTGGTATAGTCAAACTTTTCAACTGCCTTCAGCAAGCCCAAATTGCCTTCCTGAATCAAATCTAGGAACTGCATGCCTCTGCCAACATACTTCTTTGCAATGCTGACAACCAGACGCAAGTTGGCTTCTGACAAGCGATTTTTTGCCTTGGTATCGCCTTCCGCCATCCGCTTGGCAAGTTCCGTTTCCTCATCGGAGGACAACAGCGGCACACGTCCAATTTCTTTCAGATAAACCTTTACTGGGTCATCAATCGCAATGCCTTCGGTGGAAAGTGCCATTTCTAAATCATCCACCAAATCCGCATCTCCGCCTTTTCCGGAAATTTCTGGTGCAGTATCGTCAATAATCTTGATGTTTAAACGGTCACAGGTGTCATAAAAAGAGTTCAGCTGATCGACATCGAAATCCAGTTCTTCCAGTGCATCACTGATTTCCTTTGTGGTCAGTTCTCCGGTTGCCTTTCCCCGTTCCATCAGTTTTTCAATGGTCGTTTTTCCTTCCATGATTCCTCGTTCCTTTCCAAGGCGGACAATGCCGCATCATTGCCATGCTTGATTCTTCTTCTTTTTCTGTGCAACCAGTTCCAAAAGGGCTGCATCTGAATCCAACGCCTGCACCAAATGGGTTTGCAGCAGCTGGATACAATCCTGCACTTCCTGCGGACTGATTGGACAAGTCTGTTTTAAATTGAGCAGACGGCTCACCGTTCCCATTTCCTGCGGTGTCAACTGCATTCCCAGAGCGGAAATCCAGCCATCTGATTCCTGTTGCTGGTGCTCCAGCAACAGTTGAAACAGCTTCTGATAAAATGGAACGGTAAACTGTTCTGGCTGCAAATGGTCTGCCAGTTTGGAAATCTGCTCCGGCTGTGACAGGAAATAACAGAGCAATCGTTCCTGTGCTCGCACCGTTCGGGAACTGCCCGCCATTCCGCTGGCATCTGCTGCGGTTTGCTGTGCCGTTACCGTATGTGCAACCAGATTGCTGAATTCCTTTTTCTTCTGCATCTTCTGCCGATTCTTCTGCTTTCGATTGATGCTCATCCGCAAAACATCTGCCGATATGTGACATTTTTCAGCGGTTCGCATCAGATAAACTTCCCTTGTCACAGGGTCTGGAATCTGAATCAAAACTTCTGTGGCACGCCGCAACAGCGTTGCCCTGCCGTTTTCCGTCTGTAAATCCAGCCCCATTTCACAGCGGTCTAGTTGGAAATTGATGGCATCCTCTGAACCCTCTAAGAGCATCCGAAATCGTTCTGCCCCAAATTTCCGAATATATTCATCGGGGTCTTTTGCACCCTGCATCCGTAAGATTTTGGTTTCAATCCCCACTTCACTAAAATGCCGCATCGCCTTTTGCGTTGCTGCCTGCCCGGCTGCATCGCTGTCATAGGCAATAATCACGGTTTTTGCATACTGGGAAATTTTTCTTGCCTGGTCGGGTGTAATGGCAGTTCCCAGCGTCGCCACAACATTTTCAAACCCTGCCTGATGAACGGCGATGACATCCATATACCCTTCCGCCAAAATCAGCGTGGTGGTTACAGAATTTTTGGCAAATTGCAGGGAAAACAGGTTTTTCCCCTTGTCAAATACCGGCGTTTGTGCAGTATTCAAATATTTTGGTTGGCTGTCATCCAACACCCGTCCGCCGAATCCAATGACATTTCCACGCAAATCAACAATGGGAAATATGACACGGTTTCGGAACGTATCAATGAGCGTTCCTCTTCGGGAGCGACGGGAAACATCTGCCAGCAACAGTTCCTCTTCCGTAAATCCCTGCTGTAGCAGATACCGGCTCAAGGCATCCCAAGTTTCCGGAGCAAAGCCTAGACCGTACTTTTTAATGGTGGTCGTGGTTAGATGTCGCTGGATGAAATATTGCAGTCCTCGTTTATCGCTGCCAGTCAGCATTCGATAATAGAAATTGGCAGCGGCTCGATTCACAGCGAGAATCCGCTTTCGCATACGGGACTGTTTTTCATCTGCTCCCTGTTCGGGAACAGTCAGACCGCTGTTTTGTGCCAGCAGTTTCACCGCATCCATAAAATCCAGATTTTCAATCTGCTGAATAAAGGTGATGACATCACCGCCAGCCCCACAGCCGAAACAATAAAAGCTTTGCGTATCGGGAAATACCGTAAAAGACGGTGTTTTTTCCGAATGGAACGGACAATTGCAGACGTAGGTTCTGCCACGCCGTTTCAAATCCACATAAGTGCGTGCGATTTCTTCCAGCGGACACGCATTCCGCAGCTGTTCCAGAAACACATCAGAAACCATCTGCTGTCACCTGCCTTCCATCGTTCTCCGCATACAAGGCGTTCTTGTGGTTATTTTCCTACGAATTACAGCAGTTCCGGCGGCAACCGGTCTGCAACCTCCGCAAAATCTGCATCCAATTGTTCCCCGACCTGAATGGAAATTTCTCCGTTTGTCAGTTCAATCATATCTGCTTGGAACGACGCTGTTAAGCCAGCTGGTACAAGCAACGACAAGGTTACCGTATCGCCGAAATCCGCATTCTGCTGCAAAATGGGCAGCTGCGGCAGTTGATAGGATACCTTTCCATAGAGAGAGTATGCCATTTTTAAGGTCACTGGATGACAGGAAATTTTTGTCTGAATCTGTGCTGCTTCCACTGCCAGTGCAGCACTGTGGGAATACGCCCGTACCAAACCGCCGCCGCCCAGCAGAATGCCGCCAAAATAACGGGTGACCACACAACAGACATCGGTGAGATTCTGTTTTTGCAGAACATTCAGGACGGGAACGCCAGCCGTTCCCTGCGGCTCGCCGTCATCGGAATAACGGGTCATATGGTTTTCCCGCAAGATATAAGCATAAACATTGTGTCGGGCTTTGCGGTTCGCCTTGCGAACTTCTTCAATACAGGCAATGGCAGCGTCTGCTGTCTGTACCGGCACTAATGTTGCAATAAATTCTGATTTTTTTTCGATAAAAGAGGCAGTCACTGCCTGTGCAATGGTTCGGTATCCCATGGAACGCCTCCAATCGTTTTATGTAGACAAACAGGACGGTAAGAATCATATGCCTTACCGTCCTGCTCCGTTGGTCTGTTTGCGTACAGATGAGATACCGTTTTCGTACCATCTGTTTCTTCGCAGGGAAGAAGATCTGTTCGCTTACTTGTCCAGATTAAACCGCTTCTTGAAACGGTCAACACGTCCGCCAGTATCTACCAGCTTCTGTTTACCGGTAAAGAACGGGTGGCACTTTGCACAGATTTCAACCTTGATGTCCTTCTTGGTGGACATGGTTTCCATTACGTTGCCGCAGTGACAAGTGATGGTGGTCTTTTCAAAAGTCGGGTGCAGTCCCTTTTTCATGTAGTTTCACCTCTTTCTGTTGTTTTTACCGATTCCGAAGAATCGCAATAAAATACAGCAGCCCATCCGCCTTGAGGCAGACAGTAGTCCTGTTATTTTCTGAAAGCATGACATCACATCATGGAATTTTATTATACTACTTTTGATGGCGGTTGTCAAGAGAATCGATATTTTTTTACGTTTTTTTCATGATTTTACTATATGTGATGGGGGTGCTCTGGGGAAAATAATCTGCTTTGCTCTTCGGAAAACCTCCTGCGTACGGTTCGGCAAGGCTAGGGCACATCCCCAGCTTGCCTATGGAATCGCAATTGCCCCTGAAACCTTGTATCTCATTACAACCTTCTGATTATGAAGGCAATTGCGATTCTATTTCGATTTTTCTTAGGTTTCCGTTGCGTTTCATCAAAACCTTCGTTAAGGAGGGCAGCTTGCCCTCCTTAACAAACCACCTCGCCGAGCTGAGCCAGCTCGACCGCAGTTCGCCTACGGCGTGAAAAAAATTGCGTTATTCTACAACGATAATTTGGTCGTTTCTTCTCGGCTTCTTTTCTGGCTGTTCGCCCTTTGCATAGCCCAAAATGCAGCATCCAACACCGATTTCATCATCAGAAACGCCCCATTTTTGCAGCAATGCTCTGCCCTCCGGCAATTCACTCATTTCCTTTGCCCGATGAATCCAGCAAGCACCCAGTCCCAATGCATGTGCTTCCAACAGCATATTGCCAATGGCAAGGCTGCCATCTTCTACATAAGTATGCACATTCCGGTCAGCCAACACCCAAATGACAACTGGTGCTCCATAAAATGGGTCACTCGTCGTTCCCATAATATCAGCGTTCATCTTGGAAAGTTCATCCCGAATTTCCCGATTCTTGACAACAACAAACTTCGTTGCCATCCGACCTCTGCCGTTTGCAGCATACTGTCCAGCTTTCAATACTTTCTCAATATCCGCATCGCATACCATCTGGTCGGTATAACTCCGAACGCTTTTTCTGCTCATCATTGCTTCTAACATCGTCTGTTCCATGGTATTTGTCCTCCTATTTTCTTATCAAATCAACAACACCGCACAAAAATATGCGGTGTTGCGTGTATCAAAATTCAATTACAGCCTGTTATTGTTCCCACTTGTTGCACAGCTGGGTCAGCTGGTCTGCCATCTTTGCCAATTCCTTGTTAGAATAGCCCCGTGCATTCTGAATATAAGCAGTGACACGATCCAATGCAATTTGCAGGCGGTCATAGGTTGCAGATGCCTTTACAGACTTCGGCTTTTCCAGATAAACCGGCTCTGCTTCATGCAAGAACTGCCCACTTGCCACATCAAATTCTGTTCCACTATAGGGTGCATAGGCAGAAATACCCTGCTCATTCAGCAATGCGGTGAATGTATCTGCAGCGGTTGTTTCTCCGTGAATGACAAAGACTTTTTTCACCTGCTGCACGTGCTGAATCCAAAGTTCCAGCCCTTTCTGGTCAGCATGGCCACTCATACCCTGCAACTGCCGAATCTGTGCGGCAACCTTTACCGACTCGCCGAACAATGTCACATAGTTTGCACCCTCCAGCAATCGCCGCCCCAATGTGCCGACAGCCTGATAGCCGACAAACAAAATTGTATTTTCCGGCTTCCAGAGGTTGTGCTTCAAGTGATGCTTGATTCGCCCTGCTTCACACATACCGCTCGCAGAAATGACAATCTTGCTGCGAGTGTCTGCATTGATTGCCATAGAAGCTTCACTGGTGACCGCCGTCCGCAACCCAGATACCCCGATGGGATTTTCTCCACGCTGCACATAGGCAAGGGCTTCTTCATCAAAGCAGCTCTCCTTATTTCGCTGAAAGATTTCTGTCGCCTCAATGGCAAGCGGACTATCTACATAAATCGGGACATCCTGATACTTCCCAAGCAAATTCTGGTCTTTGATTTGCTTTAAAAAGTACAGCAGTTCCTGCGTTCTGCCCACAGCAAACGATGGAATAATGACACTTCCGCCACGCTGGAAGGTTTCCAGCAGAATTTGCACGAAATCCTGAATATAATTCTTTGGCTTTTCATGCAGGCGGTTGCCATAGGTGGATTCCATGATGACATAATCCGCAGTATCAGCATACTGTGGGTCACGAATCAACGGCTGATGGAAATTCCCGATGTCACCGGAAAACAACAGCTTTTTGCTGATGCCATTTTCCTCCAGCCAAATTTCAATACTGGACGATCCGAGCAGATGTCCAGCATCCAAAAACCGGATCGTAATGCCATCTGCAATGGAAATTTTCTCTCCATAAGGATGCGGAACGAAGTGTTCCAGCGACCCTAACGCTTCCTGCATGGTGTAAAGCGGTGTATAGATATCGCCACCGCTGCGTTTTGCCTTTCGATTTCGCCACTCTGCTTCAAATTCCTGAATGTGGGCACTATCTCGCAGCATAATCTGGCAAAGTGAAACGGTTGCCTGTGTGGCATGAATTTCCCCACGGAATCCGCCTGCATACAACAGCGGCAGCAAGCCAGAGTGGTCAATGTGGGCATGGGTCAAGAATACATAGTCAATTTCCGATGGAGCACAGGGAACACGGATGTTCTCATAGACATCTCTTCCCTGCTCCATGCCATAGTCAATCAAGATGCGTTTTCCACACGCCTCCAGATAGGTACAGCTGCCGGTGACTTCATGGGTCGCACCAATAAACAACAGTTTCATATCGCTTCACACCTTTCTTTCCATCAATTTTAAAAAATATAGATTCTTATGCTTCTTTCTTTGTATACAGCAGGTACTTTCTTGCGAAGAAGTTCCAGAAGAATGCCACTGCTGTGGAAACTACCTTGCTCAAAATCTGATACAAGCTTGTCACATCTGCCAACGCCCAAGCAAACCCCTTTGTAATGCCGATGGTCAGCAGCAATCCCACAACGCCAATCGCCGCAAACGAGAGAAACTCTAAAAAGCGGTTCTGCATTTTGGATTGCTTGAAAATCCAGAATGTGCTGAGAAAATAGTTGACCAGCAATCCGGCAACGAATGACAAGCCATTGCAGAGAGCTGCATAGCCAGAACCGGAAAAGGCCAGATAAAACAGCAGCGAGGACAATGCCCAGTCTACTACCGTTGCGAAACCGCCGACAAAACAATACCGGAAAAATTGAATAAATGTATTTTCTGTATCACCGGAAAATAACTTTTTGAATTGATGTTGCTTTAAAATTTGCTTGACTTCTGTCAGATGTTCTGTTTTCATGTTGAATGATTCCCTTCTTTTTTGCGATGAATTGCAAAATTCGAAATCTTACAATTCTTTAGATGGCACATCGTTAATTTTTCCAATGACAAACCGCATCAAAATGGTTGCATCTTTATCATCAAGAATGCCATCATCATAGCAATCTGCACATTTTCCGGCAGATTCTGACAATGTAATGACATTTGCCAATGCCTTATTCATAACAATTGCATCCGCCAAATCGACAACGCCATCCTGATTCACATCTCCATAATAAATTTCAGCACCTGCTTCTGTTGTCGCTGTGGTTGTGGATTCTGTAGTAGTTGCTTCTGTCAGAGATGTTGTAGTAGCTGGCTTGGATTCTGTAGTGGTAACTTCTGTTGCAGAAGTTGTAGAAACTTCAGATTCGGCGGTTGTTGCATTTGTTACAGTCGTGGTTGTGGTTGTTGTAGTGGTAGCTGTTGTGGTGGATGTTGTTGTTGTTTCTGCTGGTTTTGGTGTGCTGCCGTTCGGCTCTGTACCGCCAACCAGTTCACCACCGGCATAAACACAAATATAATCACTCTTGACTTCATTGCCATCGCCGAACATTTCCGAATCGGTCAATACTGGCAAATCCTGATAGCTCCAGTCGTTGGAGGCATCCCACTGGTCGCCATAGTACAAGCCAACGGAGCATTGATATTTCTTATTGGAATTTGCAATGGTATAGCCATCCCATGCCACTTCAAAATAATAGATATTCGGGTCATAGGATGCATCATACTGGAACGGCCCAGAAATTACGCCGTCTGCTGGTGCTGCTTCCGTTGCAGCCTGGTCATACAATTCTGTTGCTTGTACCAAACTTGGATCGGTCATTTCCTTTGTATTGAAGAAATAACGAACCGTAACATCTGTTCTCGGCGTAATGGAATCGGTCATGACTTTCATAGAAATCTTTGTTGTTCCTGCTCCGCCTGCACACGGGTTATTGACTGCAAATGCTTCAACCCAGTAGTTATTGCCGCCGCCTTCTTCTCCGTTGTTTTCTTCCTTCGGTGGGAAATCTGGCGTTACCTGCATGGAGTCATCGCCGAAATATGCATACAATCCAGCACTTGCTCCGACAAACGCTGCGTTATAGTCAATGGTTACTTCATTATAGATCCAGTCTGCGGTAACATCATTGTGCTTGTCGGAGGCATCCGGCCCACCAACCAATGCACCATACAGAACATGACGCTGCTCTCTGGTATCTTCTGCTCTGGTCAAACCGGAGGCTGCACGGTGATGCGGATACTTTGCAGCATTTTCGCTATATCCGACAATATAAGCCCGATTCATCGGGTTGTTGCCCATCAAATATTGCATCTGTTCTTTTGCCCATTCGCTGTATTCGGATGGTTTTCCATTGTTGTTGTACTTGTCATAAACCAGTGCACACAGCTGTGCAGCAGTATTATATCGGGCAGAGCCCCAGGTATTCAGCCAGAAATAGCCTGCCGGTGTAATCGTTCCGACCCCACCTGTCATATAAGTGGTGATTGCCTTTGCAACGGATGCCCAGCAATCCATTTCTTCATACGGCGATTTTTCAGCAGCTTCCTTGTACTTTTCAATAAACTGCGGATAAACGTGCTCGCCTTCCTTGGCAGGCTTATCCTCTGAAATTTCGCCTAAAATACACTGCACACCGTTCCACATATCATTCCAGCAATATACATAGCACGGTGCTGCATAGTAGTCATAATACGGGTAAATTTCCTGCAAATAGCTTTCATCGCCGGTGATTTTAAACAGCCATGCTGCTGCCCAGCAGTAATCATCTTCCCACTTGGAAGATACATAATAGGATTTCGGGCCATCTGCATTGTCACTCAGCTGCTTTTCATGGCTCTTTGCGAACTGAAACAGTGCTTTCGCATAGTCCAAAGACTGTGCTGCATAGTCTGGGTCAGTATCCTTAAAGTTCAAATAGTTGATTGCCAGCGAAGCAGCTGCTGAGGCAACATAATCGGTTTGCGGTTTGTCGCCTGTCAGGAAAAAGGCAGGTCTTGCCATGGTATCCACTTCCGGAGAATTCCAGTAAGCATGGTCAATATCGCCATCGCCCACCTGATAACAATGTGCAACAACTTCTCCATTTTCATCTCGGAATGTGCACTTCATCAGATAATCATTAAAATACCGCAAGATCGTTTCAATGTGGTCATCCTGTCCCGTCTTCTTGTAGGAATCCCGAAATTCATAATAGCCCCAGCCCAAGGTAGAAGCGGCATAGTTTTCCGGCATACCAAACTTTACATGGTCGCCAGCGTCATGGAATCCGCCGGAAACATCTACATAGCCATCACCATCCGGATCAAGAATGTCCCGATACTGGTCAATGAACGATTGCGACAAGTTCGTGCCAACTTTATCTTCTTCCATTGGCTGCAACGGCACTTGTGCATCATAGGTGTGACAGTTGCCACGCCACTGATAGCGGTTATTTTCGGCAACTTCTGTTCCGCACATATTGCCATCATAGAAATAAATGGAATACTGCAATGCTTTCGCATAATTATACTCCACTTCGTCCGCAGCAGATGCCTGCAATCCGGATGGAATGCTGACTGCTGTCTGCAACAACACTGCTCCCAACAATCCTGCAAGCAGACGTTTTCCAACATGCCTTTTCTGTTTCATTCTGATTTTCCTTTCTGTATCATTTGATCTCATAAAAAACGGATGAACTGCTTTTATTATACAGCAACTTGCATCAAAAGTCAATTTATTTTTTGCAATTTTACCAGGATTCTAACCAAAAAATCTGGTTGGTGTATCCG
>ERZ1034952.1991-NODE-1991-length-15779-cov-6.132854_pt1 | contig 15779 bp, 13 predicted proteins | sample MGYA00520625_ERZ1034952 | MGnify/ENA primary metagenome ERZ1034952 (study PRJEB33766, sample SAMN09781773) | gut metagenome | biome: gut microbiome | host: Homo sapiens | place: Madagascar | study: EMG produced TPA metagenomics assembly of the PRJNA485056 data... | reverse complement strand
TGCCACGGCAATATTTGCCGCAGTCCGATGGCTGAATTTATTTTGAAGGACATGGTCGCCAAGGCAGGACTTACAGACAGGTTTGAGATTGCCTCGGCGGCGGTGAGCCGGGAGGAGATTGGCGATCCCGTCTATCCCCCGGCACGGCGGGAGCTTGCCGCCCACGGCATCGGCTGTCAGGGTCATCACGCCCGTCAGGTGACCGTGGAAGACTACCGCCATTATGACCGGCTTTACTATATGGATGCCAGCAACAAGTGGTATCTTGACCAGATGCTGCCCATGGACGATGACAAAATCCGCCCCCTGCTCCCCCGGGACGTGGCTGACCCCTGGTACACCGGGGACTTCACGAAAACCTGGGAGGATTTGGTGGAGGGATGCCAGAAAATTATGGAGGAATTTGCATGAATCAGGCGCTTTTGGAGCAGCGGCTGGCAGAGCTTCCGCTGTACTCCTATTTCTTTACATCCCCCAGCCAGCTGGAATTTTCCCCCCGGGTGCGCTGGATTTGCGAGCATGAGTGCGGGCAGTATGGGCAGAGCTGGGCGTGTCCTCCGGGGGTGGGCACGGTGGAAGAATGTCAAGCCCACTGTATGCGCTATCAGACCTGCCTGGTGATTGCCACCATCACCGAGGTGACGGATATTGCCAATCTGAAAGAAACCCTGTCCACCCGGCGGGGGCATGAGGAAATCACCGACCAGGCGGCGGAGATTTTGCGGCAGCTGGGGGTAGCGCCCTTTGTGCTGTCCACCGAGTCCTGCGCCATTTGCCCCCGGTGCGCCATTTTGGATGGTCAGCCCTGCCGCCACCCGGAACGGATGCACCCCTGCGTGGAAAGCCAGGGCATCAACGTGGTTCCGGTTTTGGAGGAAAACGGGCTTACGTTTCAGTATGGCCAGAATGTGGTAACATGGATTTCCATGCTGCTGTATTGAAACGCCGATACCGTTGGCGCATATGCACCAACGGTAATGGGAAAATTGTACGCTATTGGGAGTACCCCCTCAGCTTCGCGCCGGGCAAGTCAACGAATCGATGTATCGGTGCAGCGTCGCCAAAAGCACTTCTTTAGCATCTTTTTTCACTCATGGATGACGATTTTTTTCTGGTTAATTGTCATAATCGACAAAGAACACACTTGTGCAATCCTACAGTTTGTTGAAATTTCTCTTATTTTTTCTCAAAAACATTTGCATTTTAGCGGATGTCATGCTATACTATCTGGGCGTTGGATAATATAATTCAAAAGTGCAAGAAAAGAAGCGAAAATGAATCGTTTCAAAATCTGAAAGGGGTATTGTTCATGTCACATAAGTACGTTTACCTGTTTACCGAGGGCAACGGAAAAATGCGCGAGCTCCTGGGTGGTAAGGGTGCCAATCTGGCCGAAATGACCAACATTGGCCTGCCTGTTCCCCAGGGCTTTACTATTTCCACCGAAGCCTGCACCAAATATTACGAGGACGGCCAGAAGATTAACGATGAAATCATGTCCCAGATTATGGAATATGTGGACAAGATGGAAAAAATCAATGGCAAGAAGTTCGGCGACCTCACCAATCCCCTGCTGGTCTCCGTCCGTTCCGGTGCCCGCGCCTCCATGCCCGGCATGATGGACACCATCCTGAACCTGGGTCTGAACGACGACGTGGTGGAAGCCATGATTCAGGGTAACCCCGACCCCAAGTTTGCCCGCTTTGTGTGGGACTCCTACCGCCGCTTCATCCAGATGTTCTCCGATGTGGTTATGGAAGTGGGCAAGAAGTATTTCGAACAGCTCATTGACCAGATGAAGGAGAAGAAGGGCGTTCAGTTCGACGTGGAGCTGACTGCCGATGACCTGAAGGAGCTGGCCGGTCAGTTCAAGGCAGAATACAAGGCAAAGCTGGGCGTGGACTTCCCCAGCGACCCCAAGGTTCAGCTGTACGAGGCCATTCGTGCCGTGTTCCGTTCCTGGGACAACCCCCGTGCCAATGTTTACCGTCGTGACAACGACATTCCCTATTCCTGGGGCACTGCCGTCAACGTGATGCCCATGGTGTTCGGCAACCTGAACGATAACTCCGGCACCGGCGTTGCCTTTACCCGTGACCCCGCCACCGGCGAGAAGCACCTGATGGGCGAATTCCTGACCAACGCCCAGGGCGAGGACGTGGTTGCCGGTGTCCGCACCCCCATGCCCATTGCCCAGATGGCCGAAAAGTTCCCCGAGGCCTACGAGCAGTTCACCAAGGTGTGCGCCCTGCTGGAAGACCACTACCGGGATATGCAGGACATGGAGTTCACCGTTGAAAACGGCAAGCTCTATATGCTCCAGACCCGTAACGGCAAGCGCACCGCCAAGGCCGCTCTGAAGATTGCCTGCGACCTGCTGGACGAGGGCATGATTGACGAGAAAAAGGCTGTTGCCATGATTGACCCCCGCAACCTGGACACCCTGCTGCATCCCCAGTTTGATGTCAATGCGCTGAAGGCTGCCACCCCCATCGGCAAGGGTCTGGGCGCTTCTCCCGGAGCTGCCTGCGGCAAAATTGTGTTCAGCGCAGAGGACGCTGAAAACTGGGCTGCCCGCAAAGAAAAGGTGGTTCTGGTGCGTCTGGAAACCTCTCCCGAGGACATCACCGGCATGAAGGTTGCCCAGGGCATTCTGACCGTTCGCGGCGGCATGACCTCCCACGCAGCCGTTGTGGCGCGCGGCATGGGCTCCTGCTGTGTTTCCGGCTGCGGCGACATTCAGATGGACGAGGAGAACAAGCAGTTCACCCTGGGCGGCAAGACCTACCACGAGGGTGACTTCATCTCCATCGACGGCAGCACCGGCAACATCTATGACGGCATCATCCCCACCGTAGATGCCGAAATTGCCGGCGAGTTTGGCCGCATCATGGCGCTGGCTGACAAGTACCGCCGCCTGAGCGTGCGCACCAATGCCGACACCCCCGCCGATGCCAAGAAGGCAAAGGAGCTGGGTGCCGAGGGCATCGGTCTGTGCCGCACCGAGCATATGTTCTTTGAGCCGGAGCGCATTGCCGCTTTCCGGGAGATGATTTGCTCCGACACCGTCCAGGAGCGGGAAGCTGCCCTGGAGAAGATTCTGCCCTATCAGCAGGGTGACTTTGAGAAACTGTACGAGGCTCTGGAGGGAATGCCCGTTTGCATCCGCTTCCTGGATCCCCCGCTGCACGAGTTTGTTCCCACCAGCGACTATGAAATTGAGATGCTGGCACAGACCCAGAACAAGTCCGTTGCGAGCATCCGCGCCATCATCGCTTCCCTGCATGAGTTCAATCCCATGATGGGTCACCGTGGCTGCCGTCTGGCCGTCACCTACCCCGAGATTGCCGCCATGCAGACCAAGGCCGTCATCCGGGCTGCCATCAATGTGAAGAAGAAGCACCCTGACTGGAACATTGTACCCGAAATCATGATTCCCCTGGTGGGCGAAGTGAAAGAGCTGGCCTACGTCAAGAAGAACGTGGTGAAGGTTGCCGACGAGGAGATTGCCGCCGCCGGTATCGAGATGCGCTATGAAGTGGGCACCATGATTGAGATTCCCCGCGCTGCCCTGACCGCCGACGAAATTGCCAAGGAGGCAGAGTTCTTCTGCTTCGGCACCAATGACCTGACCCAGATGACCTTCGGTTTCTCCCGCGACGATGCCGGTAAGTTCCTGGGTTCCTACTACGATGCCAAGATTTACGAGAGCGATCCCTTTGTCAAGCTGGACCAGGTGGGTGTCGGCTCCCTGATGAAGACTGCCATCAAGCTGGGCAGGTCCGTCCGTCCCGACCTGCACTGCGGTATCTGCGGCGAGCATGGCGGCGACCCCAGCTCCGTGGAGTTCTGCCACCAGATTGGCCTGGACTATGTTTCTTGCAGCCCCTTCCGCGTGCCCATCGCACGTCTGGCTGCTGCTCAGGCTGCCATCAAGGACGAGCAGTAAGCTTTCGATAATACGGTTTTCCCCCTTGTGGATAAAATTTCCACAAGGGGGATTTTTCATGATGCTGTCGGCAGTTCACCTATTACTTATTCATTTTTCCCTGTTCACTCTTACCTGGCTCATGTTTTGCTGCATATAAGCAGAAACCCGCTCAACGGCAGCATCCACGCTTATTACAGCGTTTTCTTAACCTCATCGGCCACTTTCTTTTTGGGCTTTATGCCCCAAAAGACTGCATTCATCACAACCACAATCAGCGTAACCACCGCCATGGACACCCAGAAGCCCATATTAAGCCCCAGCCAGTCCGTTTTTCCAAACAGCATCATCCAAATATCCTTCCAGTTCATTGTGAATACCTCCTTTTACAGCAGCTCGCCATAGTGGCGAATATAGGCTTTTTTCAGGCTGGTTGCCAGCACCATATACAGCAGGATGCAGGGAATCAGATAGGCAAAATAGCTCATGGGCAGCGCCTCAAATCCCAGGGCAGCCCCAAGGGGGGTAAAGGGAATCACCGTCAACACCGCAATGCCGGTCATGGTCAGCAGCGTCACCGGCGCAGAGGCATGGCTCTGGAGGAAGGGGATTTTTGGGGTGCGAATCATGTGAATCACCAATGTCTGGCTCCACATGGATTCTACAAACCAACCGGCCTGGAACATACCGATGTACTGCGCCTGCATGGCTACCAGCTCTGCCCCGGTGTAGTGAGCCGCCAGGTCGTTAAACAGCACCCCGCCGGAGACGAACAGGGGGCAGAACACGAAGTACATGAAAATATAGGTGGTGAAGTCGAAAATGGAGCTGGTGGGTCCAATCCAGAGCATAAAGTTTCCCACGCTGGAAGCATCCCATTTCCGGGGGACGGCAATGAATTCCTCGTCCACATTGTCCCAGGGAATGGCGGTACAGCTCAGGTCATAGATGAGGTTCAGGAAGATCAGATGGACACTCACCATGGGCAGGAAGGGCAGCAGCGCCGAAGCCGCCAGCACCGAGAACATATTGCCGAAATTGGAGGAGGCAGTCATTTTGATGTACTTAATCATGTTGGCGTAGGTTTTCCGCCCCTCGATGATACCCTGTTCCAGCACCATCAAATCCTTTTCCAGCAGGATAATGTCCGCCGACTCCTTTGCCACATCTACGGCGGTATCCACGGAGATGCCAATGTCGGCGGCTTTCATGGCGGCGGCATCGTTGATGCCGTCTCCCATGAAGCCAACGGTGTGACCGTTTTCCCGCAGGACGGACACCACACGGGCTTTTTGATTGGGGGTCAGCTTGGCAAATACGTCGGTAGTTTCTGCGGCTTTTGCCAACTCTGCATCGGACATTTTCTCCAAATCCGAACCCAGCAGCATATTGCGTACCTTTAGTCCCACCTGCTTGCAGATGGTGCGGGTTACCTTGTCGTTGTCGCCGGTGAGGATTTTGGTGGTAACGCCATGGTTCTTCAAGGCTTTGATGGCATCGGCAGTGGATTCCTTGGGGGGATCCAGGAACGCCAGATACCCCAGCAGCACCATGTCCTGCTCATCCTTCACGCCAAAGGCTCCCACCGGGGAGGGATTGCTTTTCTGTGCGATGGCAAGCACCCGGAAGCCCTTGTCGTTCAGCTCGTCCACGGTTTTCAGAATCCGGCGGCGCAGTTCAGCGGTCAGGGGCGCAACCGCACCGTCGCACTCGGCATAGGCGCAGATGGAGAGCATCTCCTCCACCGCTCCTTTGGTCACCATCTGGGTTTTGCCGGTTTTGTCCTGCACCACCGTGGACAGACGGCGGCGGGTGAAGTCGAAGGGAATTTCATCCACCTTTACATAGTTTTCCGACAAATCCAGCAGCCGGGGGTCGGCTGCCTCTGCCTCCTCGGTTTTGCGGATGATGGCAATGTCCATGAGATTCTTGTAGCCGGTCTGGAAGAAGCTGTTCAGGTATGCGTGGCGCAGCACCCGGGTGTCATCCTCGCCATTTACGTTCAGGTGATATTCCAGCACCACCTGATCCTGGGTCAGGGTGCCGGTTTTATCGGTACAGAGAATGTCGATGGCTCCAAAATTCTGAATGGAGTTCAGGTTTTTTACAATGGTCTGCTTCTTGCTCATGGACACCGCCCCCTTGGCAAGGCAGGTGGTGACAATCATGGGCAGCATCTCCGGGGTCAGCCCCACCGCAATGGAAATACCGAACAGGAAGGCATCCAGCCAGTCTCCCTTGGTGATGCCGTTGATGAAGAACACCAGGGGCACCATCACCAGCATGAACCGAATCAGCACCCAGGAAACAGCGTTGACCCCTTTTGTAAAGCTGGTTTCCACCGCTTCTCCAGCAATGGAGGATGCCATGGAGCCGAACAGGGTGTTGTCGCCGGTGCAGACCACCACTGCCGTGGCGCTGCCGGAAACCACGTTGCTGCCCATAAAGGCGATGTTTGTGTAATCGGTGACGCTTTCCCGCTGGGCGCTGATTGCCGGGGCTTTCTCGATAGGCTCGCTTTCGCCGGTGATGCTGGACTGACTGACAAACAAATCCTTGGCTTCCAGAATGCGGACATCGGCGGGAATCATGTCTCCGGCGGATAGATGGACAATGTCGCCCACCACCAAATCATCCATGGGGATTTCCACCTTGGGCTGCTCTATGCGAGTGACGGTGCAGGTGGTGGTAATCATCGCCAGCAGCTTTTCCGCCGCATTGCCGCTTCTGGATTCCTGGACAAAGCGGAGGGTGCCGGAAATCAGCACCATGGTGAGAATGATGATGACCGTCAGGGGGTCAAAATCCTCCGGCACGCTGCCCAGCAGGGAAAAGTGGGGGAAAACCATGTCCGTCATGGTGGACACCAGCGCCAGGCAGAACAAAATGGCGGTGAAGGGGTTGATGAACGCCCCGGCAAGCCGCTTGGCGAGGGACTTTTTCTTTTCATGGGTCACCATGTTGCTGCCAAATTTGGTGCGGCTGAGGAAGATAGAAGTGGTGTCCAAACCGCTCAGGGTGGTGTGGAGATTTTTGAGAACCTCCTTGACATGATTGGTAGCGGCAAACTGAATGCGGCGGTTCTGCTCGTCCCGGATGACGGTCTTTTCCGCCGCCTGCCGCAGAGCCATGCGATGTTCTTTCTTGTTCATGGGAATTACCTCCTTACGCTTGGGTTTCATTACCGCTACAGCATACAAAAACCGCAAGAAAAATCCCATGGCGAAACCCTTGCGATTCCCTTGCGATTTGGTAAGAAAAGGGCGAGCGCCGCAGCGCCCGCCCTTTTTTACAGTTTGTCATTCATTTTATAGCCGATGCCCCAGATGGTCAGGATGTACTTCGGTGCGTCCGGGTCAGGCTCAATCTTTTTCCGCAGCTTTCGGATAAACGCCATGATGTTGCTGTCGTCCAGCAGATAGTTTTCAGACCACACCGCCCGGTAAATCTGCTCCTTGGTGAATACCTCCCCACGGTTTTGGGCGAGAAAATAGAGAATGTCAAATTCCTTCGGTGTCAGGCTGACCTCCCTGCCCGCCGAAATGACCCGTCTGCTTTTGGGACGAATCTCCAGGTCACCAATACGAATTCCATCCGACGGGGTCAGGGGCGGCAGCTCCGCTTCTCCCGATGCGCTCAGCAGCAGAGAATTGACTTCCCCACTGAGCATATCCCGGATGCCGGAGCGCAGTTCTTCGGTGCAGGTGCTTTTCGGCGGTTCTTTTGTCAGCTTTTCCAGCAGCCATGCGGCTAGGGCAGAATCCATGGGCACAAATCCGATGTTCTTTTTCATGTTGGATTCCTCCTTTTAGATCAGTTCCCGGTACTTTCTCTGATAGAACGCTTTGACCACCGTGGTCAGTAGCATATACAAAAGCGCCACAATCAGGAGGAATCCGAAGTACCAGCGGGGCAGTTCCGTCAAGCCGAACAGCGATGCCGCCTTGGTGAAGGGAATGCCGGTAAACAGTGCGATTCCTGCAAGGGTGGTACACATTACGGGCGCAGAGGGTCTGCTCTGCAAGAAAGGAATTTTGCGGGTGCGCAGGAAATGCAAAATCAGCACCTGCGTCCACATGGACTCCAGGAACCACCCGGTCTGGAACAGCGCCACATATTGAAGCTGCAAGGCAGAATCGGTAAGGTGCAGGTAGGTCATTCCGCCGCACAGCATGGGGCAAAGGACATAGTAAAGAAACAGGAAAGTTGCTATGTCAAACAGGGAGCTGATGGGGCCGAAGGACAGCATGAACCGCCCCAGGGTTTTCCCCGACCAATCTCTCGGTGAGAGGGTTTCTTTCTCATCCACGTTGTCCCACGGCAGGATGATGCACAGCACATCATACAGCAGATTCAGCAGCAAAAGCTGCAAAGCGGTCATGGGCAGGAAGGGCAAAAACGCACTGGCGCAGACGATGGAGAGGATATTGCCGAAGTTGGAGCTGGCGGTGATCTTGATATACTTGAGCATATTGGTAAAGGTCTTCCGTCCCTCCAAAATCCCCTGTTCCAGTACCCCAAGGTCTTTTTGCAGCAGCACCACATCCGCTGCGTCCTTGGCAGCATCCACTGCCGTATCCACGGAAATGCCCACATTTGCTTCGCAGAGTGCGGGAATATCGTTGATGCCGTCCCCCAAAAAGCCCACGGTATGTCCGTTCTGCTCCAAGGCTGACACCAGCCGCACCTTTTGCCCCGGTGTCAGCTCCGAGAATACATGGACGCTTTCCACCGCCGTGCTCAGTTCGCCGTCGGTCATTTCATCCAGCTCCCCACCGGTCAGCACGGTTTCGGTGGAAATGCCCACTCTGCGGCAGATGGAAACCGCCACATCCGTCTGGTCGCCCGTCAGGAGCTTGGGCATGACCTTCAATCGCTTCAGCGCCTCGATGGATGCCTTTGCGGTTTTCTTGGGAGCATCGAAGAACGCCAGGTACCCCACCAAAATCATACCCGCCTCATCGTCGGGGGTAATCCGGTTCTGGTGCCCCACATTTTTCTGCGCTACGGCGATGACCTTCATACCGTCTTGCAGCATCTCATCCACCACAGAGGAAACGCTCTCCACACCACCATCCATGGGCAGCACCTCGCCGCGGTATGCAACGTAGCCGCAGCGGGAAACAATGTGGGCAATGTCGCCCTTCATAATCAGCTGATTTTCCCCGTTTTTGTCGGTCACAAGGGTGCTGACAATCTTTCTGGCATAGTCAAAGGGGATCTCATCTGCCTTTTGATGTTCGGCAAGGAGCTGCACAAAGTGTGCTTCCCGCCCCGGCATGGTCTGGCAGGCACGGATGGCGTTGTCAATGGGGTTGCGTACCCCGGAGTGGTAGCTGCTGTTGAGAAAGGCAAGATCCAGCACCTCGCCGCTTTCGTTGCCCAGCACATCCATATAGTATTCCAGCAGAATGCTCTCATTGGTCAGCGTGCCGGTCTTGTCCATGCACAGTACATCCATGCTGCCGAAGCCCTGCATGGCGTTGATGTCCTTGATGATGGTCTGCTTGCAGCTCATGGAGAGGCTGCCCCGTGCAAGGCAGGCGGTGATGACCATGGGCAGCATTTCCGGCATCAGTCCCACCGCCACTGATAGGGCAAAGGCGAAGGACTGAAGCCACTTTCCCCCGGTGATGCCGAGAAGAATGAACACAAAGGGAATCAGTACTGCAATAAAGCGGAGCATCACCCACGCAATGGAGTTGGCACCCTGCTGGAAGGACCTTTTATCTTCAACATCCGGCTTTGCAAAGCTACCGTAGAGGGTATCCTTTCCCACCGCCAGAACAATGCCCTCGCCCTTGCCGCTGATGACAGTGGTTGCCATAAACGCCAGGTTCTCAAGCTGCGTCAGCGTTTCGGAACCTCCATAGCCGAGGGTGCAGCTGCTCTTTTCCAAAATGGCACTCTCACCCGTAATGGCGGCTTGGGACACAAAAAGATCCGTGACCTTGGTCAGCCGAATATCCGCCGGAACGCGGTCACCCGCAGAAAGCAGGACAACATCGCCCACCACCAGCTTTTCCGCCGGTATCTCCAATAGTTCTCCATTACGCCTGACCGTAATGCTCTCATGGATCAGGCGGTCAAGCTGCTGGGCTGCATTCTTTGCCCGCAGCTCCTGAATGAGCCGGATGGTGCCGCTGATGAGAATCATGGAAAAAATGATAATGGCGGTGGATGCGTTTTTTCTGAAATCCGAAGCCAGCAAAACATCCGTCACCAGCGAGATGAGCCCGAGGATAAAAAGGATGACATTGAAGGGGTTGATAAACGCCCGCCGCAACCGGCAAAGCATCGTGTCATTCTTTCTCCCCGCGAAGCTGTTTGCGCCGAACTTCTCACGCATGGCTTCTGCCTGCTCATGGGATAAGCCGTTGGGGGATGCGCCGATGTCCTTGTAAATCTGTGCCGCCTCACGGTAGGCATATTTCCTGATGCGACTGTCAAACAGCGTTGTTCTTGACAAGGGACAGCCCCTCCTTTCATAATACAACACTCTTATTGTAACACAATTTACCATAAATTCTATGTTGTTATTCTTGTTTTTTTCTTGCCATTTCACCGGAAACAGCATCTCGGCATAATGGGGGAAATCTTCTGCGCATTCTGTCTGTCATGTCTGAGAAACCCACGGCAAAGCGCTCTGCCGATGCAAGCGGTATCATGTGATAATTTCAATCGCAATAGCGGCACTTATGTCGTAATCCGGCAGAGCGTATAAGCAAAAGGCTTGCTCCTCCTTTGCTTCTTCCGGGAAAGTCAAGGGGGAAGGCTCGCACTTTTTCCATTCAATACACTAAACCTTTTACGCAGGCAATTTCTTCTGCATATCGTCACCGGGCGGGTCTGGGAACCAACGTATCGGCACAAACACCGCAGCGCCGCCAGAAACAAATCAGTCAAATTGTACCGGTTCATATGGTTTTGTCAGAGTTATCCTTATTTATTCCAGCATTTTTGGTCAACTTTATTGCAAAAAAAGGATGAATTTTCTATGAACCTGTGCTAAGATAGTGTGTCAAGAAATCAACAATCAGGAGGAATTATCGTGTACATCATTCTTTTTCTCTTCTGGCTGCTGCTGAACGGAAAGGTGACTTCCGAGATTGTGCTTCTGGGGCTGGCCATTGTTGCCGCCATGGGGCTGCTGGAATACCGGCTGTTCGGCTACACGCCGAAAATGGAGCTGCGTCTCATCCGCAAAGCGCCCATTTTCTGCGCCTACGCCCCAGTGCTGTTCTGGGAGATTATCAAAGCCGCCCTGGTGGTGGCGCGGGACATCCTGCTGCGCCGCTATGTGGTGACCCCCACCCTGGTTACCTTCCAATCCGGGCTCAAGACGGATTTTGGCCGCTTCCTGCTGGCAAACTCCATCACTCTGACCCCCGGCACCATCACCGTGCAGGTGGAAGGCGATACCTTTACCGTTCACTGCCTGGATAAATCCATGCTGGACACCTCCGAAAACGGAACCTTCCAGCGCTGGATTCGGAAATTGGAGGACTGAACATGGAAAATGCTTTTTCTTATGTGCTTATCGGCGTGATGGTCTGCCTGACCGTGGGGCTGGGCTTTGCCCTGGTGCGAGCCATCCGGGGTCCCAGAATGGCCGACCGGATTGTGGGCATCAACATGACCGGCTCCCTGACCACCGCCATCATTGCCGTTCTGGCCGTTTACCTGAAGGAAAGCTGGCTGCTGGACGTGTGCATCATCTACTGCCTGATCAGCTTTCTTGCCGTGGTGGTGCTGGCCAAAATCAATATTGTATCCCACGAGAAGGGGGAGGAATTTGACGATGTTTGAAACCATCCGCTATCTTATCGCCGCCATCCTGCTGGTGATTGGCGTAGCAGCCGCAGCGATGAGCATCCTGGGCGTGTTCCGCTTCCGGTTCGTCATGAACCGGATGCACTGCGCCGCCATTGTGGACACCCTTTCCATGGCATCCATCTGCGGCGGCCTGATGGTTGCCACCGGCTCGATGGACTATATTCCCAAGCTGCTGGTGGCACTCATCCTATTGTGGGTAGGCAGCCCCATTGCCTCCCATCTGGTGGGTCGGATGGAGCTTTCCACCGACGACACCGCCGATTCCCATTTGAAAAAGGAGGACGATACCCATGGACATCATTGAGCTGATGCTTCTGGGACTGCTGCTGGTGTGCGGCATTGCCACCTGCCTGAGCAAGAATCTGTTGGTCTCCCTGGTCATCTACATGGCCTACAGCGTTATCATGTCCATCATCTGGGCGCTGCTGGAAGCCCCAGACCTGGCCATCACCGAGGCTGCCGTCGGTGCCGGCGTTTCCAGCGTACTGCTGTTTCTGACCCTGAAAAAGATTCGCTCCATTCGGAAGAAGGTGCAAGATGAAAACAAATAAGTTTCTCTCCTGGCTGAAAACCTGGGATGCCGGTGAATTTGACTTCACCGCCGCGCTGCACGACCGGCGGGCGGAGCTGAACGTCAACGAGGGCAACCGTGACCATCCCTGGAAGCTGGAGCCGGTGAACCGGCTGGAAGCAGGGGAAATCCGCTCCTTCCGCAAGCTGTACCCCGCCTTTGCTGTTATCCTGTGCTGCATCCTCATCGGCTTTTTGCTGCTGACTGTAGAGCAGCTGCCCGCCTTTGGCTCTGCCGACTCCCCCGCCCACAACGAGGTGATGAAGCGCTATGTGGAAAAGGGCATGGAGGAAACCGGCGCGGTGAATGTGGTGGCCGGTGTGATTCTCGACTACCGTGCCTTTGATACCCTGGGTGAGTCCCATGTGCTGTACACCGCCACCACCGCCGTGTTCATCCTGCTGCTGTCCCTCACCGGGAATAACGATGAATCCGAGGAAGACAAGAAAATCACCCAGGCTGACCCCCTGCTGCGCAGCACCGCCCGGATTGTGGTGCCCCTGGTGATTGTTTATGGCATCTACGTCATCTTCAACGGCCACCTGGGGCCCGGCGGCGGCTTCGCCGGCGGCAGCGTCATTGGCGGCGGACTGATTCTTTATGCCCTGGCCTTTGGCTTTGAGCCGCTGGATAAGGTTCTCAATCTGAAGGTCTTCCGCATTGTGGTGCTGTGTGCCCTGTGCTTCTACAGCTTTGCAAAGTGCTACTCCTTCTTCTGCGGTGCAAACCTCTTGGAAACCATCTTCAAAACCGGCATTCCCGGACGCATTTTCTCCGCCGGTCTGATTATGCCGCTGAATGTGGCAGTGGGCATCGTGGTGGCCTGCACCATGTATGGCTTCTATTCCATTTTCCAAAGGGGGAAAATCTGATGCTGGAAACACTTTGGAACAGCCGCATCAATGTCATTGCCGTGATTCTGTTTGCCGTCGGCCTTGTCACGCTGCTGCTGCATCACAACCTGTTCAAGAAAATTCTGGGGCTGAACATCATGGATACGGCCTCCTGCCTGCTGCTGACCTCCATGGGCTATATCAAGGGGCGCACCGCTCCCATCATTGTGGACGGGGTGACCGACGTGAGTCATTATGCCAATCCCCTGCCCGCCGGACTGGTGCTGACCGGAATTGTGGTGTCCGTGTCCGTCACCGCCGTGATGCTGGCACTGACCATCCGGCTGTACCAGCGGTATCACACCCTTGACCTGGACGAAATCTATATGATGGCACGCCAGGAAGAAAAGGCCGAAACGGCCAGCAAGGAGGGGGATGCCAAATGAGCTTTGCCGCAAACCTTCCCCTGTTCTGCATTGTGGCGTGCCTGGTATGCAGCGTGGTATCTTCCGTCTTAAACGGCAAGGCTGCCCGGTATCTGTCCATGGCGCTGTGCGCCGGGTGCTGCATCTGCTCTTGCCTGGTGCTGCAAATGGTGTTGCAGCTGGGTGAGCCTGTCACTTATATCATGGGACACTTCCCCCACCCCTGGGGCAACGAAATCCGCATGGGCATTCTGGAGAGCCTGTTTTCTTCCGTCTTTTCCCTGGTGATGCTTCTGTGCCTCATGGGCGGCAAGATTCGCCTCCAGCTGGATTTGGCCGAAGACAAGCGTCATTTCTACTTCGTCATGACCGACCTGATTCAGGCCTCCCTGCTGGTGCTGTGCTACACCAACGATATTTTCACCGGCTATGTGTTCATTGAAATCTGCACGCTGGCCACTTGCAGTCTGCTGATGATTCGTCAGCTGGGCAGAACCACCCTGGCCGCCGTGCGCTATATGATTTTCAGCCTGATTGGCTCGGGTCTCTTCCTGCTGGGTGTAACCATCCTGTATAACATCACCGGCCATCTGCTGCTGCCCAGCCTCCATGACAGCGTGGCCGCCCTCTATGAAAGCGGCCAGTACCACATTCCCCTGAGCACCTCCATCTGCCTGATTACCGTGGGTCTGGCCATCAAGAGCGGTCTTTTCCCCTTCCACTATTGGATGCCGGACACCTACGGCTATTCCACCCCCTGCTCCTCCGGCATTCTGTCCGGTCTCGTGTCCAAGGGCTACATCTTCTTCCTGCTGAAGGTGATTTTCAGCGGCTTCGGTGCAGACGTGTTCTACCGCAGCGGAATGCAGAATGTATTGTTCCTTTTTGGCCTGTGCGGCATGATTTTCGGTTCCATCGGTGCCATCCAGGAAAATGACATCTTCCGAATGCTGGCAAATTCCTCCGCCGCCCAGATTGGCTATGTCTACCTGGGCATCGGCATCAGCCCGGAGGCCGGTGTCATCGGCGCACTGTACCACATTCTTGCCCACGCCATCACAAAGCCGGTGCTGTTCCTGTCCGCCTCCCGGCTCTCCGATGCCGCAGGGGGCAGCAAGCGATTCAAGGATTTGCAGGGCAGCGGTTACTGCCTCCCCATGGCAGGCTTTGCATTCAGCCTGGGGGCACTGAGCATGATTGGCATCCCCCTGACCATGGGCTTCATGTCCAAGTTCCTGCTGGCCGAGGCCGGTCTTTCTGCCGGGTGGCACACCGTGCCCACGCTGCTGGTACTGGCACTGAGCACCATTCTGAACACCTTCTATTTCGCAAGAACCATCATCCGGCTCTACACCCCCGGCACCCCCATGGCCTCCGCTGCGGTGCGCAAGACGCAGCCTCCCTTTGCTGTCCCGGCGCTCTGCTTCAGCCTCATGAATCTGGCGGCAGGCATTTTCGCCTCCCCGCTGCTGTCCCTGCTGCGTCAGGGTCTGACACTTTTTGGAAAGGTGGGTTAATCCTTAATGATGCTCCTTATGATTTTGCTCCCCGCCCTGGCGGGAATCCTGCTGCCCCTGGTGAAAAGCAAGCAGAACAAACACCTGGTAACCACCATCACCCTGGCTCTGGAAGCCATGCTGGCCTTTATCGTGCTGTTCTCCCCGGAGCGGGAGAGCGTGCTGCTTTCCATGACCGACAGCCTCACCGTCACCCTGGGGGTGGATAAGGTGAGCAAGCTCTTTGTGGCCATTGCCGCTTTCGGTTTCCTGCTGGTGGGTATTTACGCCTATCAGTACCTGAACCACGAAGAAAACGATGACAAATTCTTCTCCTTCTTCCTGCTGTCCCTGGCAGCGCTGGTGGGCATGGATTTCTCCCGGAACCTCATCACCATGTACCTGTTCTTTGAAATGATTACCCTGCTGAGTATGCCCCTGGTGCTCCACGACCGCACCCAGGAGGCCGTGCGGGGTGCGCTCAAGTACCTGTTCTATTCCGTGGCCGGTGCCTTTCTGGCACTGGGCTGCATTTTCTTCCTGAGCCGCTACTGCGACAGCCTGGACTTTGTTTCCGGCGGCACCCTGAACGCCGAAAAGGCCGCCGGTCACACCACCCTGATTCAGGTGGCGGTATTTCTGGGTGTGGTGGGCTTCGGTGCGAAAGCCGGTATGTACCCCCTGCACGGC
>ERZ1034952.1990-NODE-1990-length-15780-cov-53.835040_pt1 | contig 15780 bp, 17 predicted proteins | sample MGYA00520625_ERZ1034952 | MGnify/ENA primary metagenome ERZ1034952 (study PRJEB33766, sample SAMN09781773) | gut metagenome | biome: gut microbiome | host: Homo sapiens | place: Madagascar | study: EMG produced TPA metagenomics assembly of the PRJNA485056 data... | reverse complement strand
CTTAACACCCATTAACCAAATATCCTAACTTGATTCCTGGGTGCAAAGGTAAAAGGAAAGAAAGGGCATTAAGATTCTTTCAACCGAACTGCCTGATGGCATTTTGGGACTTAGCACATTTGCCGACGAAAGTCATCCATTGATAGTTGTAGATATGCGTCCACAAAAGACTTCTATCGAACGACTTCGATTCACGGCTTGCCATGAACTCGCCCATATCCTCCTGCATTTCTCCGACGAATGCAATGTTGAAAAGATGTGCAACAAATTCGCCAATTTCTTCCTCTTCCCCAAGCAGACTTTCATCGAAGAAATGGGGGCAGAACATCGTAATCAACTCACTCTCGAAGAAATGATTGACCTAAAGGAGCTATACGGCATCTCAATCGCTGCTCAAGTACATGCCGCATGGGACTTACGAATGATCTCTCGCGAACACTACGACTGGTGGTACGACGAGATGATAAAGAAGAATCGACTGGAAGAAGGTTGGGGAGATTATAGTTTCCCTGAGACTATCGGAAGGGAGAAGAGAGTGGAGGCAAGAATGAAAACTAATGCAAGGGAGGAGTAGAAAATGATGAAGCAAAGTGATAATGAACAAATGTATCTACAATAAACAAACAGTATAAATAAAAACATATTAAGCTATGGAATTTAATGATTTTAAAAGACTTTATCCTCTTTCAAAGACATTGCGTTTTGAGGCAAAGCCTATTGGAGCCACTTTGAAAAATATAATTAAAAGTGGTTTGTTGGAAGAAGACGAACACAGAGCACAAAGCTATGTGAAAGTGAAGAAATTGATTGATGAATACCATAAGGTATTTATCGATAGAGTATTGGATGACGGTTGCTTGACAATTGAAAATAAAGGCAAAAAAGACTCATTGGAAGAATATTATGAAAGCTACATGTCAAAATCAAATGATGAAAACGTTAGCAAAACATTCAAGGATATTCAGGAAAACCTTCGCTCTGTAATAGCGAAGAAACTAACTGACGACAAAGCTTATGCCAATTTGTTTGGCAAAAATCTCATTGAGTCTTACAAGGATAAAGACGACAAGAATAAGATAATTGATTCTGATTTGATTCAGTTTATTAATACTGCAGAACCAAGCCAACTTGATTCTATGTCGCAAGACGAAGCAAAGGAACTTGTGAAAGAATTCTGGGGCTTTACTACATATTTTGTTGGTTTCTTTGATAACCGTAAAAATATGTACACATCGGAAGAGAAATCAACAGGTATTGCTTATCGACTTGTAAACGAAAACCTTCCAAAGTTCATTGACAACATGGAAGCTTTTAAGAAAGCTATCGCTATACCAGAGATACAGGCTAACATTGGAGAGTTGTACTCAGATTTTTCCGAATACTTAAATGTAGAGAGTATTCAAGAAATGTTCCAGCTTGACTATTACAATATGCTTCTTACCCAAAAGCAGATTGATGTCTATAATGCCATCATTGGTGGAAAGACCGATGAGGATCATGATGTCAAGATAAAAGGCATTAATGAATACATCAATTTGTATAATCAGCAGCATAAGGATGAAAAACTACCTAAACTCAAGGCTCTATTTAAGCAGATACTTAGTGACAGAAATGCTATATCATGGTTGCCAGAGGAGTTCAATAGCGACCAGGAAGTCTTGGATGCTATCAAGGACTGTTATGAAAGACTATCCGAAAATGTACTTGGCGACAAGGTGCTAAAGTCATTGCTATGCTCATTGTCTGATTATAATCTTAATGGTATATTCGTACGCAACGACCTACAATTAACTGATATCTCACAGAAGATGTTCGGAAATTGGAGCGTTATTCAAAATGCTATTATGCAGAACATCAAGAATGTTGCACCTGCCAGAAAGCGTAAAGAATCAGAAGAAGACTACGAGAAGAGAATTTCAGACATATTTAAAAAGGCTGATAGTTTTAGCATACAGTATATCAACGACTGCCTGAATGAAATGGACGACAACAATCTACACGCTGTAGATGGATATTTTGCAACACTTGGTGCAGTAAATACTCCAACTATGCAGCGTGAGAATCTGTTCGCTCTTATTCAGAATGCTTACACTGACATTTCTGACTTATTAGATACCCCGTATCCTGAAAATAAGAATTTGGCACAAGACAAAACGAATGTTGCCAAAGTTAAAGCTTTATTGGATGCCATCAAGTCTTTGCAGCATTTTGTCAAACCATTGTTGGGAATGGGTGACGAAAGCGATAAGGACGAACGTTTCTATGGTGAGTTGGCCTCTTTGTGGACAGAGCTTGATACAGTTACACCACTGTATAATATGATACGTAATTACATGACTCGTAAACCGTATTCCGAGAAGAAGATAAAGCTTAACTTTGAGAATCCACAATTGCTTGGTGGCTGGGATGCAAACAAGGAGAAAGACTATGCAACCATTATCTTGCGCCGTAATGGAATGTACTATCTTGCTATAATGGACAAGGACTCCAAAAAACTGTTAGGCAAGACTATGCCTTCTGATGGAGAATGCTATGAGAAGATGGTGTACAAACTTTTGCCGGGTGCCAATAAAATGCTGCCTAAAGTATTCTTTGCAAAATCAAGAATCAATGATTTCAAGCCAAGCAAAAAGATTGTTGAGAACTATAATAATGGCACGCATAAAAAAGGAAAAAACTTCAATATCAATGATTGCCATGATTTGATAGATTATTTCAAGCAGTCAATAGATAAGCATGAGGATTGGAGTAAGTTTGGTTTTAACTTCTCAGATACATCAACGTATGAAGACCTTAGTGGATTCTATCGTGAAGTAGAACAACAAGGTTATAAATTGTCGTTTACGAACATATCTGTATCATTTATCGACAAACTTGTAGATGAGGGAAAGATGTATCTGTTCCAGATTTACAACAAGGACTTTTCTGACTATAGCAAGGGTACTCCAAATATGCATACCTTATATTGGAAAGCATTGTTTGATGAGCGCAATCTTGCTGATGTTGTCTACAAACTTAATGGACAGGCAGAAATGTTCTATCGCAAGAAGAGTATCGACTATACTCATCCTACTCACCCTGCTAACCATCCTATTCAAAACAAGAACAAGGATAACAAGAAGAAGGAGAGTGTGTTTGAATACGACCTCGTAAAGGATCGTCGTTACACGGTAGACAAGTTCTTGTTTCATGTGCCAATCACTATGAACTTCAAGAGCGTTGGTTCAGAGAACATCAACCAACAAGTAAGGGAATATCTGCAACAAGCAGATGATACGCATATAATAGGCATTGACCGTGGCGAGCGTCATTTGCTTTATCTTGTTGTTATTGATATGCAAGGCAACATCAAGGAGCAATTCACTCTCAACGAAATCGTGAATGAATATAATGGTAGCACATACCGTACCAACTACCACGATTTATTGGATACACGCGAAGAGGAACGTCTAACGGCTCGTCAAAGTTGGCAAACCATAGAGAACATTAAGGAACTTAAAGAAGGTTACTTGTCGCAAGTCATCCATAAGATTACGCAACTAATGGTGAAATACCATGCTGTTGTTGTATTGGAAGACTTGAATAAGGGATTCATGCGTGGTCGTCAAAAGGTGGAAAAGCAAGTTTATCAGAAGTTTGAGAAAATGCTGATAGACAAGCTTAACTATCTTGTTGACAAGAAGGCTGATGCAGCACAGTCGGGTGGCCTGTTGAATGCTTACCAATTAACGAGTAAGTTTGATAGTTTCCAAAAGTTAGGAAAGCAAAGCGGATTTTTGTTCTACATTCCTGCATGGAACACATCAAAGATAGACCCCGTTACTGGATTTGTAAACTTATTGGACACTCGTTATCAGAATACAGAGAAAGCAAAAGCTTTCTTCTCAAAGTTCGATGCTATTCGCTATAATGCAGACAAGGATTGGTTTGAGTTTAATCTCGACTATGACAAGTTTGGCACTAAAGCCGAAGGCACACGAACTACGTGGACGCTTTGCACACAAGGCAATCGTATCTGTACCTTTAGAAATGCGGAAAAGAACTCTCAATGGGACAATCAGGAAGTAGACTTGACAGGAGAGTTGAAATCATTGTTTGAGCATTACAATATTAATATATGTGGAAATCTCAAGGAAGAAATCTGCTCACAAACCGAAAAAGCTTTCTTTACCGGATTGCTTCATATATTAAAGCTGACTTTGCAAATGCGTAACAGCATCACAGGAACAGAAACCGACTATTTGGTCTCACCAGTAGCAGATGAAAACGGAGTGTTCTATGATAGTCGTTCTTGTGGTGACAGACTACCTGAGAATGCGGATGCTAATGGCGCTTACAATATCGCCAGAAAGGGATTGATGCTTATTGGTCAGATAAAAGAAACAAAGGATTTAGCCGACTTTAAGTACGACATTTCCAACAAGGCTTGGCTCAACTTTGCGCAACAAAAGCCGTATAAAAAATGAATGACAACATTCCGCTTTCAACGCTGAATGACTTTATCTTCTGTCCGTACTCCATATACTTACATAGCGTGTATATGGAGTCGGACGAAGACTTATATAAAGCCACTCCACAGATTAAAGGCACCATTGCTCATCAGGGTGTTGATGAAAAGAAAAGTTCCACACGGAGGAGCGATATAATGTCGCTCCCCGTTTATTGTGACGAATTGGGAATATCTGGCAAAATAGATGTCTACAAACAAGACAAACATCTGTTGATAGAACGCAAAAATAATCTTAAGCGAATCTTTCGTGGTCAGATTTACCAGTTATGGGGACAATACTTCTGTTTGAAAGAAATGGGATATGAAGTTGAACAACTTGCTTTCTATGAGATATCAACTAACAAAATGATTCCAGTTGATTTGCCTGGAGAACTTGGAAAACAAGAACTTATAGGATTCATTGAGCAGTTCAAACGTTATAATCCCGCTTCCACTACAATACAAATAAATCCAAACAAATGCACTCATTGCATTTATTGCAATCTTTGCGATAAAACCAATACAGACAATGTTTACACATAAAGACATCGAAATGAGAACTATATTTGTAGTTAACTGCATACAGCATGACCGCAGTCTTAGAGTGAATAGTGGAGAACTTATGTTGGAGGAAATTGAAGGTGATAAGAAAAAAACCTTAACCATATTTCCTTTCCAAAAGTTATTGGCTCTTTTCATTATCGGACACATAACCGTTACAACTCCACTAATAGATAAATGCAAGAAGTATGGAGTTGCACTCGTTGTCATGAAACCCAACTTGCGTCCAGTTTTCTTTTGGGCTAATTCAGCAGAAGCCAATTACTTGCTTCGCAAGCGTCAATTTGATTTTGCACCAAATGATATAACAATAGCTAAAGCTCTTGTTTATAACAAGATACTTAATCAAAAGGTTAATCTACAAAAAACGAGGAAAAAAGATGAAGCTACTAAAGAGGCAATAAGTCAATGTGATGCCGCACTCAATACTATCTCTGACATCACAGAATACAACCATCTAATGGGAATGGAGGGAACTGTATCTAAATCATTCTTTGCTGCATATTTTCAACAACACAATTGGAAAGGCAGACATCCAAGAATAAAGAGTGACATTCTGAACGTTACGCTTGACATTGGCTACACTATTTTGTTTAACTACATGGAATGTTTCCTTCGTATGTTTGGCTTTGATCTGTATGTAGGAGTTTATCATCGCCTATGGTTTAAAAGAAAATCATTAGTTTGTGATTTGATTGAACCTTTTAGATGTATTATTGATCATACAACTCTCTTGGCATTTAATAGGAAGCAATTCTCAGAGAAAGATTTCACTCTAATCAAGCAAGAATATCGTTTGAAATATGAAAAATACTCAGACTATTATCGTGTTTTCTACGATGCTTTAATTGAGAGAAAAAGTGACGTTTTTAAATCTGTGCAACAATATTATAGATGTTTTATGGGTTGTAAATCAACACAAGAATATCCAATTTTCGAGTTTAAATGATAATAGTAAGTTATGATATTTCTGACGACAAGATGCGCACTAACTTTACAAAAATGCTTAAAAGTAATGGTGCCATCCGGCTTCAGTTCTCTGTATATGAAGTAAGGAATACAAAGAGAATTGTTAATAATCTTATGTCTAAAATTGAAGCTTATGCAAAACATTTCACAGCCGATGATAGTGTAATCCTTTTTGACATTGAAGTTGAAAAATTGACGAAATATGGTAATGCTATTCATAGAGACCAAGATGTTGTATACTTTTAAATAGCAAACATAAGTCTTTATACTTTTGATCTATACATACGTAACTAACTGATTATTAATTTCTTCCTTAGCTGTTATACTATAACAAACTCTGTATGGGGGATTAATATCCTCAAAAAATAATCATCAAAAGGCATTTATATAAAGGATTTTATGTAATTTTGTAAAAAATAAGAGTCTATAAGGACTTGATAATTTCTACTATCGTAGATGATGCTAAGACGGAGTATTTCTACTTCAACTGTCTATAAGGACTTGATAATTTCTACTATCGTAGATAGGACGGTCGAACATCGGCCCATTGAGTGTCAGTCTATAAGGACTTGATAATTTCTACTATCGTAGATAATACTTTCGATTATGAGTACACCGAATTTTGTCTATAAGGACTTGATAATTTCTACTATCGTAGATGGCTACAATGGCGGTGTATCGGCATTGGAGTCTATAAGGACTTGATAATTTCTACTATCGTAGATTTAACCATAATGGCGATTATTTGGTTTTTGTCTATAAGGACTTGATAATTTCTACTATCGTAGATACGCAATAGCCGTTCTTTCATCGCCTTCAGTCTATAAGGACTTGATAATTTCTACTATCGTAGATTGAGGGTAAGGCAAAACTAAGATATATTAGTCTATAAGGACTTGATAATTTCTACTATCGTAGATAAAGGTAGGTTTCTTCTATAACTTATCTAAAGTCTATAAGGACTTGATAATTTCTACTATCGTAGATACGAACTTCTGACAATCGAACATATACTTGTCTATAAGGACTTGATAATTTCTACTATCGTAGATTCTCTATATTGTCTCTTTATCAATGGAAAGTCTATAAGGACTTGATAATTTCTACTATCGTAGATTATAATGTGTGGTATACAATTATTGGTGGTGTCTATAAGGACTTAATAATTTCTACTATCGTAGATTTGAGTTCCAATATGTGTCTATTAACATTCTTTGGATATAATTCCTTTCGCCCTCTACAAGAGAACATTATACGCCATATACTTAGCAACAAAGACTGTCTGGTGTTGATGCCTACTGGCGGTGGAAAGAGTATCTGCTATCAGATACCAGCATTGATGATGCCTGGTACGGCTGTTGTTGTTTCTCCTCTTATATCTTTGATGAAAGACCAAGTAGAGAGTCTGCGTGCTAACGGCATTGCTGCAGCTGCTCTAAATAGTAATGCCTCAGAAGCTGAGAATCATGATATAGCAGAACGTGCATACAGAGATATAAATTGTTATATGTGTCGCCTGAAAAATTATTATCAGAGATTCAACATGGTATCTTCAGTAATGATTAAGACTTACGGATGTGGTCGCGACTTTTACAACCTTAGAGAGGATGATATTTCACGGCTCACTTATGTACTAAAAACCATAATACAAACGATTCAATTCCATATTATCATTCTCTAGTTTTTTAGGATAATAGTCACCAAGGAATCGGATTTCATCAAAGCATACACTATTAGAGTCTTTCTGATACTTCTCTATTATAGAATTATATCTTTTATCATTCTCTATATCGTGATGTAATTTAGACATATCTTCACTAATTGTCCATGAACAACAATTCAAAGCTCCACCCCATTTATCGATAAATTCTTTCATCTGAACTTGAAAAATCCTTCCTCTATAATCAGGATATAAAGCAATAAACTGACCCATTGCTTCATTATCAAGTTTTGTATTGCCAATTCCTGGAACAATAATAACATCACGTGTCTGAAGAGCGTTGATATATGCCCAACTTAATTCATTATATTCAGAAAGATTCAACTCTATAACATAAAAATGTTCCATCAAGATATTACGCATTTGAGTAGCAATACCATCATCATATACTGAAAGATTAGTTAACACTACAGGTTTGCCATCTTTTTGTGCGCCGACAAATCTTAAGATACCATCCGTATGCCCACAAACATCCTTTTTATCCCATGGTAGCCATACTATAATTATATCATCAATAATTGAATTACATTCTTTAGGTTTGAAAGAATCCCGAATTTCAGATTCTATCTCCTTTTTAGATAATCCTTCGTTTTCTATCATCACCTTGTCTGTCATTACAATAAAGGATTTAGTGGTGTAAGTATTTGGTTGTTCTATTTCGCCAACAACAATATTTCCACCATCAATAACCAAAGAAGAATGATTGATGATAAAATTCTCATCTTCTATCTTATTTATCACTTTATCTACATCAGTAATGTATTTTTCCTTACCTTTAAGATAGTCGGGATTGTAGACAAATTGGGAGAAATAATCACATGCAAATTGTATCGGCATATAATCACGACACCAATAATCCTTAGTTAAAGGAAGCGTTTCATGCGCTACGTTATTAGCATCCAGAATTTCACAAACATCCTTATAGATATTGGGATAATCAGTACGTAGCAACTGTGAAAAAAACACTTTGTCTTTATATTGTTCTGTTATCATAGCTTTTCAACTCGTTTAAATCCCCATAATCTGTTGTCGTTTATATTGATTCGCTGCATAGGTTCTGCATAGCCCAGCGTTTCATCAGACTCATCTATCCATTCTATACTAAACTTGCCATTGCTTAGCATATTTGCTCCACCATATAAATCATACCAAAAATCATGAGGAGCCCAATTTTTTCTTTTTTCATTATTCTCCCATTCTTTTTCCCCAGGCACAATAGCTTTATAGCCTCTAATCAAGAAAGACGCATGATATTTCTTTTGTGGATCATCAAACAAAACATCAACGCCCGATGGATTTGGACATACAGCACCTAAAGCATAGCCAAATTCATCTTTCCCTTTCAGATATTTTTTTTCATCTTTAATATTGCCATCATCCTCGTGGTAATAGAATTCGATGCAGGTCAACTTTAGTTTATACGCATCCTTACAACCGCCATTAACAAGAAAATAGCCTGAAAAGAATGCTTCTTCAGCAATTTTCTTAAACTCTTTAAACAGGTTTGCTTCGCAACCATCAGCGCCTTTGAAAGCCTTTAAGGCTTGAAATAATCTTGATTCCATACTTATTTAATTATTTTTATTTGTAAACTTCTATTGTTTTATCCAACCATTTACATATCTTCTCCTGAAGACTTTCGGGTTCTAACACTTTTATCATATTGCCAAAACTCATCAACTTCATATAGAAGTCATAGGTAGGACGCAGTGTCAATTCAAAATCGGCATAATCATCACATGCATAGATTTCTCTTTGCGAATGATGCAACGGCAATGTGCGCATATAGTGCTGATGATATTTATCTGCCCTTAACACAATTCTTTGAAGCGGAGCTGATTCATCCAATACAATTCCAAAGTATTCTGCAAAATATTCTTTTGCACAAAAATCTTTTGGCAAAACAAAATGAGCATCTGTTAAGTTAACACCTTCTATTCTATCAAGAGAATACAAACGCAAGTAGTTATAGTCTACATTTCTTGCTAACATATACCAACGCTGTGCGGACATTTTCACACAATATGGTTCTACAAGAAACGTCTTCGCTTCTTTCATCGTAAAAGAATGGAACGTTATCTGTAGTACAATATTTGACTTCATCGCTTCAAGTATTGTTGCAAGAAAGTCTTGGCTTGAAGGAATATTCTCTGTCAGTATTCTATCATGGATAGATATACAGCTTGATAATGTTTCTGCCGTGCCGTAGGTGTCAAGAAGCCATGTACGCAACTCTCCTTCGCTTAAAACTTCGGGATTGGCTATATAATAATGGTATCTGCCATGTTGTTCACAATCAATCACAATGCCGAACATATCAAGAATGCCACCTTTCCAACGATCAAAGGTCTGCCGTGGCAAGTTCTCACCACGGCTAAGGTCTATATTCTGACGCCACTTTTCATTGAGATCTTTCAATGTAATGCGGCCAGAACGATGAATGGTCTTGATAACCCAGATGTATTTTTGAATGAGTGACATAGGCTTAATTGTTATTGTAACCAAACTCACGTGTTCCAAACTTGCGTTTATAGAGCGACTCCCTATCTATAGCATGCTCTTCCAATATCTTCAATGGCAGTGTCTCTAATATACACCATTGAAAATACTTTTGCGCATATGTAGCATCGTTATTGATAAGCTCTTGTAAATCTTTATCAAACCCATGCCCTGTATTAGCATATATCTCCCAACGTCCCCAAATGCCTTTAGTATTATATGTAGAACCCACATATTGTTTACCGGTTAATTTGTCAAGGATAAGATAAATACAATTACAACTTTCCAACTTAGCCTTCCACTCCTTATTGTTTGATTTAAAGATCAATTTAAGTTGATTGTAATTAAGAACAACATCTTCAAAACGAGTAAAGACGGGAATATTATTCTCTTGAAGTCCACGATCAATTCTTATTACTGGCATTTTATTGTTAAAACCTTGAAGCCAACTTACAGGATTATTCCAATCTATTACGATTCTTTCTTTAAGTAGTTGGAAGCCATCAAGTTCAGAGAAATCAAACTTAGCTTGCACTTCTCCATTATAGTTTTCTATTTCTTTCAATACGCCATTGTTTTTAAATACGCCAACAAATCGAGACGAGGTACTTTCTTCACCAATAAACGAAACAATATAGTCTACATCCTTGAAACGTTTTTCAACTTGCTCACTTTGATAACTAAGGAACACATCATGCTCATTAAGATACAAATCGAAAAGTGAGTTGGAATATTTCTTTCCGTCAATTAATTTCTCTTTTCTATTGTCCTTATGTCTAATAAGTCTAATGCGTTTTTTGTCTGCATTATCAAACTCTTCATTTCTACCTATTAAAAGGTCTTGTATAAATACAATATAATCTTTCATATACTTAATATTTATTTGATTGTCTTCCAATTAAACTCCTCGATTCCCAGTATCTCAAGTCCCAAGTATTTCCATACTTCCTTATCAAAGTTGGGTGTGTATCTTGCCATAGTGCGTAAGACGGATTCATCCTCTTTATCACGATAAGTATTGTTGAAGGTCAATGCTTTATCCCATATAGAAACTGGGTCTGCGCAAGGGTCTAACTGATAGAATATTGTTCCGATACGCTCGAGATTATATCCCCTTTCTTTACACATATCCAGCGTCAAAGAGTGATTGTCCAAAGGGAAACCATAGAATCCATCGCCAATCCTACCGCATAGTGAAGCAAGACATAAAGCTCCCATTTCGTATCCATCATGTTCTTTTACCAGAACAACGTCACCAGTAAACATTCTACTACCGTTGCTGTCATCATAACCAGTGTCTATTCCAGCAAAGATTGAGCGCAATGTGTATCCACGTCCTTCACACGGATGCCCGAAGTAGTCTTCTACTAAGTCTGGATTGTGATCTTCTTCAAATTCGTCACTCTGTTGCCAGACATACAGACCGCCATCATCCCAAAAGAAGAAGTCACCAAAGTCAGCATAACCGAATCTGTCCTTGTCTATAACATAGCGTATACGGATACGAGGACAATCCTTCTTACTTCCAAGTCCTATTTCACCCTTATGTTTGATACAGAGAAATGACAAGATATCCTCGTTAAGCACTCTCGGAATAGACCCATAATAGAGTTTATTTGTTTCTTCCATAATAGTAGTATTATTGATTCAAGTGCAAAGGTACGCATTAGGTGTCTCAATATGCGTTACAGGGTAATAAAAGATGGTACAACAAAGAAAAATAAAGCGATAAGCTAAACTACAATTTCTTCATCACCTGCCGCCATGCCGAGCGCAGTCCAGGCGACAGAGGCTCACAACTTATCATTTCAAGCGTTTGACGCAGTTCATTAAGCAGTTCGGGCCAGTATTTCATTTGTTCGTAGGCAAGCTTGATGCATTGCGCTCTAACGGCATAAGGCGACTTGGGGTCAGTAAGTCGCATCAGACAGTAATCAATAAAATCGGTACGGATGTCTTCTTCATCGAATGGTTGGCGAAGAAGCAGATTGAGCATTAGACGAAGCTTTGTAGCGTCCTTTTCTTTCAAGCAACGGTCAATAAGCTGGTCATGCTTGGCATAAAGCCACTCATTGTCTGCTAGCGCGAAATGGGTGAATACCCACAACGCATTGGTTGCCACACGACGGTCGTTGTCAAGCGTAAGCTGATAAAGCTGTTCCTTTAAACTATGGTTTTGCTCGCCCTGAACAAGCAAGCAAATATCATTTATCCCGTCCATGGAAAGACGGTGAGAGAGGAGGGGTTTCATGAATCTATTTTACTATACCTGTTTCTATCTCGTTTTCTAAATACGAGAACACATACACCGAACCTTCGTAGTACAAACCACAATCTGGGTTGCACAAACGCTTATAGGTCTCTGAAGAATACAATTCATCAAGTGCCTTCTTCATATTCCACCCATACTTTTGCATCAGCATTTCGACTAACTCGGTAGAGAGACATTCTATTTGAAATTGGATATCTTCGCTCATAACAGCCAAAATCCTTGCCTTTTCATGAACGACATAAATCTATCTTGTCAATCACAACGTTGCTGCCATGATATAATTTCAGCATCCCAATCGTCCTCCATTCTTTTGGCATAACAACATTATATCCTCCACAGCATCCTCTATAGAAAGAGTATGCTCTGCAGCATAACAATCTATAAGGAAATCAAATCCTTTAAACCTGCGTAAATAGGCGTATGACTGCGCCAATGTCAAACTAAAACGATTGGCAAAAGCACCGACACAGCAGTTTACATATTCTATTATATTATGTGTAGAATCCATAAGCTTCTAAACGTTTATTCTATATAATTATCTTATCGCAAAGATACAACAATTAATCCATACGGCAAAATGTTTTCAAAAAAAATGGTTGACAACTCGCTTGGTGCGAATTGCCAACCATTCTTCTTTATTATTCGTTTATGCTATATTAACATTCTTGCTCTGGCAAGCGGCAAAGCCGAGCGCTACATCGCAGATGTAGCCGCTACCAGCCATCCGTAAACGCAGCTGCATACGCCGAAGAGGAGTACGCCCACTGTGCAGAGAGCAAGAGCTGTGCGTGTGGCGCAGTCGCTCTGGAATGTGGGGAGCGGAGTGTCTGTCTTGTTGATGTACATACACTTAACTATCTTCAAGTAGTAGTAGAGTGACGGTACGGTGTTGACCAATGCCAGGAACACTACTGCGTAGGCGATATTCGAGCCTTGCTGAGCTGCTGCCATGAACACGAAGAACTTGCAGAACATACCAGCGAAAGGAGGAATACCTGCCAATGAGAAGAGAGCGAGAGTGAGGAGGAACGAGAGCTTAGGGTTGGTGGTGTAGAAACCATCGAACACCGACATCTCTGTGTTGCCCTTACCACGTGTCTCAACAACATTGATAACAGTGAATGCTGCCATGTTGGCTGCAACGTAGATAAGCACGTAGTACATCAAGGCAGTAAGGCCCATTGCCTCGTTGCCAACGGCAGCAAGCATGATGTAGCCTGCCTGGGAGATGGAGCTGAACGCCATGAATCGCTTAAGCTCTGTCTGACGAAGAGCGAAGAGGTTGGCGATGGTGATGGTGAGCACGATGACGATGTACATCAAGGTCTCGTAGTATTCTACCATCGGACCGAACACCTTCAGCAAGATTGTCATCAAGGCAAAAGCAGCAGCACCCTTAGATACAACGCTCAGATAACCTGTCACGGCTGTAGGCGCACCCTGATAGGTGTCGGCTGTCCAGAAGTGGAAAGGCACAAGCGAAATCTTGAAACCGAGTCCGCTGAAGAAGAACACCAGACCCATGATTGTCAATGGGCTTGCGCTGATCTTGGCAGCCATATCGTCGAAGTAGAGTGTGCCACATGCACCATAGAGGAACGAGATGCCATAGAGCATAACGCCGCTTGAGAATGTGGCGGTGAGGACAAACTTGGCAGCTCCCTCAGCCGACTCCTTCTTGTACTTGTCGAATGCCACGAGGCAAGCCATAGGTACAGAAGCCATTTCCAGACCGAGGAAGAACATGAGGAAATGTCCTGATGAAATCATCATATACATACCAAGCAATGTAGAGATAATGAGCTCGTAGAACTCACCCTCCTTGCGCAGCACATCCTCGCGCTCAATCCACGACTGAGCCATAACTACAACGATGAATGCTCCGGCTGTAAGGATAACCTTCATCACCTGGGCTGCTGCTGTTGCTGTATAGAGTCCTGCAAATGCCTCTGCAGGCTGGGCTGTGAAGCATAATACCACCTGAGCTACCAACAAAACGCATGTCAGCATGCTCAATGTAGCGTGTTTCTTCTCGCCCTTCATGAAGAGGTCGGCGAGGAATACTATCACGAGGATTGCCATAAGGCCAGCCTCGGGTATCATATTAAAAAACTGACTATAATCCATTTTTTACTGCTGAACTTGTTATTAAAGTGTTGGAATTACGCTAAGGATAGGTGCTACGGCATCGTTGATGACATGGCTTGCCCAGATTGGGAACGAACCAAGACCTGCAACACAGAAGATGAGGCAGCATACAGCGAAACGCTCGTCCCATGTGGCATCGGTAAGCTCCTCGAAGTGTGGGTTCTTAACCTTGTTGAAGAGGATGAAGCCTACAGTACGGAGGATGTACACGGCTGTCACAACGATTGATGTGATGGCGATGATGGTACAGCAACGGTGGAATGTATCGGCATTCTCGAATGAACCGTTGAAGATTGTCATCTCGGCGATGAAGCCAGAAAAGCCCGGAAGACCGAGGTTGGCAAGACCAGCTATCACATAACCTACTGAGAGGAACGGCATAATCTTCATCAAACCGCCAAGCTCACGGATGTCACGTGTATGTGTACGACCGTAAATCATACCGATGAGGGCGAAGAAGAGGGCTGTCATCAAACCGTGAGAGAGCATCTGAAGGATAGCACCGGTGCAAGACACGCGGGTCATCATCAGGAGAGCGAAGAGCACCAGACCACAGTGTGAAACTGAAGAGTAAGCGTTGATGAACTTCAAGTCGGTCTGAACACAAGCAGAGAATGCACCGTAGACTACTGAGATGGTTGTGAGGATAAGGAATATCCAAGCCAAATCGTGAGCTGCCTGTGGCAAGAGGAACATGGCGATACGGAAGCAACCGTAGCCACCAAGCTTCATAAGCACACCAGCGTGGAGCATTGACACAGATGTAGGGGCACAACCGTGACCGATAGGAGACCATGTGTGGAACGGGAACAGAGCACCAAGTACACCGAAACCGATAAACACAAATGGGAACAACACGTTCTGAACTGCTGCTGGGATGTGGTTGTTATGGGCAATCTCAAGGATGCTCATTGTAGAGGCACCGTTGAAGAAGTAGATACCTACCAAGCCGAGGATGATGAGGGCAGAACCGCCCATAAGCATCAACGTAAGCTTCATGGCTGCATACTCCTTGCGACCAGAACCCCAGAAACCAATCAAGAGGTACATAGGGATGAGGGCAACCTCGTAGAACATGAACATGGTGAAGAGGTCGATCGAGATGAAGAAACCGTAAACACC
>ERZ1034952.1989-NODE-1989-length-15782-cov-6.471164_pt1 | contig 15782 bp, 8 predicted proteins | sample MGYA00520625_ERZ1034952 | MGnify/ENA primary metagenome ERZ1034952 (study PRJEB33766, sample SAMN09781773) | gut metagenome | biome: gut microbiome | host: Homo sapiens | place: Madagascar | study: EMG produced TPA metagenomics assembly of the PRJNA485056 data... | reverse complement strand
ATGTATTCTCTTTTCAACAACGTAAACTTACGATTTGTTTGTAAACTTACGGGCTTTTTAAATAATAAAGCAAATCCACTTGACTTTTAGCCTGTCAAATTACTATAATTATAATAGGTTGTTGTACCCGGGGTGAGATACAGTGTTTTACAAAATAAAAGAAAAATTCTTTTCTATCAAGCTAAAGCTGATTTTTGCATATGCATCAATTATTGTCATTACATTGTCAATATTCTCTGCCGTTGCAATATGGCGGTCGGATATTGTTGTTGTCCGTCTTGCACAGCAGAATGTCGAACAAGCTATCCTTGCCTCACATCAGGCGCTTAATTCGGAAATTGACAGTATAAATGCACTTATGCTGTCGTTTCAGGTAAAGAAGGAAGTTCAGGATATACTTTGCAGCGACAGACATGGTTCCGCCCTTGAAGAAATTGATATTCTTGAGCAAGCGCTGCTTGAAACCGATATTTTTCAGACAAACATATCAAATCTTGAGCTTTACGCACTGAACCGTCCGGACTATCCTCCGCTCAGCGCAGGAGGAAGTGTGTTTTCTTCCGAACAAATGAAGAATGACGTGTGGTTTAACAATGTTTTAAAACAAGGTAATTCAACCGGCTGGACTGTAAGAAATAATATAAATGAAGGCAACAGCTTTATCGTTGTATCAAAGCTGCTTATAGACTTTACCACAAATGAACCTGTTGCCGTTTTAAAGGCAAATGTAAATATACGAAATTTCACAAAGATTATAGATGATGTTACTCTCGGCGAAACAGGCAGACTGTTTATAAGCTCTGAAAATCATCTGGTAGATTATGATACCTCAGAGATAGGTCAGCACCTTGCCAACAGCAAGGTACTTTTCAGCGATATGCTCAGAAGCAATCAAAGTGAAACTCGCACGACAAGCATTGACGGCGAAAGCTTTCTTATATCGACACATCCGATTAAAGATACGGGACTCTCTCTGGTCGGTGCTGTCAGAATCAGAGAATTTTTATCTACCAGAAACGCCATAATAACAGCAATATTTATAGCCGCGATTATGCTGCTGCTCCTGTCGCTTATATTTATAATGGTAGTTTCTATGATGATAACAAAGCCGCTTTCGGTTCTGACTCAAGCTATGCGCTGCTATGAACCGGGCCGTATAACCCCTGTCAAGACCGATGCAAATGATGAAATCGGAGTTATGTTCTCGGTATTTAACAACATGCAGATTACTATTAAAGAACTTATTGATAATATAGAGCATGAAACCCTGCTGCACCAGAGAGCGGAACTTAAAGCACTTCAGGCACAGATAACGCCCCACTTTCTATATAACACACTTAATTCCGTGTGTATGCTTGCAAAAAAATACAACGCATCGGATATACAGCAGATGATTATGGCTTTATCAAAGTTCTTCATGATTTCACTCAGCAATGGTGCTGAAATCATCACACTTGAACAAGAGGTTGAGCAAACTCAAAGCTATATGTATATTCAAAAAATACGCTACGCCGATAGATTTACTTTGATTACCGACATACCGGAGGACTTGCTGCAAACAAGCATATGCAAGCTTACACTTCAGCCGCTTGTTGAAAACTGTATAAACCATGCTTTCGCAGATCTTGACGAACAAGGGATTATTGAGCTTGCCGCAAGACGTGAAAACGGCGACATTATTATAACCGTAAGTGACAACGGTCCTGACGGAATTGTTGATATAAATGAACTTAACCTTCAGGTAAATAAAAAATTTGACCCCGACGAGCCCGTTGAAAAATACGGAATACACAATATAAATCAGAGAATCCATCTTTATTTCGGAAACGAATACGGATTGAGTTACAAAAAAAATATTCCTCACGGCTTAACCGCAGAGGTACGCATAAAAGAACTTAAATACGGAGAAAATATCAACACGAACGGAGGCAGAGCAATATGAAACTGTTAATTGCAGAGGACGAACCTCTTTGCTTGGATAACCTTAAAGAGCTTGACTGGGCAGCGCTTGGAATCACTGCGGTTCTTACCGCTGAAAACGGCGAACAGGCATACAATACAGCACTGAGCGAAAAACCGGATATTATTCTATCCGATATTCAGATGCCAAAGATGAATGGTCTTGAACTTGCCGAAAAGTTATCGGTAAACCTGCCGGAAAGCCGTTTTATTATTCTTACTGCATATAACAACTTTGCTTATGCACAAACAGCAATTTCAAACGGTGTATGCTCTTATATTTTAAAGCCTTTTCTTGATGATGATGTGATAAACGCCGTAGCAAAAGCTATAGCCAATGCTCAGGAACAAAAACTGAAAAATTCTTACACAACGCAGATAGCCGAACAGCTTGAGCTGAGCAAGCATTTTTTGCTGGGATATTTCTTTAACATCTCCGCCGGCGAGGCTGTAGACACCGAAGCGCTGTCTGATGTATTCGGCATAACCGATTGTGACCTGACCTGCACCGCAATGGTTGTTTCTTTGGAATATTCAAAGGAGCCTGATTCGTTTAAGCAGAATTACAGAATCTTTAACAACCTTATAAAGATATTTGCAGGCTGTAACGAAAACCCTCTGTCATTTTTTAATACAACACAGCTGATATTCTTTTTTATGTCAGACTCCTCTGCAACATTGCAGAAAGCACAGAACAGTGCATTAAGCTGTGCGGACGCGGCAGAGTCGTATCTAAACTTCAATTATGCAGACAAATATGTAATAGGCCTCGGAAATCCCATTAGGGGAATAAAAAAATGTAAAATCTCATATAACGGCGCACTTGACGCAATTAAATACAGCTTTTACCTCGGCTTTAATTCCGTTATCTGCATCTCCGACCTTGAATCCTCCGAAGCATTCGGCGATTATCATTCATTTCCTAAGGAGGAATTTTTCGGTTATGTAAAAGCAGGTGATTTTGAAAATGCAAAATTTACGCTTAACAAGCTTTTTGATGACTTCCGCAGAAGTCAGGCAACAATAGAAGCGGTACAGCGAATCTGCCATGAAATTTTAGTACATCTTGCACTCTGCCTTATGCAGTGCAACCAGGATCCTGATCTTGTTTTTAACAAAAGCAATGCATGGGATATATTAAGGCAGTATAAATCGTTAAATGATATTGAAACCTTTATTCTGGACTTTGTTGATGTGGTTATATCAACCATAACGTACAGATATAACCAAAAAACACTTAATCTTGTAAATGAAGTTAAGGATTATATAGACACTCATCTTGACACATCATTGACTGAAATAGCTGACCATTTCTTTCATTCGCCGAACTACCTGAGCAACATATTTTCAAAAGAGGCAGGTATAACAATCAAAAACTATATGATCAGTGAAAGAATAGAACGCGCAAAGGATTTACTTGCAAATACTGACAAAAGCGTCGGCTCTATTGCCGCCGAGGTCGGATATAAAAATACCCAGCATTTCAGCACTGTATTTAATAAACATGTCGGTGTGACTCCCACAGTATTCCGCTCCGGCACAGATAACAGATAAAAAAAGTCCCTTAAAGGGACTTTTTATTTTGCAATCTCATCATACGCTCTCCATGCAGCTTCACAGTAAAACCTGTGTCCTTCATCGCCGATAATATGTCTGCAAATTCCATTTGTATGTACATATAAAGACTCCGTAATCTTATACTGTTCCTTTGCGGATTCAACAGGGAATATTTTATCGTTCCTTCCCGAAACGATTATTAAATTTCGTGGCGCGACAAGCCCGCCTAAATCTCCCATATCAAAATGATTGCGTATTCCGGGTATAAAATTGCATGTACAGTGATGCATAGCCGCTATTGAATCATCATAGCTTGCAAAACAGCAGCTTGGAATTGCTGTTTTTATACGTTTATCAATACATGCGGCATAAAACGTTGCCGTTCCGCCGCCTGAATTGCCAAGACATATAATATTATCCTTATCTGCCTGAGGAAAGTTTTTTATCATAACATCTATTGCCCGGCTTATATCCCATACGCGCTCGCCTATAGTAGTTCTGCCGATAAGAAGATTTGCCATTGTGTGGACATGGCATGCCGGATTTTCTTTATCTCCGCCGCACTCACCCATACCACGCTGTTCAATTACAAGCGCACACATACCTCTTTTTATTACGCTTACCGCAAAATCACGGTCACCGCCTGCTATATCTTCCGGATCACACGCATATATCGGTCGTCCGATTGATATATGCATGCCTGAGGTATGTCCCTGCAGACAAATCACTGTTGGCAAGGGTTTATCCGCACCACTGGGAATAAGAAAATATCCGGGTATGTAATACCCTTTCTCGCTCTGAAAGGTAAAGCGTATTTCACGCCAATTATCTGTTTCTTTATCATATTCAATCAAAAGAGCATCATCACATTTTTCCAGCTTGGAAATTCCCAAAAGCTCCATAAGCTTCTTTCCGGCTTTCTCCTGCCATTTTACAAAATCTCCTCCTGTGTATCTTAAATCCGGGGCTATGGCTCTCATGTGATTTAATGTATTAACAACCGGATTTTGATTTCTTGTTTCCATAACAATTCTCCTTTAATTATTCTATTACCGCCATACCCATATTCGGAACGGGAATATATCTTAATTCCTCCTGAACAAGATTATATGTATATCTTTCCCGTCCGGTACAATCATATATAATACAGTTCCTGCCGGTTATTGATTCTATACTGCTGTAATCCAAAACAAGTCCGTTTTTTCCTGTTCCGTTTATAAGCACAAGCTTTTCAAACGGACTGCCTATTTCTGTCACTCTGCTTTCATAAGCGGTATATATAATAGTTCCATCCTTTTCAGCATAAACCGCAGAATAATTTGCCCACGGAGCAAATGCTTTAAACTCACCGTCAATCAGAATATTCTTATGCTCTTTCCAGAAATTACTGTAAAAATTCAGTACTCTCTTATGCTCCGGCTTTAGTTTTTCTGATATAATAGAAATCTGTGGTACAGCATAAAGTACATTCACAAACTGAGTTGCAGCATTTTCGGGTGTATCCGTATAATTCCATTCAAGCATATCTGAATGTACTGCCGTAGCGCCTGACAGAAGCCGCAAATCGACCATTCCCACTCGGTTTTTAAGGCTATCTGCCGGACAATCGCTTACCCTTAGCATATTTCCGTAGGTTTGCATCAACGGGCCGATATATTTTTGTCTGAACTCTATACAGATGTCCGAATTTATCTTTTTCAGTGATTTCATTATATCTCTCAGCAATATTTCAACAGCGTCTTCAATCGAGTCAACATCACGTCCGCAGCCAATTCTGCCGATTGAATAATCCGTCAGAGTAAAACTATCAATAAAATCAAGCTTAAATCCGTCAAGTTTCCATTCCTTTGCCGCTTTTGAATAAAGCTTTATAAGGTATTCTCTTACCTTAGGGAATCTCGGATCAAGACAATGCCATTCGCCTTTTTGGGGATCATTTAAAAAACATTCCTTAAATCTTTCCCAAGCCTTTGAGTTTTTTCCGACATACGGAACAGAAAACCACAATATAAGTTTCATATCAAGCGCATGTATTCTCTCTGCAAGTTCTGCCATGTCACCGACCTTTGCTGCACATGCCTCCCAGTCGCCGCAAAAAGCGTATCCCGAAGAATAATCCTCTGTTTGCCAGCCGTCATCAAGTATTACGGTTTCACACCCATACTCCTTTGAAGCCTCACATTCCTTAACAATAGCATCAAAATCAAAATGCTGATGGAAGCTGTACCATGTGGAATATACCGGAACCTTTGCGGCTTCGGGAACCTTAGCGTTTTTATAACCATACCCGTTCCACCAGGTTCTGACCTCTTTTATCGCATCATAAAACTCGACAGGGCGCGTGTCAATTCTTAAATCTGCCTCATAATAATCAATTTTGGCAACCGGGAGTGTAAATATATCAATCATAGCAACAAGCCAAACATCATTTTCTCTTATTCCCATTTTCAATTCAAGGGGTGTTTTGGGATCAGACAAAGCCAACGTAAGTCTGTTTTTACCGCTGCGGCTTAACGCCGACTGAATAGGCGCTCCGTCACAGGCGCGCGATACTGAGATATTCGGGTGCCAATTCGGCTTTATACTGCGCTCGTCCGTATGTGTCGGACTCCATACAGAAAAAACATCGGTTCCGTCTGCAGCAAAACTGAGAGAAACCCGCTGCGGATAAACAGAATGTTCATACTTGACCTTAATTCTGTAAATTGTTATACCATCGTCTTCTTCAAGCTTTTCTATCAATATATCCTCAGAATTTCCTTTATCCAATACCTCTATTTTATTATTCACCATAATCACTCCTACGCCTTGATAGCGAAATTATACGATATATATTTTTCATTGTCAAGAATAATTACAGGCAGAGGAGCTTTCCTCTGCCCGAATAAATAATCAGTCCATAACCACGGTAACAGTTCTGTCATCTGCCTTGCGAAGCGAAACATCAACCTTTTTGGTCTGTCCGTTTGCCTTTACCTTTACAGTATAATCACCGTAAAATCCGCGTGTTGAAAAGCTTCCGTCAGAGCTTGTTTTTCCCTTTTCGCGCGTCCACCATTTATTGTATACCAAGTCTTGATATTCAAGTCCGGCAAGTCTGATTGACATATCAAAATTATACATAATTCTTGCCGAGAGATTTGCAGACGTTGAATCCCAGAAACCCCAGAGCGTAATCTGATCCACATTCTCGCAGCTGAAATGTGCAATCATCATATCACGGACAATATTTGCCCTGTATTTCTGAACCTCATCACCCGCGCCCTTGATACCGTTACAGTCAAACTCGGTTACGCTGATTCTCTTGCCAAGCTTGCTCATATCCTCATTCATTCTTATCTGATCCTCCGGCGTTGATGTATAGGATATATGTCCCTGGTTTCCTATTACATCAAAGTCCAGATTCTCAACTGCCCATTCAAGGAAAGGCAGTCCCTTTTCATAAAAAGATGTGGTCGATTTGCAGAATCCGTCGGTAAGCGCTAATCTGACTCCCGGAGCAACCGCCTCACGGGCTGTCTTGTACCAATCTATCAGTATTTTTCTGCCGTAAATATTCTTAAACGTGTTGTTTGGTCCGCCCTCACGCGAGCTATCCTCGTTTGAAACATCCCATTCGGTCACATTCGGGAATCTGTTTGCAATAAACCTTATTCTCTCTTTAACCTGCTCCTGCAGCTTGTCATAATCGCCGAGGACATCATAATAATGACCAAACCATCCGTCAATGTCCTTCTGACTTACCTCACTGTCCCACATCATTGCATGACCGCGCCATTCCTTGCCGATTCCCTGACGAGCTGCCCATTCAATCAGAGAATCCTCTTTGTCATAGTTTTCTGTTCCTCTGTTTTCGTGATGAGCTCCCTCACGTCCCATTGAGTTGAAGTTTTGCACCACCATTTGTGCATAACCGTGATCCTCTCTGAAGGTTGACGGATAACCTGCCGCATTTGAGAATAGAAATTCATGCTCATACATATCAAGATTTACATCTGCATTTGGTATTAAGTTTCCGTCCTTATCCTTGACAACAATATTTATATCGCCCTTACGAATCTGCTCTATCCTTTCAACCGCATCCTTGCGCCACTGCGCGTCCGGATCCGCACCCTTATATGCGCTGATTGCTGACGGCATGTCATTTGCCTCATGATCGGGACCAAAGTTTATTACCTGAATATCCTTTATATCTATTATCTGTTTATTCGATACCGGATGAAGGTTTACTCTGAAGGTATATGACTGATATTCCGGATTAAGACGGGTACAAAAATAATAGTTTTTGTATTTGTCAGGAGCAATAGATGCTTCTACCGAACCTATACCTGAATTTGCAGCCTTCGACGAGGTTTTTGTGCCAAATCCAAACTGGAGATTGCCGTATCCGTTGTCAAAGTTACCGCCGGACACAAGCTTTGCAGTCAGCTTTATTACCGTCCAGTCGCCTTCATTAAACACAGCATCCTCCGGCACATCATAGTTTACACTGTATTCCCACGACGTTGTCGGAACAACCTGCTGATTAAAGCGAAGCACACGCTCACCGTCTTCATTCAGATAATTATAATCCAAAAATCCGTACTCCGGCACACCAAGTCTTTTTGATGTGTGTGCAAAATCCTCAAAGGTCATTATTACCTTACCCTCGCCAAGTTTATTGAAGGCAACATCCGGATCCTCCGGAAAGTCATAATACAAAAAATCATTAGGATCAGAGGATTTTTCAAACTGAGTCGGCACAGGTCGCTTGCCGCCCTCCGGAATAAGATTATCAATATCGCCGGTCTTACCGTATGTTTTATCTATTGCAACCGTTTTGTTTTCATCATCCCAATTTACCTCCGCTTTCAAACCCTCTGACACAAAGCGTATCGGAACCATCGTTCTGTCATTTATCAGCTGTGCTCCGACATCAAGCTCAATCGGTTCGCCGTTGACATATCCGGTATTGCTTCCGACAGAAATGCTGACCGTGTTTCCGTCAAGCGTACCGGTTGCGGTAGATGTATCGTCATCCCAATCCACCTCGGCGCTTAAACCCTCAAATATAACCCTCATTGGGACAAGCACTCTGTCATCAACCATAACAGGCTCTTGGTTCATTCTTAAATCAAGTCCGTTTACCTTTACGGTAATCGGCTTTTCAGCTTCCTGTTCATCCGCAAAAGCAAACACACCTCCGATTGAAGCAATCCCCATTGCAAAAGCCATAATAAATGCAGTCCATCTCTTTTTCACAATACCACTCCTTTATATGTTTGTTTTAATTTTCAGTTCAACCGGAGGCACAGCCGCTCCGGCATTTTCACCAAGCATAACCTCTGTCGCAGCAGCCGCAGACGCCGCAGCAACGCCGTATGTGCAGATATAATTATGCACATTTTCAAGCACTTCATAATCGTACGGCGAATCCATTGCCGTTACAATAACCGTCTTATCGGTTTTAAGCAAATTATTTATAAGCTCTGCCTGAGTCTTATACAAGATAGCATTACAGCTGCCTATTATTATAACATCATAATCTTTTGCCATAGCCAAAATTCTTTCTGTTTCATCAGCCTCCGGCTCAAGTCCGGCAACAATACCATCCACATTTGAAAATCTTTTTTTCACCGCTTTATACAGCATGTCCACGCATTGCTCGCTATCCTCTGCCGCTGCAAGCTTTTGCGGTTCTATACAAACAACAAGCGTTTTTTTATCCTTATCAAGCGGCATATCCTCGCTTTTAATACAGGACACCGATTTTTCGGCAAGTTCTTTTGCAAGCTCTTTATGCTCCCTGCATCCTACAATTCTTTCCGCCTTATCAGGCTCTGCAAGAGGCTTTTCAAACAATCCGATAAGCTTTTTCTGTGTCAGTATCCTCTCAACAGCCATATCTATATCGTCTATGCTTATTACGCCATCATTTACTGCCTTGATAATTGCAAAATATCCGTCTTCAAAATGCTGAAGGTTTCCACGCAGCAAAATCAAATCACAGCCGGCTTTTACCGCCATAACCGATGCTTCTCCGGTTGAATACAGCTTTTGTATTGCCGGCATCCGCATAGCGTCCGTTTCCACAATTCCGTTAAAGCCAAGCTCACCGCGCAAATAGCCGTCAATTACCTTTTTTGACATAGTTGCGGGATATTCACTGTCAATACACATTGTCAGCGCGTGTCCTGTCATTACACCGTTTACTCCGCTTTCAAACAGTTTTTTCATCGGTTTTATATCCTCACTGTCAAGGCTTTCAAAGTCCTTAGTGATTTTTGCAAGTCCTTTGTGTGCATCCGTACTCACAGAACCGTATCCCGGAAAATGCTTTGCCATAACAGCAATACCGCCGTCTTTAAAGCCTTTCATCATAGCAAGCGAATGTTCGCATACCAAATCCACATTCTGACCAAAGCTTGCCGACTTCATAGTTTTTCTGCCATTATACGTCAAGACATCCACTATTGGCGCCTGAACAAGGTTTATTCCCATTGCAGCCATCTCTGCTCCGGCTGCTCTTGCAACTCTGTAGGTTAATTCGGTATCGTTTGCCGCACCGAAAGACATATGTCCGCTGTAAGCAAATGCGCCTCCGCGGTTTATATCATTGCGAATACTACCCTCCTGATCCACCGCTATAAACATCGGTATTTTTGCCATAGCCTGCACAGACAGCAAAAACTCTGCCATCTCTCCGGGACTTCGGTATTTATTCGGTTTTCCGACAAGACAGCTGTTGCCGTCATACTCGGCATTGGGACAAAATCGCAGCATACCGACGCCATACTCGCTTATGCATTTTTGTATATCCGGCGTAACATCACTCGTCTGCAAAATCGGAACACACATTTGTCCGACCTTTTCTTCAAGCGTCATTTCCTCTATCAGCTTTTTTATGTCCATTATATCTGCCCTTTCTCTGTTTTTAATACACTGCAAAACTCGTCAAGCAGCTCCTCCTCACAGTTTTTGCTGAAGCTGCCGCTGAAAAATATATCAAAATATTTTTCTTTAAATCTTTGCCATGACGCTTCTTCCTTACCGGGGAGTATCGGATAAAACCATATTCCCACGTTCTTTGCCGCATGATAATCTCCCAAAGCATCACCGAACATCATAGCTTTATTTCTGTCATATCTGTCGTCCAAAGCGCTTTCAAGCTGCTGAGTCTTTTTGCCCTGTTCCTGACCGCAGAGTATCGAAACCTCATCAATAAGTCCGTCTTTTTTCCAATCCTTTTTAAGACTGCTTTCCGAAGCAGAGGATATAACGGCTATATCCGCATATTTACCTGCACTTTTCAGTATTTCTTTCAGTCCTTTAAATGGCATAAGCTTTTCCGCTTCTTTTTTAAACAGAGCATCAGCCTCTATACTCCATTTCAAAACCTCTCTTAAAAACTTTGAATTATTGTTTTCCAGATATTCTTTAAGTCCGTTGTTGCTCAGCACCGCTCCGCTGTTTAAAAAGCCATACAAATCAGTATAGTCCGGCACATCTGCACCTGCCACCTTTAATCTTTCGAACGTCGGTACAAGTCCGCTGAAACGGTCGATTCCCCTTGTTTTTGAGAATAAATTTATATCCTCGCATATCTCGTATACTGCGTCACTTGCTTTATCAAGATTCCATGTTTTTATTATAGTCGGAATAAACGCCCTGCGGTGCTTGACAGTCATACTGTCAAAAGCTGTGCCGTCGGAATCTATCCCGATAAAAAACTTTTTTTTCACGTTATTATGCAACATATGTACCTCCGCCAAAATTCATTGGAATATCACTGTATCTCCATATGGTCTGAGCCTGTTGTCCAATACAAATCCTTTAACTTCAGTATACTTTATATTCTCACGCAAGCTGCAGTCCAGTTCAATCGTCTTTGTTTCCCCCGGATTAACGGTTATTTCTTCTCCCATGGATATATTCGTCAAAATATTTTTGTTATACGCACATACATATGCCCTTACAGCTATTGGTTTATCTGTTGTATTTGTAACCTCTTTGCTCAGCTTGGCATTATCTTCATCCAAAACAAATTCAACTGTCCGCAAATCGCTCTTGCCGAGGTTTACAATTTTTTCAGACTTTAAGCCATTTGCATTTACAGTTATTTTATAAGTCCCGTAATAGCCGCGGCAGGAATATCTGCCTGCCGCGTCCGTTTTTCCGCCTGTCCGCGTCCACCATTTATTATAAACCAAATCTTCATATACTCTGCCTGACGGCTTTAAGGTATAATCTGAATATGTAAGAATTCTTCTGCCGTGCCTGCTGTTCGGATCAGTGAAGCCCCACAGAGTTATTGTATCAACTGCCGGTTCTGAGAACCATACCGTCATCATATCTCTGACTATATTTGCCTGATAATTTTCATCTGCAACAACACCGTTATCGTCTGCAATGCCTCCGGTATCAAACTCGGTAATTCTTATCGGTTTACCCAATGCTGCAATTTTGCTTATTCTTTCATATTCCTTTATCGGATTGTTATTGTAGCCTATATGCCCCTGTATTCCTATATTATCAAAGTCAAGATTATCAACCGCCCATTTCAAATACGGAAGCTGATAATTATCAAACTTATAATCTCCGCTGTAATTGTCATTAAACGTTAGCTTTGCCGATGGACTGTACTTGTTTGCCGCCGCTCTTGCATAATCATACCATTGTATAAGCAGTTCTCTGCCGTCATCATGTCCGTCACCGCGCAGATTGTCAAACCATTTGCCATACCATTTTTTCAGAGTATAGCTTGAACCGTCAACCACCGCCGAGCGTGAACTGTCCTCATTTGTCACATCCCAGTCATCAACCTTCGGAAAAAGCTTTATCATATTATCAATACGTTTTTTAACTGCCGAATTTAACTGATTCAGCTTTTCGTTTTTGTTTTCCTCTGTCGTATTTTTGATAATATCTAAAAATTCTTCATGAGTGATGTCAGGTTCTCCGCCATCCCACATCAGTGCATGTCCTTTTAATATTTTATCTGTATTATTATCTCCTGCCCAATCAATAATCCTCTGGTCAAGACTATATTTCGGATCATTTAGTTCAGTATCGCCGGTGTTATAACCACTGCTTCTGTGAAAACCGCCTTCTGTACCAAGACTGTTAAAGTATTTCCTCACCGTATCGGCATAATTCTTCTCGGTAAACAAAGCTGAGTTCCATCTTCCTGTTCCTGAATTTTTTATAAGTCCCACCACCGCCGTAAAATTAAATTCATGTTCAAGCATTTCCGCTTTAACTTCCGCACCGCTTACGGCAGTACCGTCTTTGCGCTTTACTGTTATATTAATATCGCCTTTACGTTCCTTTTCTATCCGCTTGTTTGCGTCAGTTCTCCATTGTGCATCGGATTTATATCCGTCATATGTATTCTTCAGTGCCGGCAGCTCCGTTATCTTCTTAGTATTGCCGTAATACAATATTTCAGCGTCCTTTACAGATATTGTCTGCGCCTTTTCTCCAAAGTAAAAATTAACTGTATAATTATCCGTTTTATTACCGCTTTCATCATAACTGTGTTTAAGGTCTATCGGATAATACATATATCTGTAGCTGCTTGCCACATTATTGTATACAAGCGCTCCATCGGCTGCCGACCATGCCACAGAGCTGTCATTAAGGCTGCTTTTTATTTTTACTCTGATAATAGCTGTATCACCGTCATTAAAGTCAAGGTTCAGATACACGCCACACCTTTGCATCCATTCACTCCACGCAGGAGTTAAGCATGTCATAGAAAGCACCCCTGTGCTGTCATCATATATCGGTTTTTTACCATAGGTATGATACTGTGCCGTAAAATTGCTTAAATCAATTTTCTGTGTCTTCAGCGGTTTTCCCAGCTTTACCGTTATTGATTCGGGATTGTCACCCATATTAAAATAAAAATTATCATCAAGTGAAGATGTTTTTTCAAACACATCAGGAACACTGCGATAACCCTTCGGTGCTATTGTGTCTGCATATGAAATATCCGAAGCAGACAGCAAAATCCCCAAACTTAAACATAATGCTGTTATTATTGCTGTTCTGCTCACAATACCTCTCCTTTGTAAATTTTATCGAATAACATGTTATAAAGTCAATGCGGAGTACGCCTTACCACACTCCGCATTTTTATTCAACACTCCACAGTGGATGACCATGTGTGATTACCGGGCAATCACACCGGCTACTGCAAATTCTGCCTGTCGGTATATGGCTTTAAGGTGTTCATATCCCATACAAATCCTTTAGCTTCCGTGTAGCCTGAAACACTGTCTTTAGAAACTATTATGCTTACATTCTTACTCTCACCTGCGCCGACTGTCACAGGTGCGCTGAGCTTCACCGTTACAAGCTCATCACCGCTATAGAAAGCAATCATGGCTCTTACAACTGCTTCCTGTGTGCTTCCGCTGTTATCGGCAACAGCCGTGCATACCAGCATATCGTCCATATTGTCATTTATTTCACCAATCAGAACCTTAGCCTCTGCCGCAACCGCATGATATTGTCTTCTTGCCTCAAATCCGTCAAAATATTTTGATGGATTTCTGAATTCTACTTTAGGAGCATCAGTTATTTCTTTTACAGCAATATTATCAAGCTGAATAGACTCTGCAACTATTGAATAAGTTCCAACATTAACTCTGTTGGAGTCAATCCGCAAAAATCCATATTCAGCAACATTCTGGATTTCCCATGATGTTTTAATCGTATCGCCGTTTGCAAGATCAACACCATTATATTTCTGCATATTGTCTGACACTCCGGTGGCGCTATTGCTTACTATATTATAATACGGCTGACACTGAGAACCGTTTGATGTAGTTCTGTATGTGAACTCAAGCTCACTGCCCGCCATTCCGAAATTTATCGGAACGGCATTGTTAATTTCAGCTTTATCGGAAACCTTTGCGCCAAAAGAAATATCAAATATTCTGCCTATGTCATCTGATGTTATTTCTTTTGCCCCCGTTGACTTATCCCCAAACATATTATAAAAGTATAATTTGTTGGCGTTTCCTTGAAATGTTCCGGCAACAAGACAATTTTCAGTACCGTCACCCATTATATATACACCCTTCTTGCTGTTATTCTTTTGTGATGCATATACATCATAATCTATGTTCACAGGCGAAGTACCTGATGTCAGTGTTTCTGCCTGTCTGTCCCATGTACTGCTGAGATTACTCTTTAAGTTTGTCAAATTATTTGCCGCTGCTGTTTGATTATTGAAATCAAGAGTTTTTGTCCATGCAGTTTCGTCTGCTTTTGCAGGAGTAATAAGCTTTACATTATCGGTCGTTGTAATGATAACAGAAACATAAGGTCTCTCCTTTGCATTTGACGCGGAAAAGCTATTATTATATTCCTCTACAGCCGCACGTGCATACTCCGTTATGTCTATGCTGTATGAACCGTATTTATTATCAGAGCTTGGGTTTACAGCCACAGCGCCAAGACGATTTGCCTTTGTTATCTGTGATTCAAGGTTTGACGGAGCTGCGCCGCCATCCCAGTCTGTCTTGTATGCAGCAACTATACCGTTTGACCCGGCTGTTGTTTTGAAGTCAAATTTAACCGACAATTTTCTTTCATTCTCATCCGCATCAACTGCATTTACATAATCAAGAGGCAGCTTATACAGATAAACATTATTACCGGTATTAACAGTAGTAAAGTCAAGCACCTGTGCCGCAACAGGAGCATAATACTGATCACGGTTTACATATTCATAATACTTAGCAGTGCTGTAGCTTGAAGGATTCTTTATCTTTATTTTGGGTTGATGTGTGATTTCCTGCACCTTTATATCATCAAACGAAATGCCGTTGCTTCCTGCTCTTACCACCGGCAATTTCATTATAAGCGCTCCATAATCATTGCTTTGAGTTACTACATTAGAAAATCTGTACTCATGCCAATCGGTCAAATCCATTCCATCAATAATACTTCCGCTTGTGTTTATGGTTGTATATGCGCTTGTTTCATCAGTTAAAATATTATTCGGATTTGCTTCATATAAAGTATATCTAAAATCTCCTTGCTCTCCGTTTCCATTATGATAGAACTTCCAAGTACCATCATATCCGCCAAAGCCAACCATCAATGATGAATTTGTTCCTTTAGAAACATTAACATTTGTATTGAATATTTTTGATTTCATCGAAATCTGATATATTTTATCTCCGCTTTCTGCATCATACTTGGGAAACAAATTATACAACATAGCCCATGAATTTGAACTTTCCATTGCCTTTATAATAAGATAATTACTATTA
>ERZ1034952.1988-NODE-1988-length-15783-cov-8.400496_pt1 | contig 15783 bp, 10 predicted proteins | sample MGYA00520625_ERZ1034952 | MGnify/ENA primary metagenome ERZ1034952 (study PRJEB33766, sample SAMN09781773) | gut metagenome | biome: gut microbiome | host: Homo sapiens | place: Madagascar | study: EMG produced TPA metagenomics assembly of the PRJNA485056 data... | reverse complement strand
ACATTATATAATACATAAAACAAAAAGCCGTGAACCTGATTGTTCACGGCTTTCAAATTATTCATTTTTACTTTTTAGGTCTGATGCGCTTCTTTTCCTGCTTGTGCTCTTCCTCAGCCTTAAGAGCCTCGGCGGCAAGTTTAGCGGGTGATCCGCAGCACTTCTTATACTTAAGACCGCTTCCGCACGGACATGGGTCATTAGGACCTATCTTCTTTTCCTTACGAACGGTTACTGCTTTAACATTCTCGTTCTTATCATCGGAAGTTGATGTAACGTGAGCTACAGCCTTACGCTGAACATCCGACTTATGAACAGGCATAAGAGTGAGCATCATCTTTGCTGTATCTTCTCTGATTTCCCTGGTCATTTCGTCAAACATATCATATGACTCAACACGGAACGCAACAACCGGGTCACGCTGAGCATAGGAACGAAGATGAATACCCTTCTTCAAATCCTCCATAGCGTCGATGTGATCCATCCAGTGGGTATCAACATTTCTGAGAAGAACCATTCTCTCAAATTCCTGGAAGAAGTCGTCACCGAGAACCTTAGCTTTCTCCTCGAGTCTCTTATGACCTCTTGACTGGAGAAGTTCGATTGTGTCCGCAACGGTAAGATTTTCCTTATCCTTAAAATCGTCGTCATCTGCAATGAGCCAGCTCTTATACTTCTCACGAAGACCGTCGATATTCCAATCGTCCTTTGTTTCGCCGTTAAAGTAATTTGAAACTGTTTCTTCGATATTTGTATCGAGCATCTTGCCGATAGTCTCGGTAAGGTCAAGTCCGTCAAGAACCTGATCACGCTGCTTGTAGATGAGTTCTCTCTGACGGTTCATAACATCGTCATACTGCAAAGTATTCTTACGAATAGCAAAGTTCTTGCCCTCAACCTTTTGCTGGGAAGATTCAATAGTCTTTGAAATAAGTTTTGACTCGATAGGCATATCCTCATCAACTGTGAGTCTGCTCATCATCTTCTGCATCTTATCACCGCCGAAGAGACGCATCAAGTCATCTTCAAGAGAAAGGAAGAACTGGCTCGCACCCGGGTCACCCTGACGACCGGAACGGCCTCTGAGCTGATTATCGATACGGCGTGCATCGTGGCGTTCTGTGCCGAGAATGAACAAACCGCCTGCTTCTCTGACCTTTTCAGCCTCATCCTTAATTTCTTCCTTGAACTTAGCCTCAAGGTCGATAAAAGTCTTGCGGGCTTTAAGGATTTCCTCATCGTCGGTATCACCGAAACCTGTAGCCTCTGCAATCTGCTCATTTGTGAACTTCATCTTCTTCATCTGAGCCTTTGCGAGGAATTCTGCGTTACCGCCGAGCATAATATCGGTACCACGGCCTGCCATATTTGTAGCGATGGTAACTGCGCCGAACTTACCTGCCTGAGCAACAATCTCTGCTTCCTTTTCGTGGTTCTTTGCGTTAAGAACCTTATGCTCGATTCCCTCTTTATTTAAGAGGTGTGACAAATGCTCCGACTTCTCGATGCTGATAGTACCTACAAGAACAGGCTGTCCCTTTTCGTGGCACTCCTTAATCTGCTTAATAACATTATGATATTTTCCGGTTTCCGTCTGGAAGATAACATCCGGCTTGTCTACACGGATAAGCGGCTTGTTTGTAGGGATTTCAACTACATCAAGCTTATAGATTTCGTCAAATTCGTTAGCCTCGGTAGCGGCAGTACCGGTCATACCGGAAAGTTTCTTATAAAGACGGAAGTAGTTTTGGAATGTGATGGTAGCGAGAGTCTTGCTTTCGTGCTCTACCTTTACGCCCTCTTTAGCCTCGAGTGCCTGATGGAGACCTTCGTTATATCTACGACCCTCCATAATACGGCCGGTGAACTCGTCAACGATTTTAACCTGACCGTCTTTAACAACATAGTCAACATCTCTGGTCATAACGCCGTGAGCCTTGATAGCCTGGTCGATATGATGGCGGAGAGTTGTATTATCTATATCCATAAGGTTTTCTACCTTAAAGAACTTCTCAGCCTTTTCAACACCGCTCTTAAGGAGTGTTGCGGTCTTTGCTTTTTCGTCAACTACATAGTCGCCGTCATAAGTTTCCTCTGTGTCCTGCTTGTCATCGGTCTTGGCAACCTTGGTCATGACAAGAGTTTTTGCAAAGGCATCTGCCTGACGGTAGAGGTCTGTTGACTGGTCGCCCTTACCGCTGATGATAAGAGGAGTACGAGCCTCATCGATAAGAATAGAGTCAACCTCATCGACGATAGCAAATGCGTGGCCTCTTTGAACCTTACGCTCTTTGTACTGAACCATATTATCACGAAGATAGTCAAAGCCCATCTCGTTGTTTGTTCCATAAGTAATATCTGCGTTATATGCTTCCTGACGCTCTGCATCGCTCTTTTCGTGAACGATAAGTCCGACGCTCAAACCGAGGAAACGGTAAATCTTACCCATCCACTCGGAGTCACGCTTTGCAAGGTAATCGTTTACGGTGACAATATGCACACCCTCACCGGTAAGTGCATTAAGATAAGCCGGGAGAGTAGCAACGAGAGTTTTACCCTCACCTGTCTTCATCTCGGCAATTCTGCCCTGATGAAGAACGATACCTCCGATAAGCTGTACCTCAAAGTGTTTCATTCCGAGTACACGCCAGCTTGCCTCACGGCATACTGCAAAAGCATCGGGAAGAATGTCATCAAGAGTTTCTCCGTTTGCAAGTCTTTCCTTAAGGATAGGAGTCTGAGCTGCGAGTTCCTTATCGTCCATATCCTCATACTTGGACTCAAGGTCAAGAATTTTGTCGACTGTTTTGCGGAGTTTCTTTACCTCTTTTTTTGAATAATCTCCGAAAATAGCCGTTACGAATTTGTTTGCCATTCATTTCACCTCAAAATAGGAATTTTTGAATTTTCATTCACATACTTTAGCATAATAACATAAAAGCGTGCCGTTGTCAATTATATAATAAATATATAATAGTAAATTTCGGGCACGCCTTAAATTTTACGAATAGATTTTCTTTATCGCTCCGAGTGCTCCGCCCGAAACGGCATCCTCTGCGGTTTCGTCAAGAGCGAGAACCAGATTTTTCTTTCCCTTTTGCACCTTAACGGTGATGTCTGCCTCGGTGCTGATACTTGTATTATTTATACCCTCGAGAAGTACATTGAGCGATTGGGTCAAAAACGAATCGTCATTGAGTTTTCTGAGAAGTTCCGTGTTGCTGTATTTAGCTTTCAAACCCTCGGTGAATATGGTTGCTATCTCCGTAAGTTTGCTGTTTGATACGGTTATGGTAACCGTTTGATTTTGCAAATCCACGCTTTTAACTTCCATTTCTAAGTTGGCGAATATTGCCTTACCGAGTTGAGCAAACTGCTCGTGTGACGATGAAAACTTGATAATATAATCCAACGTTGTGGACGAAACATATTTGTTAAGTGTATCGGTATCAAATTCTTTAAGTGCGGTTTCCACCGTTGCAACCGTGTTTTTAATATTTTCTTCCGTCATACTGTTGGCTTTTGAGCAAGACGAAAAAGAAAAAATCATCGCTGCGGCAAGCACCGCACACAACACATTGTTAAGTATTTTCTTCATAATTAATCACCTCAAAAATCATTTTAACACACCGCACCCAAAATGTATAGCACAAAAATGAAATTTTCGTAAAATAATAAAGATTGCATTTTTTTACACGATATGCTATAATCTTTTAGTTAGTAGACTATATATTGGGTTATTATGCCATAAAGATAAACGCAGGTTTTTACCTGAGCAAAAAAAGATGAAAGAGCCGCACCGTAAAATTACGGCTGTGAGAACGGATATATGAAAAACTTTCTGCATACCTATTTCGGAGCAACAAAATGGAAGCGACTTTTTGACATAGTGGTATCTTTTTTTTCGCTGATACTGCTGTCGCCGCTTTTTCTCATCATAATCACAATCAACTTTTTTACGCCCGACTGCAAAATATTTTTCAGTCACGAGCGCCGTGGAAGAAGAGGAAAACCGTTTAAGATTTATAAATTCCAAACCATGAAAAACAATGCCCCGAATTGTGCCACGGGTGATCTCGAAAACCCCGAGCAATATATAACAAAATTCGGCGCATTTATGCGTAAGACAAGCATAGACGAACTTCCGCAACTGTGGAATATACTAAAGGGAGATATGAGCTTTGTGGGTCCGAGGCCGCTTATTTCCAGCGAACTCAGAGCACACAGGCTCAGACTTGAAAACGGTGTTTACAGATTTCGCCCCGGACTTACAGGCTGGGCACAGGTTAACGGACGAGACGACATTTCACTGCTCAAAAAAATGAAATACGATAAAGAATACTGCGACAACTGGAGCATCGGATTAGATATAAAAATTATGCTTCGCTCGATAAAGGTATGCGTTAAACGAGAGGGATACCAAGAGGGCAAAATTCACAGAATTTAATTTATCCTAAAACAAACAAACCAAGACGGAGAACAATATATGGAAAGAAACTTTACAGACGGCTACACGGAATGGCAATCAAACCCCGAAATCGTTGCGGTAAACAAACTGCCGCAGCATGCAACTCTTATGCCGTACGAGGATTTTGAAGAAGCAAAAAAAGCAGACAGATACGCCTCATCAAAGTGCAAGTTGTTAAACGGAAAGTGGAAGTTCAAACTTTACAAAAATTACGCATACAGACCGACGGATTTTGCCGACCCGAATTATGACACGCATAATTGGGACACGGTAACCGTACCGTGCTCGTGGCAGATGCAAGGCTATGACCAACCGCAATACTGCAATGTGTGCTATCCGTGGGAGGGCAGCGAGGACATCACCCCGCCAAATGCACCGGTAAAACACAATCCCGTAGGTTGCTACATCAAAAAAATCAAGATTAACGAGGCTACGCTTTCAAAGAGAGTTGTTCTCTGCTTTGAGGGCGTTGAATCTGCATTTTATCTCTACATTAACGGCGAGAGAATAGGTTACAGCGAGTCCACCTTTAACAGAGCGGAGTTCGACATAAGCCGTTACCTCAAAGAGGGCTCAAATGTAATCGGAGTCGAAGTATACCGCTGGTGCACGGGCAGTTGGCTAGAGTGTCAGGATATGTGGAGACTCGGCGGAATTTTCCGTGATGTTTACATTTACACAACAGAGAGAGAATATATCCGTGATTTTGAAATCCACGCAGAGCCCGATTCACAACTGCACGACGGATACATTAATGTCACCGTCAAAACAAACGGCGCATACGAGGGACTCAGCCTCGATATGAGCGTCATTGACGAAAACGGCGATATGGTCGCACTCGACAGCCAATACGCAAACGAGGACCATATAACTCCGATGAAAGCCATCGTAACAAATATTAAGCCTTGGAGTGCAGAAGAGCCGCACCTTTACACCGTTATTCTCACACTGAAAAACAATTCCCTGCCTATCGAATATATTTCGCAAAAAATCGGTTTCAGAGCGGTAGAAATAAAAGACGGAATAATCAAAATAAACGGCAGAAGAGTGGTATTCAAAGGCACAAACAGACACGAATTCGACTGTCATACAGGAAGATATATAACCGAAGAGGTTATGAGAACGGATATCGAATTGATGAAAAAGAACAACATCAATGCCGTTCGTACCTCTCACTACCCGAACACTCCACGCTGGTATGAACTTTGCGATGAGTACGGACTCTATGTAATAGACGAAAACAATATGGAAACTCACGGCACGGGTTGGTCCACCATCATCGGATGTCCTCAACTTCCGGGCTCACGCCCCGAATGGGAAAAGGCGTGCATGGAGAGAATAAAAGCTCTTTATCAGCGTGACAAAAACTATTCCTGCGTTGTTTGCTGGAGCCTTGGAAACGAATCGCTCGGCGGTGAAACTCCCAAAAAAATGTATAAGTGGCTTAAAGAAAACGATAAGTCAAGATTCGTGCACTTTGAATGCGACAGAGCACCCGATGAGACAAGTCTTTCGGATGTTCAAAGCAAAATGTACGCAAAGCCGTGGGAATGCGAGGAATATGCTCTCACAGGCAGAGACGGCAGGCCGTACATTTTGTGCGAATACACCCACGCTATGGGCAACTCCTGCGGCTCGACAGACGAATACACAAGACTGTGGGACAAGTACCCGTGTCTTCAGGGCGGCTTTGTTTGGGACTGGGTTGACCAGAGCATTTTGACAACAGACGAAAACGGCAAGGAGTATCTTGCATACGGCGGAGACTTCGGCGAAAACCCCCACGACGGTCATTTCTGCGGAAACGGACTTCTTTTCGGCGACAGAACGGTTACCCCGAAACTTTGCGAAATAAAGAAACTTTACCAAAATGTTGACTTCAATGCCATTGATGCGGAAAGAGGAATAATTGAGATTAAAAACAAATTCCTCTTTACAAATCTCAACCACTACGATTTATACTGGTCACAGTCGAGTGACAAGGGCATTTTTGCAGACGGCATAGTTCATATTGACCTTGAGCCGTTTGAAAAAACCACGGTAAACCTTGAACTCACAAAGGCATCGTCAACGGAATATTACCTGAATCTTGAACTGAGAGAAAAGAATGACACCCCTTACTGCAAGGCGGGACACATCGTTGCCGAGGAACAATTTGTAATAAACGAATTTGTCAGCACATACGATGAACTTGAAAGCGGCGAAGAGCTTTTGGTAGACGACACCTACGGTTCGCTCAGAATCATTGCCGATGATTTGAACATCAGATTTGAAAAAAGAGAGAGAAACCAGCTTTACTCAATTAAGGCAAACGGCGAAGAAATGCTGAGTGCTCCGATGAGACTCAACTTCTGGCGTGCTCTCACCGATAATGACAGAGGTTCAAGAGCAGGCAGCCGTTTGGGATGCTGGAGAGACGCAGGCGACACTCCGGGTATTTTCAACAACACAAAGTGGAGAATAGAAAATTACCAAATACTCGAAAGCGGCAAAAAGGTTGTCGTTGTAAGCAGTGCCGAGGTTTGCACCCAGCCGACATCAAAAGCTGTTGTGGTCTACACTATCACATCTAACGGTATGGAAATCGACATGGAATTCAAGCCAAACGATACCCTCCCCGAAATTCCCGAGGTCAGCCTTTTATTTGAGTTGCCTAAAGATTTTGAAACGGTAACATATCTCGGAAACGGACCCGAGGAGAACTATATAGACCGTGCAAATGCGTGCAAAATAGGGCTTTACACCTCAAAAATCAACGATATGTGGGTAAACTATCTTAAGCCCCAAGAATGCGGCAACCGCACCGGCGTAAGATACGCAACAATTATCGGCGACAAAAAATCATTCGGTATTGTGGCAGAGCCCGTTTGCGAACTCAACGTTTCACACTATACGCCAAAAGAGGTAGAAAATGTTTGGCACCAGAAGGATATGCCGGAATACAATAAAACCGTAGTAAGAATAATCGCAAGACAGCAGGGTGTCGGCGGTTATGACAGTTGGGGCGCTCACTGCAATGAAAAATACAAGAATAAGAGCGACAAAACTTACAGACTTAAGTTCCAACTCAGGTTTTAACAGTTGGGCAATACGCAATAATTGTAATAAGAAATTATCTTGACAAATTTTTAATTTAGTATTATATTTTATAAATGCTGACAGGAATAAATATAAAATACAGCCAGCATACAAGAGAGGTAGAAATATGTCTTTTAAGGAGTCGGCGATAAACTTTGCCGTTAAACACGCAGTAAAATACGCAAGAAAGGATTTCGACAGAAATGCTCCGAGAATCCTAAAACTTGTGGAAAAAGCTGACGTAAAAAGAGTAAACCGTTCAACCTATACAGGACTGCATAAGGTTATGGACGATCCAAATAATAACTGGATGAAGTTCGCAAAGGACATCATCTGCAACACCGACGAAAATGTAGTAAACAAACTCATTCCGCCGCTTATGAATGTTGCCATCAACAGCTATACAAAGCGTATGGCTGCAATCGAAAAATACGGATGCAATGTTCCGTGGGCTATTCTTATGGACCCGACCGCTGCCTGCAACCTTAAATGTAAAGGCTGTTGGGCTGCCGAATACGGTCACACAAGTTCGCTGTCCTATGACGATTTATCTCGAATCATCAGACAGGGCAAGGAACTCGGCACATATATGTATCTTTACACCGGCGGCGAGCCGACTATGAGAAGAGCAGACCTTATGCGAATCTGCCGTGAAAACCCCGATTGTGCATTCCTCAGTTTTACAAACGGAACGCTCATCGACGACAGTTTTGCGGATGAAATCCGTGAGGTAGGTAACTTCTATCCTGCTTTCTCAATCGAAGGCTACGAGGATGAAAACGATTTTCGTCGTGGAGAAGGTACATTCAAGAGATGCACCGCCGCTATGAAGCGTCTCAAGGACAGAGGCGTTCCGTTCGGTGCTTCACTTTGCTACACAAGCAAGAACACAGATGTATTGGCATCTGACGAATATATGGATTGGCTCATTGAGCAAGGCGTAAAATTCGCTTGGTTCTTTACATATATGCCGACAGGAAACGGTGCGGTAACAGACCTTATGGTTTCTCCCGAGCAGAGAGCATTAATGTATAAGAAAATGCACGAGTGGAGAAAAACAAAGTCGATATTTGCACTTGATTTCTGGAATGACGGCGAATATGTTCAGGGTTGTATCGCAGGCGGCAGACACTATTTCCACATTAATTCAAACGGTGACTGCGAGCCTTGTGCATTCGTTCACTACTCTAATGTTAATATCAAGGAATGCTCTGTACTTGAAGCATTGCAGAGTCCGCTCTTTATGGCATACAAGAAAAATCAGCCGTTCTCAAACAATATGCTTCGTCCGTGCCCCGTACTTGACAATCCGGGTGCTATCAGCAAGATGGTTGCCGAAACCGGTGCATATTCTACGGAAATGCAGCATCCCGAAAGCGCAAACGAACTGTTTGACAAAACAATCAAAGCGGCTAAGGCTTGGAAGGTTAAGGCAGACGAACTGTTTGACAGAGATGAATACATTGCAAAGCATGTTAAAGACGAAAATATGTATAATTACGAAAAAGACGACTCGGAGAGAGAATTCGAGGAATTCGAAAAATCCGAGTAATTCTTTACAGAACACAACCAAGGGCATATCAAAACGATATGCCCTTTAAGCCATTTTTTATCGAAAGGAAATAAAATGAACACGCCCTTATTAGTTGTAATGGTAATACTGGTACTGCTGTCCGCATTTTTTTCATCTGCGGAAACGGCTTTTTCGTCGCTGAACAAAGTAAGACTGAAAGCGAGAGAAAATGAAAAGAACAGCAAAAAAATACAGAGAACGCTGAAACTGAGCGAAAATTACGATATGGTGCTTTCCACAATTCTCATAGGAAACAACATAGTAAACATTGCCTCAACCTCAATCGCCACCCTGTTTTTTACGGGGTTACTCGGCGACAACAGCGATTTGGGTGCAACGGTAAGCACTGTGGTTATGACAATCGTTGTTTTAATCTTCGGCGAAATCACCCCGAAAACTATTGCAAAAGAAGTGGCCGAGTCCTATGCCGTTGCCATCTCCTCTGTCCTAAAGGCATTTATTTTCATTTTTTATCCTTTGAATATTTTATTCAGAGGGTGGAAGATGCTGCTTAACAAAATCTTCGGCTTTGCAGGCGAAAGCACAGTAACCGAGGAGGAACTTAAAACCTATGTTGACGAGGCACACACGGGCGGTGAAATTGACGACAACGAAAGCCGTCTTATCCGTTCATCAATAGAATTCGATGACCTGTACGCAGGTGACATTCTCACTCCGAGAATTGATGTAGAAGCAGTAAGCAAATACGCAAAGCTCAGCGACATAGAAAAGGTATTTAAGGAATCCGGTTACAGCAGACTGCCCGTATATATAGATGACATAGACAATATAGTCGGAATCATACACCACAGAGATTTTGAAGAGATAAGAAGCAGAGGCTTAAAGTCGCTCAGAACGATAATCAAGCCCGTACCAACGGTCAGCCCCGATACAAAAATCAGCAAACTTTTAACCATATTCCAAAAAAACAAAACTCACCTTGCAGTGGTAATCGACGAGTTCGGCGGCACCGAGGGCATAGTTACGCTGGAAGATATTATAGAAGAACTCGTAGGAGAAATTTGGGACGAACATGACGAGGTTGAAGTCGATATAGAAAAGACGGGCGACGACACCTATGTTGCAGACGGCATGATGAATCTCGACGATTTATTCAAATTTTTCAAAATTGAGGACAAAAAAACCGATGTCACCACGGTAAACGGCTGGGTTATGGAAAAGACAGACAAAATACCTGAAACGGGCGACAACTTCGACTATGAAAATTTGCACCTGGAGGTTACAGAAACCGATGGACGCAGAGCCGCAAAAGTAAAAATCACCGTCGCCGCAAACGACTGCGAAAAAGAGGAATAACTATGTTTAATCTAAAAAGAGGAAAAACAGAATATATCATAGCAGGACTGGGAAATCCCGGCTCAAGATATGCAAACACAAGACATAACGCCGGCTTTAAGGCAGTGGATTTACTCGCCGAAGAAGAAGGGTTTGAAATAAAAAAGGTAAAATTTCACGCCCTGATTGCAGACGAAATGATAGCGGGAAAAAGATGCCTTATAATGAAACCGCAGACTATGATGAATCTCAGCGGCGAAGCGATATTACAAGCGGCGCAATACTATAATATTCCCGACGAAAATATCATAATATTATATGACGACATAAGCCTCGACATAGGAAAAACAAGGATAAGACGCAAGGGCAGCGCAGGCGGTCACAACGGAATAAAGAGCATCATCTCCTGCCTCGGGGGCGAAGATTTTCCGAGGGTAAAAATAGGAGTAGACAAAAAGCCGAATCCCGAATACGACCTTGCCTCATGGGTGCTCGGCGAATTTCCGAAAGAAAAAAGCGAGCAGCTTTCCTCTGCGCTGAAAAACAGCATTGAGGCGGCAAAGTTGATAGTAGGCGGAAAAATCGACGAGGCAATGAATAAATATAACAGCTAAGAAGTAATAATATGAATTGTTTTACAAAAATACTCGATAAGGACGCAGAGTTTATCACTCTCTCGAATGCGGTAAACGAGGCGTCAAAATGTGTCGGAGCAACGGGACTTGCAGATATAAACAAATTACACATTGTCCATGCTCTGTGCCAAAAATTGAACAAGAAAGCAATAGTTCTCGTGCCCGACGAAGCAACGGCAATCAAGGCGTGCGAGGACTTAAATGCGTTCGGCAGTAAGGCACTTATGTACCCGAGGAGAGAATTCACATTTCTCGATGTGGAGGGCATAAGCAGAGAATTTGAACACATAAGACTCGGCGTTCTGTCAAAAATACTAAAGGGTGACTACGATGTAATAGTAGCTTCGACTGCCGCAGCATGCCAAATGACAATGCCTCCCGAAAAACTGACGGAAAATTCTTTTACCATTCATGCAGGTGAAGAAATAGATGTTGAAAATATAACGGATAAACTGATAAGAGCCGGCTACACACGTTTTGACCAAGTTGACTCAACGAGTCAGTTCAGCATAAGAGGCGGTCTTATCGACATATTTCCGCCCGGTGCGGACGATCCCGTAAGAATTGAATTATGGGGCGACACCGTAGATTCAATCGCAAAATTTGACATATCGACTCAAAGACGAAACGATATGGTGGACAGCATAGACATAATTCCTGCCGGAGAAGTTCTCTTTTCGAGCAAGGAAGAGCAGGCGAAGAAAATCGACGCTCTTGCCTCCTCTCTCAAAGGCAAAGCAATTAAAGCGAGAGAAAAACTTTATGCCGACTCCGACAGATTAAAGCAGGGCTTGTCACTCAGGTGCAATGATAAATATCTTCCCCTTGCATACGAGAGCAACGGACTGTTTGACTATCCGTCCGATTTGCTTTTTGTGCTGGAAAGCGGTAGATGCAAGGAACGCACGGAGAACCAAAACAGACTTATGCTCGAAGACATTAAATGGCTTCTCGAAGATGGCATAATATGTAAAGGCATAGACAAGTTTAACCTTGATTTTACAGAACTTTGCACCCAATACGAAGAAAGAAAAGCTGTTTATCTCGACTCATTCCCGAGAGGCAGTTTTGACACTCCGATAGGACATCTTGCCACTTTTAAGTGTCAGACATTTAACATTTGGAGCGGAACGCTAAGCCAACTCAAAGACGAACTTTTTCCTCTTATAAAAACGAATTATGCCGTCTGCATTATGGCAGGCACTTCACGCTCGGCAAAGGCTCTTGCGTATGATTTAAGCGAGCAGGGTTACAATGCCGTGTTTCTCGAAAATCCGCCCGAGGAATTTCAGCACGGTATGATAACGGTTCTTTCGGGAACGGCTACTGCGGGATTTCAAATCAGCGCCTGCAAATTTGCTCTTATCACCTACGGAAAGGTTAATCAAGGGAAGAAAAAACACAAGCATTTCAGTTCCAAGGACGCTATCCATTCGCTCGACGAATTGGCTGTCGGTGACTACATTGTTCACAACATCCACGGAATCGGCGTATTTGAGGGCATTCACGCACTTAATCTCGACAATGTAAAAAAAGATTATATTAAGATAAGTTACGCAAAAGGAGATACCCTTTATATTCCCGTAACTCAACTCGACCTGGTATCAAAATACATAGGTCCGAGAGACGACAGCAGAGTAAAGGTAAGCAGGCTCGGCAGCGGCGACTGGACTAAAGCCAAGTCAAAGGTTAAATCCTCGCTTCAGGATATGGCAAAAGAACTTATTGCTCTGTACTCAAAGCGAATGAACACCAAAGGCTTTGCTTTCTCAGAAGACACAGATATGCAAAGAGACTTTGAGCTCAGGTTTGCATATGACGAAACAGAGGATCAACTTCGCTCCATAGACGAAATAAAAAGCGATATGCAAAGAAGTGCACCTATGGACAGACTGCTGTGCGGCGATGTCGGCTTCGGCAAAACCGAGGTTGCGCTCAGAGCGGCATTTAAGTGCATAGGAGACGGAAAGCAATGTGCAATTCTTGTGCCCACCACCGTGCTTGCAATGCAGCATTTCAGAACGGCAAAGAACAGAATGGAGGCATTTCCGGTAAGAATAGAAATGCTCAGCCGCTTTGTCTCTCCCACCAAGCAAAAAGAAGTGCTCAAAGACTTAGCCTTGGGCAAGGTGGACTTGTTGGTCGGAACGCACAGAATCTTCGGTTCGGATATTAAATTTAAGGATTTGGGTCTGCTGATAGTAGACGAGGAGCAACGTTTCGGCGTGGCACAAAAGGAAAAAATCAAGGAGCGTTTTCCGAAAGTGGATGTTCTTACCCTATCGGCAACACCTATACCGAGAACGCTTAATATGGCAATGAGCGGCATAAGAGATATGAGCCTGCTTGAGGAAGCACCGGGCGACAGAAAACCAGTACAAACATATGTAATGGAATACGATTTCGGCATTCTCCTCGAGGCAATGGAAAAAGAACTTTCAAGAGGCGGTCAGTGCTACTATCTGCACAATGACATAAACACCATCGACCATATGGCAATGCAGATAAAAAAAGCCATTCCCGATGCAACGGTCGGCGTTGCTCACGGACAGATGACGGAGGAACAACTCTCCGATGTATGGCAAAAACTGCTTAATGCAGAGATAGATATTTTAGTCTGCACAACCATCATCGAAACGGGTATAGATGTACCGAATGTAAACACGCTCATTATAGAAAACGCAGACAGACTCGGTCTTGCTCAGTTGCACCAAATCAGGGGCAGAGTCGGCAGAAGCAGCAGGAGAGCGTATGCTTACTTCACCTTTGCAGGCGGCAAGGAATTAACCGACATAGCGCAAAAGCGACTTGAAGCAATCAGAGAGTACACCGAGTTCGGCGCAGGATTTAAGATTGCAATGCGTGATTTGGAAATCAGGGGCGCAGGCTCACTGCTCGGAAACAAACAGCACGGTCATATGGAAAGCGTCGGCTACGATATGTATATAAAACTGCTTGAGCAGGCGGTAAGCGAAGAAAAGGGCGAGAGCGTTCCGGACGAAAAGGAGCAAGACTGTCTTATTGATTTACCTGTTGATGCAAGCATACCGAACGATTACATTTCATCCACTCCGCAGAGACTCGATATTTACAAAATGATTGCAAATATCAGGAGTGACTCGCAGGCAAACGATGTCTATGACGAGTTGACGGACCGTTTCGGTGTTCCGCCGGCTCCTGTTTACGGACTTGTTGAAATTGCACTTTTGAGAAATGTTGCGCAAAAACTCGGAATTTATGAAATAAGACAAATCGGCTCGGCTGTAAGATTTTTCACAAACGACATAAAACCCGAATATCTAATTGCTCTAAACGAAAAAATGCGTGGAAGAGCAAAACTTAATTCAGGCAAAAAGACCTTCATCTCCGTTGAAACAATCGGCGGCGACACAATCGGCTGTGTAAGAGACACGCTGATGCTTCTCGATGAGTCAACAAAAGGCGAAAATGAATAATTCAAGGCACCTCGGTTAATACTTTAATCGAGGTGTTTAATATGTCTACATCAAATTCCAAAAACAAAGAAAACAAAAACATCAAGGCTCTGTTTTCGGTTATATGTCTTTGCATTATTTCACTGGGTCTTATAGTATATTTTTCCTCCTCTCATAAGGAAAAGAACAACGCCGTGAACGAAGCAACCACAATAGTCGAAACAACGGAGGTACAGCACGCCGTGACGCTCGAGGAGACCACCGAAGAAACGACAGCACAGAGTGTCAGCGAGATTGAGCAAACAACGGTTCCTACCTCAATGCCGCAAAACGAAAACAACACGCCGTACAAAAGTTACTACAAATATCCTCTCACCGAAGCGGTTGTAAAAGGTTACAGCGAGGAGCTCGTATATAACAAAACGATGAACGATTACAGGGCTCATACCGCAGTGGATTTTGCAGGCAGTGAGGGCGACAAGGTACAATGCATTAACGACGGACTCGTAACGAATGTTTACACCGACGGAAAATACGGCTTATGCGTTGAAATTGACCACGGAGGCACGCTTGTGGTAAAATACTGCGGTCTTAACTCAACAGGGCTTAAAAAAGGAGATTTTGTCGATATAGGCAACGAGGTGGGTACTCTCGGCAAAGTTCCGTGCGAAAGCGGCGACGAAAGCCATCTTCATATGTCGGCAACGCTGGACGGCAAGAGCGTAAACATTATGGACATTATGGGTAAGACAGAATAGACCGAAATGAAGAAAAAGCGTCTGTGACTTTCAAATCGCAGACGCTTTTCTGCATAAATTATAAAGTTTTATGCCCCATAACCATCAGGAAACACAACGGTTAAGAGCCACTTAAAATTCTCGGGAGCATAAACGCTGTGCGGTACCGCAGCAGGCATAACGAGGGACTCCCCTGCCTTAACCGTATGCTTAACTCCGCCGACGATAAATTCGCCTACTCCCTCAAAAACGCTGACCATAGCGTCGCCTGTCGAATCATGAGTTGCGATTTCCTCACCTTTTGAAAAAGCGAAAACAGTAATCGAAACTGCCTTATTCTGTGCCAATGTTTTACTTACGACCTGACCATTTTCGGCAGATACCAAATCAGCAAGCTTCTGCACCTTTTCGTGCTCGATATTTTTAATAAACTTTTCCATAGTATAACTTCCTTTCATAAAAGCAGTTTATCACTTCTTTTGCAAATTATCAAACAAAAATATAATTTTTCATAATTTGCACATAATATAAACAAAAGGAGTGATATTATGCAAACCGATAA
>ERZ1034952.1987-NODE-1987-length-15791-cov-7.121886_pt1 | contig 15791 bp, 13 predicted proteins | sample MGYA00520625_ERZ1034952 | MGnify/ENA primary metagenome ERZ1034952 (study PRJEB33766, sample SAMN09781773) | gut metagenome | biome: gut microbiome | host: Homo sapiens | place: Madagascar | study: EMG produced TPA metagenomics assembly of the PRJNA485056 data... | reverse complement strand
CAAACTGAAATCTGCGGAAATTCTTCTTCATGAAGATGGAACTTTTGATATGATCCGTCGTGCGGAAACTCCAAGAGATTATTTTGCGACATTTGACTGTTTCCCGATTTATGAAAAAATACTTGAAGACGAAGACAGACTTTACAAATAAAAATATTTGTATTTGTATCTAAAATGCTTGCAATGGACTGAGAATTATGATATTATATTTTTCGGTTCATTTGCCGCTGTGGCGGAATTGGCAGACGCACTTGACTCAAAATCAAGCGGGAAACCGTGCCGGTTCGAGTCCGGCCAGCGGCATACCAAAAGCCTTGAGTTTTCAAGGCTTTTTTGATTATAAGTAATTACTCCGCACTCTTCCGATTAAGCAAAACGCTTCGCGAGGATTCGACCAGATACCAAAGGAGGGCTGCACGATGACTATATGGAAAGTTTATTTTTATATAATGCTGGCATTTGTAATCATATGTTCTATAGTCGGAAAGTCACTTTTGGGTGGAATATTAATGACAGCAGGGGTAATAGCTTATACATTTGAAGTGCCTCTTTTTATCTGGGCTGTAAAGGAAGTATATAAGGCATTAAAAAACAAATAATATTCAAGAATGCCTCGGCGTTCTTGCTGCGAGCAGAAATAAAAAGTCCTAAATTTTCAGGACTTTTTTCTTTTTTATGAAAAGTTTATAAAATTTCATAGAATCAACATTGAATAAACGTCGCAAAAATGGTATGGTACTTGTCAAATGATATCGAAAAATTCGGAAATACTAATTAGAACGGATTTTTACGAAGATATGGAGGGCAGAAGATAAATGAAGTTTGGTAACAAAAAGCCAGAAAAAACACCGATGTATGTATATTACATCATTGCTGGTGTTATCATTGTCATTCTGAATATGCTTGTTGTTCCGGCTGTTCAGGAACGAAGTATCCAGAAGACGGATTACTCTACTTTTATTGAAAATGTAGAGGATGGCAATGTAATCAAAGCAACGGTGGAAGAGAATTATATCTATTATGAAATGAAAGACAGCAATTCAGATAGTACCATTCTGTGCAAGACGGTCAAAATGGATGATGCTGATCTTGTAAACCGTCTTTTAGATGCCGGAGTCACTATGGATGAGGTACTTCCGGAAAGCCCATCAATTTTTATGACATTGATTCTGAGTTATGTGATTCCTATTGTGATTTTTATTTTTATCGGACGTTGGCTGAGCAAGAAGATGATGTCATCTATGGGCGGTGGTCCTGGCGGTGCAATGTCATTTGGAAAAAGCAATGCCAAGGTATATGTTAAATCTTCTACCGGAATTAAATTTTCAGATGTAGCAGGAGAAGATGAGGCCAAAGAACTTCTGACAGAGATTGTCGATTATCTGCATAATCCACAGAAATATACAGAAATTGGTGCCTCCATGCCAAAGGGTGCACTTCTTGTAGGACCTCCAGGAACAGGTAAAACACTGCTTGCAAAGGCAGTTGCCGGTGAAGCAGAAGTACCTTTCTTTTCAATTTCAGGTTCTGAATTCGTTGAAATGTTTGTTGGTATGGGTGCGGCAAAAGTTCGAGACCTTTTCAAACAGGCTAACGAAAAAGCTCCATGTATTGTATTTATCGATGAAATTGATACAATTGGTAAGAAACGTGACGGAGCAGGGTTTACAGGCGGAAATGATGAACGCGAGCAGACGTTGAATCAGCTGCTTACGGAAATGGATGGATTTGACGGTTCCAAGGGTGTTGTCATTCTTGCGGCAACCAACCGTCCGGATTCTCTCGATCCGGCGCTTTTGCGTCCGGGACGTTTCGACAGAAGAATTCCTGTAGAGCTTCCTGATCTTCAGGGGCGTGAAGAAATACTTAAGGTACATGCAAAGAAAATCAAGATTGCGGATTCGGTTCGTTTTGACGACATTGCAAAAGCTGCTGCTGGTGCTTCCGGTGCCGAGCTTGCCAATATTGTGAATGAAGCAGCTCTTCGTGCAGTTCGTGACGGACGTAAGTTTGCGACACAGGCAGATTTTGAAGAGAGTATTGAAGTAGTCATTGCCGGTTATCAGAAAAAAAATCGTGTTCTTTCCAACAAAGAAAAACTGATTGTTTCTTACCACGAGATCGGACATGCTCTTGTAGCTGCGAAGCAGACTGAATCTGCGCCGGTACACAAGATTACAATTATACCAAGAACTTCCGGTGCACTAGGTTATACCATGCAGGTTGACGATGGGGAACACTATCTGATGTCAAAGGAAGAACTTGAGAATAAGATTGCAACCTTTACCGGTGGACGTGCCGCTGAAGAATTGATTTTTCACTCAATTACAACCGGCGCGTCCAATGATATTGAACAGGCAACCAAAATTGCAAGAGCCATGATCTCACGTTACGGAATGAGTGAGGATTTTGATATGGTAGCCATGGAAACTGTCAGCAATCAGTATCTTGGTGGAGATTCCAGTCTTGCCTGCTCTTTTGAAACACAGACACTGCTTGATAAGAAGGTTGTTGAACTTGTTCGCAGACAACATGAAAAGGCACTGAAAATTCTTGAGGATAACATTGGCAAGCTTCATGAACTGGCACAGTATCTGTATGAACATGAGACAATTACAGGTGAAGAATTTATGAAGATTCTTGAGACACCTGCACCAGCTGTAAGTGATAGAACAGAGCAGAATACTGAAGATTTATAATTTTTTACAGTAACACAGTAACTCTGCTTTTTTAAAGAGGTGATTTTCTTTCATTGAGAATCGCCTCTTTTTGTGTTATACTACATGACAGTGAAATAATTTTTGTGATAACTTGAGAATAACAGAGGAGGAAGAACATTGGCAGATATCGACTGCAGGCAGGCTGAAGCAATGGTTACAAAGTATATTAATCATACATTGTCAACAAATGAACTGGAAGATTTTTTGGACCACATAGAGCACTGTTCCTCCTGTTATGATGAACTGGAAACATACTTTATCGTTCACAAGGCAATTCAGCAGCTGGATGAAAAGGAGGATGGAACGGTATACAATTTCAGAAAACTTCTGGAACAGGATATTCATCGGACTCGCAGACATATCCGTCAGAAAAAAGGATTACATTTTTTATCATTGCTTCTTTTCAGTACCGTATTGGTTTCAGCAGCTTTATTTGCGTTAGTTCTGCTGATGAATTAACGCATTTCATATCTAACATTGCAGGAGGATGTTACTTTGAGTGATAAGATTTTGTTAATAGATGGACACAGTATATTAAACCGTGCTTTTTATGGTCTTCCCGATCTGACGAATGCAGATGGCAGACATACAGGTGCGGTTTATGGTTTTTTGAATATTCTTTTTCGTATTCTGGAAGAAGAGAAACCGCAATATCTGACAGTGGCTTTTGATCTTCATGAACCAACTTTTCGTCACAAAATGTTTGAAGCATATAAGGGAACACGTAAACCTATGCCGGAAGAACTCAGAGAGCAGGTTCCTCTGATCAGGGAAATGCTTGCTGCAATGGGAGTAAAAACCGTTTCAAAGGCAGGTTATGAAGCAGATGATCTGCTTGGTACTCTGGCTGTGAGAAGCGAGAAAGAGGGAATGGATATTACAATTCTTTCCGGTGACAGAGACCTTCTTCAGCTTGCAACAGAGAAGGTCATGATTCGGCTTCCTAAAACATCAAGAGGAAAAACAACTATTGAAAATTTTCATGCGAAAGAAGTTCTTGAGAAATATCAGGTAACACCGCCTCAGATCATAGAGCTGAAAGCACTTATGGGGGATTCGGCAGATAATATTCCCGGAATCCCCGGTGTTGGCGAAAAGACTGCAACCAAGCTTATTGTTGAATACGGTTCTATCGAGAATGCTCATGCACATCTGGAAGAGATAAAACCAAACAAAGCACGTGAATCTTTGAGAGAACATTATGATATGGCAGAACTGAGCAAGAAGCTTGCAACAATCAATACAGACAGTCCTCTGGACTACGATTATGAAGAAGCCCGGATAAAAAATCTGTATACGCCGGAAGCTTATCAGCTCTGCAAGGAACTGGAATTCAAGAATCTTCTTGGTAGATTTGACGTATCTGCAGTTCCTGAGAACAGTGTAGAGGAGAATTTCTTTTCCTGCAGTGATATTACAGGTGTGGATGCATTATTTAAAAAAGCATCTGCAGCGAAATATGCCGGTGTGGCATTTCTGGCAGATAAAACAAGTGTCTATGGTATCGCGATTGCTCTCTCAGAAGAAGAAATTTACTATATTCCTGTTGAAGGACTGATTACCGGGGACTATCTGTGCAGTGTGTTGGAAGAGCTTGCTGAAAAAACGATAATCTGTTCTATGGATATAAAAACGATACTCAAGCATGTTTCTCTTAACAATGCAGAACAGGTCTTTGATATTAGTGTCGGTGCCTATCTTCTGGATCCACTTAGATCCTCGTATACTTTCGATGAGGTTGCCCGGGAATACCTGGAGGGGGCGTTATTTCCGACAAGACAGGAACTCCTTGGCAAAGAGTCTCTGAAAGATGCCTGGGAAAAATCATCTGACGGACTGATGTCTTATGCCTGCTATGTGGCATATACTGCGTACAAATCCCGCATTGCCATCGAAAAAGCTTTGAAAGAAACAAAGATGTGGGATGTATACCGCAAAATAGAAGTACCACTGATTTTTACACTGGATTCTATGGAAAAATGGGGAATAAGGGTAAAAGGTGAAGAACTGAAAGCTTATGGAGCTAAACTGAGAATCCGAATTGCAGAGCTTGAGAAAAAGATATATGAACAGGCCGGCGAAGAATTTAATATCAACTCTCCTAAACAGCTTGGTGTTATCCTGTTTGAAAAAATGGGAATTCCAGGAGGAAGAAAAACTAAAACGGGATATTCCACAGCAGCTGATATACTGGAAAAGCTTGCACCAGAACAGCCGATCATTAATGATATTCTGGAATACAGACAGCTTACCAAGCTGAAATCCACTTATGCAGATGGACTCAGCGCAGTGATCGAGGAAGACGGAAGAATCCATTCAACTTTCAATCAGACCATTACCGCAACCGGCCGAATCAGCAGTACCGAGCCAAATCTTCAGAATATTCCTGTCAGAATGGAACTGGGCAGACTGATCCGAAAGGTCTTTGTGCCAGCGGATGGTTTTGTTTTTCTGGATGCAGATTATTCTCAGATCGAACTTCGTGTTCTGGCTCATATGTCCGGGGATGAAAAGCTGATCCAGGCTTATCGTGAAGCAGAAGACATTCACAGACTGACTGCATCTGAAGTGTTTCATGTACCATTTGATGAAGTAACAGATCTGCAGCGGCGAAATGCAAAAGCCGTTAATTTTGGAATCGTATATGGAATCAGTTCCTTTGGACTCAGTCAGGATCTGAGCATTTCCAGAAAAGAGGCAGCAGAATATATTGAAAAATATTTTGAAACCTATCCAAAGATCAAAGGCTTCCTGGATGGCCTGGTCAAGGCAGGCAAAGAAAACGGTTATGTTTCGACGATGTTTGGACGCCGTCGTCCAATCCCGGAACTGAAATCCGGAAACTTTATGCAGAGGTCTTTTGGCGAACGTGTAGCAATGAACTCTCCAATCCAGGGTACTGCAGCAGATATCATTAAGATTGCAATGAATCGTGTATATCAGCGTCTGAAGCAGGAAGGACTCCAGTCCAGACTTGTACTGCAGGTGCACGATGAGCTTCTGATTGAGACCAGAAAAGAAGAATTGGAGATTGTTTCCCGTATTCTGGAAGAGGAGATGAAAGGAGCAGCAGATCTTTCTGTAGAACTGGATGTAGACATGCATGAAGGAAATAGCTGGTATGAAGCAAAATAATACAGAGGCAGAAGAGATGAAGATCATAGGAATTACCGGTGGAGTAGGCGCCGGCAAAAGTACCGTTCTGGAATATCTGGAGCAAAAGCATAATGCATATGTGATCCAGGCAGATAAAGCAGGGCATCTGGTTATGGAACCGGACGGGCTGTGTTATGAACAGGTAATTGCATTATTTGGCAGACAAATCATAAAATGCGATAAAACTATTGACCGCAGGCAGGTTTCTGATATAGTATTTGGTAATGAGTTAATGCGTCAAAGTCTTGATGATATTATTCATCCTGCTGTCAGGAGATATATATTAGAAGAAATCAGGAAGCAAAAACAGGCAGGCTGCGGTTTACTTGTTGTAGAAGCAGCTCTTTTTCTGGAGGAGCATTATGAAGAATTTTGCGACAGGGTCTGGTATATCCATACAGATACAGAAATCCGTATCCAACGTCTGATGAAAAACCGTGGGTATTCCAGAGAGAAAGCAGAAAGTATTATTGCCAGACAGGCTTCCGAAAAATTTTTCAGGGAACACACAGATTATGTTATTACAAACAATGGTGATCTGGAACTGACCTGGAAGCAGATAGAAGAGGGGATCAGTTTATTATGAGATTTTGCAGTATTGCCAGTGGAAGCAGCGGAAACTGCATCTATGTGGGCTCTGACAATACACATGTACTTGTAGATATAGGTATCAGTGGTAAAAAAATGGAGACCGGACTAAACAGTCTGGAACTTACCGGACGCGATCTGGATGGGATTCTCATTACACATGAACATTCTGACCATATCAAAGGTCTTGGAGTAATCTCCAGAAAATATGGAATACCGATCTATGCAACAGGTGGGACTGTAGATGCTATGATGCGTACAAATGCACTTGGTAAAATTCCTGAGGGAATCTTTCATGAGATCAGAGAAGATGAATCCTTTATGATCAATGATCTCAAGGTAAATCCTTTTACAATTCCGCATGATGCAGCCCAGCCTGTTGGATACAGACTGGAACATGATGGACATTCCGTTGGAATTGCGACGGACCTTGGAAAGTATAATGATTATATAATAGAGAATCTGCAGGGACTGGACGCACTTCTTCTCGAAGCAAATCATGATATTCGCATGCTTCAGGTAGGAAAATATCCGTATTATCTGAAACAGAGAATTCTGGGTGACAGAGGGCATCTGTCCAATGAAAACGCAGGCAGACTGTTGTGCAGACTTCTTCATGATAATCTCAAGGCAATTTTTCTGGGTCATTTAAGCAGGGAAAACAATTACGAAGAACTTGCATATGAAACAGTATGTTCAGAGGTAACACTGGGAGACAACCCTTATAAATCAAAAGATTTCAGAATTCAGGTAGCAAACCGGGACCTTGTTTCGGATGTAGTTACCGTATAACAGAAAGGAAAAAAGTCATGAAAAAAACAATCATTACAGTAGTAGGAAATGATACCGTAGGCATCATTGCAAAGGTATGTACGTATCTTGCAGAAAACAATGTTAATATCCTGGATATTAGCCAGACTATCGTACAGGGTTATTTCAACATGATGATGGTTACAGATACCAGCAAATCTGCGAAAGATGCAGCAGCTCTTTCTGAGGAACTTTCTGAACTTGGTAATAAGATTGGCGTTGTGATCCGTTGTCAGCACGAAGATATTTTCAATGTAATGCATCGTATTTAATTATAGCGTATTGAAAAGGAGAGTTGACATGATCAATATTTTTGAGGTTAATGAAACAAACAAAATGATCGAACAGGAAAATCTGGATGTGCGTACCATTACCATGGGAATCAGTCTTCTGGATTGCATTGACAGTGACCTGGACATCATGAATGAAAAAATTTACAACAAAATCACAACCAGGGCAAAAGATCTGGTTGAAACAGGTGATAAAATTGCTTCCGAGTTTGGTATTCCTGTTGTAAATAAACGAGTATCGGTTACTCCGATTGCTCTTGTTGGTGGAGTAGCATGCCATTCTACAGAAGATTTTGTATCTGTAGCAAAGACTCTGGATAAAGCAGCCAAAACAATCGGTGTAAACTTTATCGGTGGCTATTCTGCACTGGTAAGCAAAGGAATGACACCGGCAGAAGAACTTCTTATCCGTTCCATTCCACAGGCACTTGCCGTAACAGAACGTGTATGCAGCTCTGTAAATGTCGGTTCTACCAAAACCGGAATCAACATGGATGCCGTCAAACTGATGGGAGAAATCGTTCTTGAAACAGCTGAGGCATCCAAGGATCAGGATTCTCTGGGCTGTGCAAAACTTGTTGTATTCTGCAATGCACCTGATGACAATCCGTTTATGGCAGGTGCCTTCCATGGTGTTACAGAAGCAGACTGCATCATCAATGTGGGTGTCAGCGGTCCGGGAGTTGTCAAAACAGCTCTGGAGTCTGTTCGTGGAGCTGATTTCCAGACTCTGTGCGAAATGATCAAACGTACCGCGTTTAAGGTTACACGAGTTGGACAGCTGGTTGCACAGGAAGCGTCCAGACGTCTTGGCGTTCCATTTGGAATTGTCGATCTTTCTCTTGCACCGACACCGGCCATAGGAGACAGTGTAGCAGAGATTCTTCAGGAAATCGGACTTGAAAGAGTTGGTGCACCTGGTACGACAGCAGCACTTGCTCTTTTGAATGATCAGGTCAAAAAGGGTGGCGTTATGGCAGCCCAGGCAGTTGGCGGTTTAAGCGGAGCATTTATTCCTGTAAGTGAAGACCAGGGTATGATTGATTCTGTAAATGAAGGTGCACTGACACTTGAAAAACTGGAAGCAATGACCTGCGTATGTTCCGTAGGACTTGATATGATTGCAATTCCAGGAGATACAAAAGCATCAACAATTGCAGGTATTATTGCAGATGAATCAGCAATTGGAATGATCAATCAGAAAACAACTGCAGTCAGAGTAATCCCGGTAATCGGCAAGGGTGTGGGAGAAACCGTAGAATTTGGCGGACTTCTTGGATATGCACCGATCATGCCGGTGAATCCATTCTCCTGTGACGCTTTTGTTGAGCGTGGCGGACATATTCCTGCTCCAATCCACAGCTTTAAGAACTAGTACATCGAATATAAGAAATCAGATACTGGCAGGAACCCTGAAAGAGATATTTTCCAGGGTTCCTGCTATTTTATGTATCTCATTCCCCTGAATATAAGAAAAAACCTGCCAAACAGCAAAATAGCTTTATTTAACATAATAATTGTGATATAACATTGTTAATGATAGAAATAAAATATTTTGTTATAATTGCAGAGGAGGCACTGCATGAGAGAAAATGAGAGAAACTACATAGAAAAAGTACTGGGAATTTCTGTTGAGTATCATCGCTGGAAAGGTGAAATCAATCTGCCATATTACATCACAGAACGATATGATATGCGGCTGGTCCGAATGGATACGAAGGAATGTATTTTTGTCTGGCCCAAAGAGAAACTGAATCAGATCAGTTCTCTCAAAAAACAGATTCGTCGTATTCAGATGGAAGAAGCACTCCCGGTTGTTTTTGTCTTTGAATGTATGGACAGGTACCACAGAGATGCTTTTATATCCTCACATATTCCATTTGTAGTTGCAGAAAGCCAGCTGTATCTGCCGTTTATGGCACTGTATCTCCAGGAAAAATATTTGCGTGAAATAAAAGCTTCTGACAGTTTTTTGCCTTTTACACAGCTACTGCTCTTCTACTGGTATTATCATAAAAAAAATACTGTTTATATGAGTGATATGATCCAGATATTGAAGTGCTCCGCGATGACTGTGACTCGTGCATTCCGGCAGCTGGAAGAAAGCGGCATGTTCGAATGTGGTAAAACCGGTGTACAAAAAATGCTGACAGGAAAACAATCAGCAGAGACCATTCTGGTTGAACTGGAGGACAGTATGATTAATCCGATTGCGGGTGTTCTGTACGTAGACAGAAAAGAACTGGCTGAACAGATTCCTTCCGAAAATCTATTCCTCTCAGAAAACTCTGCACTCAAAGCATTTGGAATCAATGCAAATGCTGAAGTACCATGTTATGCTGTTTATAAAAAGAACATCTGTCTTAAGGGCAGCAGGGAATTACTTAACGCAGAAACGCAGGTAAAGATCGAACTATGGAAGTACGATCCATCTATACTTGGAAAAGAACAAATTGTGGATCCATTATCACTGGCATTAAGTATGAAGAAGCCAGTCGAGAGTTTTTTAAAAAACAGTTGACATCAACGGTTTCCTGTGGTAAAGTAAAAAACAACAAAACCGATGAGGAAGAAGAGTAAATAATTTCGTATCATTCCAGAGAGCAGGTGTTGGTGTAAGCCTGTATGAAACAGATTATTGAATGGCCTTCCGAGGGCAGCCCGAAATTTTAATCTGAAGAGTAGGCGCTGACGGGAACCGAACCCGTTATCAATCAGGAGTGTATGTTTGTACATGAGAAAGTGGACGATACGTCAATTTGAGTGGTACCGCGATAATAAGAAATTATTACCGTCTCAAGCATAGCTTGGGACGGTTCTTTTTTTCTCATGGAACATGAAATGTAGAAACACATAAAATGCAGAAAAGAGAGGAAAAAGACTATGAAAAAAAGAATGTTAGTAATCGCAGCAGCAGTAACAGCAACTATGATGATGGCAAGTCCGGTTATGGCAGACGATTTTAAAGTAGGCATCTGTAATTATGTAGATGATGCTTCTCTGAATCAGATCGTTGATAATATTCAGAACCGCCTGGAAAAAATCGGTGAAGAAAAAGGAGTTACTTTTGACGTATCTTATGATAACTGCAATGCAGATGCCAGTGTAATGGAACAGATCATTTCTGATTTCCAGGCTGATAATGTAGATCTGATGGTAGGTGTGGCAACACCGGTAGCTATGCGTATGCAGTCAGCTACAGAAGGAACAGAAACACCGGTTGTTTTCTCAGCTGTTTCTGATCCGGTTGGTTCAGGACTGGTAGATTCCCTGGAAGCTCCGGGGGCTAATATCACAGGAACAAGTGATTATCTCGATACGGCTTCTATTATGAAATTGATCCAGGCACAGATTCCTGATGTCAAAAAAATCGGACTTCTCTATGATGTCGGACAGGATTCTTCAACAACAGCAATTCAGGAAGCAAAAGATTATCTTGATGAACAGGGAATCGAATATGTAGAACGTACCGGAACGACAACAGATGAGGTTCAGCTTGCAGCGGACGCACTGATCGCTGACGGTGTAGATGCAGTATTCACACCAACTGATAATACCATCATGACTGCTGAACTTTCAATTTACGAAAAATTCGTTGATGCAGGAATTCCACATTATACAGGAGCTGATTCATTTGCACTTAACGGAGCATTCGTAGGTTATGGCGTTGATTATGCTAATCTCGGACAGAAGACAGCAGATATGATCGCAGATATTCTGATTGACGGTGCAAAGCCATCTGAAACAGCTGTTGAAACTTTTGACAATGGTACTGCAACTGTAAATACCGAAACCTGCGAAGCACTTGGACTTGATTTTGATACAGTAAAAAAAGCTTTTGAACCTCTTTGCACACAGGTAAATGAGATTACAACTGCCGAAAGCTTCGATAATGTAGAAGCTAAATAATAAGTTAACTGGAGGAATTCACTGTGACGATTGCAACAATGCTCTCCCTTGGAGAGACTGCTCTGAAGCTTGGACTGATCTGTTCTCTGACAGTTCTTGCATTATTTCTTAGTTATTCTATGTTAAATGTCTGCGATCTTTCCACTGACGGCTGCTTTACTTTTGGAGCAGCCGTAGGTGCTGTCGTAGCCGTAAGCGGACATCCGTTCTTATCTATTATAGCCGCAATGGCGGCCGGTATTATTTCGGGATTTGTAACTGCAATTTTGCAGACAAAACTTGGGGTAGACAGTCTGCTTGCCGGTATTATTGTTAACACCGGTTTGTATTCTGTAAACATTGCAGTTATGGGTGGTTCGTCTCTTATCAATATGAATCGTACAGATACCGTATTTACCATGATGAAAGAGACACTTGCAGGAACACCGTTAAAGGGCAGAGAGGATATCCTTGTTGCAGCTATCGCAGTAATCCTTGTTATTCTGTTTCTTGTGTTTTTCCTGAAAACCAGACTCGGTCTTGCAATCCGGGCTACCGGAAATAATGCAGATATGGTAAAATCATCCTCAATCAATCCTGTATTTACAACTGTGATCGGTCTCTGTGTCGCAAATGCGTTTACCGCACTTTCCGGATGTCTGCTGTCTCAGTCTCAGAAATCTGTGGATATCAACATCGGACAGGGAATGGTTACGATCGCGCTGGCATCTCTTCTGATAGGAGGAACGATCCTGGGACGAGGAGGGATTTTTGTGAGAGCTGTCGGAATGGTTCTTGGATCTTTTATCTTCCGTCTGGTTTATACCATTGCATTACGTTTCAATATGCCGGCATTTATGCTGAAACTTGTATCATCTGTGATCGTTATTCTTGCAATTTCCGGTCCTTATCTTAAGAAGCAGTGGCCGCAGATCAGAAGAAGAATGACACATACAAAAGGAGGCAGATGATCTATGTTAAAAATCAGCCATATATCAAAAACATTTAATCCGGGAACGGTAAATGAGAAAAAAGCAATCGAAGATCTTTCGCTTGAGTTGAAAAAAGGTGATTTTGCTACGATCATCGGTTCGAATGGTGCCGGAAAATCCACTCTTTTTAATGCAATTTGTGGTGATTTTCTGACAGATACCGGAGCTATTGAGCTTGATGGCAAAGATATTACGTTTATGCCGCAGCATGTACGAGCAAGAAATATCGGGCGCCTTTATCAGGATCCAATGCGCGGAACTGCGCCGGGAATGACAATTGAAGAGAATCTGGCACTTGCAGCCGGCAAAGGTGGATGGCTTTCTCATACAACACGTCAGGAAAAAGAACGATTTCGTGAAGAATTAAAAAAACTTGACATTGGTCTGGAAGACCGTATGAGTCATCCGGTCGGACTTCTTTCCGGAGGTCAGAGACAGGCACTGTCCCTTCTGATGTCAACTATGAATCCACCGAAGCTTCTGCTTCTGGATGAGCATACTGCAGCGCTGGATCCGAGAACAGCAGAGAAGGTTCTGGATCTGACGAAACATATCGTAGAAGAACACCAGCTGACATGCCTGATGATCACGCACAACATGCAGTCCGCGATTGACCTTGGCAACAGAATTCTGATGATGGACTCCGGTAACGTTGTACTGGACATCAGAGAAGAAGAGAAGAAAAACATGACAGTAGAAGGACTTCTGGAGAAATTCAGAACAGGAGCAGGAAAAGCTCTTGATAATGACCGTATTCTTCTGTCAGAATAAAAACAAAGAACCATTACTGTTAAATCCTGTATTGCTATTGGATTTTATTGTCAGTAATGGTTCTTTTTGTAATGATCCGAAAATTGCATAGTAATGTTCCTGTGCTGTTAGAAATCACAAAATAACAAGTTGCTTCTGATATTCATGAATAAATCCGTTTCCGCATTTCTGACAGAGAAGTTTTTCGTAAAGATTAGATGCAAAGGTAGTTTCTTCAAGAAGCTGTCTTCCGGATATATCCAGCATCTTGTCCGCATCAGCAAGCTTGGTAATGAGTGGAATAGATGCGTGGGCTTTGATCTCTTTCAGTAACGTACTGCTTTCCCGGCGAAAGCCAAGAACACGTGCGTAAGGAACTGATGAAGGGGTGCTTTTGATGCCCAGGATGATATGCAGCAGTGCGCGCTGGATTCGAGTCTGGGTAAGCTCTTTTGTCTTCAGGAGAGATGCAGCCTGAAGAAAACCTTTGATTTCATTCGATCGGTTCATGATCCGTTCTGCGAGATCTCTGGAGACATCCAGGTAACTGCAAAGGCTGTCCGCATTTTCTTTTAATACACAATAGGAAAGAAGCGGATCAAGAACATCTTCTGTCAGGTATTCGTTTTTCAGCAGAGAGGATGCAAGAAGTGCGGAGATATTCTCCGGAACCTGCGCGGCGATTCGGGAAATCGTTTCTGGTGTGAGAACGGGTGCAGAACTCAGAAGTTCGCGGATAGCAGAAGCAGAAGCGAAAGGAATATTATCGGCAGCAGTATCTGCAGAAGCAATGCGAGTGGGAACAGCAGTTGCAAGTGTTTCATGATAGCCCATTCCCTGGCGCTTCAGTGTGACCGGTTTCATAGTGCTCTGCAGACGGATCAGTGCTTTGCAGTATTCAATTCCCAGAATATTATTGGGCGAATTCAGGAGCTGTACGATCTGGTTCAGAAGCGGAGTAAGAACACCATCAAAATCATCTCCTGTAAAATTACGGGGATTTCTGAAAAATTCTGTCAGTGCCTGGCATCTGGCAGAAGGAAACGACAGTCCATTACTCAGAAATTCTTTCAGAAGGCGGCGGTATTCTTCCGGCTCTTTTACGAGAATTTCTGCCAGTTCCATAAGTGCAGAAACTTCTCCGTACTCGCTCCCGAAACAGAGGCTGTCCACAATATGCAGTCCGTTCAGCATGGAGACACCGCCCAAGGCAAAGGCTTCCGCACTGGCAGTACTTACAGACACCGGCATCTCAAGTACGAGATCCGCACCACATCGAAGTGCCATCTCAGCCCGTATATGCTTCGGAAAAAGCGCAGGTGTGCCCCTTTGTACATAATCACCGCTCATGGCGACGATCACATAATCTGAATTCAGTTCTTTTTTGCAGTAATCTATCTGGTATTTATGTCCTTTATGAAAAGGATTATATTCCGCAATGATTCCGGTTACTTTCATTTAAAAATCTCCTCAGTCATAATTGATAGTCAGATCTTTAGCATTCTGTTTTCAAATTTTACCACAGGAAAAAAAACGAGGCAATTAAAATCTTCCGTTATTTTCTCTAAATTGCACTTCAAAAAATACCTCTCTTTGGAAGAATCTCCCTGTCAGACACTTGAAAAGCATCAGAACTGGGGGTATAATAAATTTAGCTGTGAGGTCATGTTTCAGACACTCACATGGTCGTAAGACCGAAATAATGAAAGGAGCCATTTTAATCATGGGATTTGTTGATTTACTCAAAGAAAGAGCAAAAAAAAGCATCAAAACTATCGTACTGCCAGAGACAGAGGATATGAGAACTATCGAGGCAACAGATAAGATTCTGAAAGAGGGAGTTGCCAAGATCATTCTGATCGGAAACGAAGAAGAAATCAATAAGAAAGCTGCAGAAGGTGGATTTGATATCTCCGGAGCAACTATCGTTGATCCAGAGACATCTGACAGAACTCAGGCATACATTGACAAATTTGTAGAACTGAGAGCTAAGAAAGGTATGACACCTGAAAAAGCAAAAGAGATCCTTCATACTCAGTACCCATACTATGGTGTAATGATGGTAAAAATGGGTGATGCAGACGGTATGGTATCCGGTGCATGCCACTCTACAGCAGACACACTTCGTCCATGTCTGCAGATTCTGAAAACAAAACCGGGAACAAAGCTTGTATCCGCTTTCTTCCTGATCGTAGTTCCAGATTGTGAATACGGCGCAAACGGAGCATTTGTATTTGCTGATTCCGGTCTTAACCAGAACCCGACTCCGGAAGAACTTTCTGCAATCGCAGCATCTTCAGCAGAATCCTTCAAGCTTCTTGTTCAGGAAGAGCCAATGGTTGCAATGCTTTCACATTCCACAAAGGGAAGTGCAAAACATCCTGACGTAGACAAGATGGTAGAAGCTACAAGAATCGCTAAAGAAGAACATCCGGAACTCAAACTGGATGGAGAATTCCAGCTTGACGCTGCAATCGTACCTAGCGTTGGTGCATCCAAAGCTCCTGGAAGCGAAGTTGCAGGTAAAGCAAATGTTCTGATCTTCCCTGACCTTGATGCAGGAAACATCGGATACAAACTTGCTCAGCGTCTTGGTA
>ERZ1034952.1984-NODE-1984-length-15801-cov-6.897307_pt1 | contig 15801 bp, 14 predicted proteins | sample MGYA00520625_ERZ1034952 | MGnify/ENA primary metagenome ERZ1034952 (study PRJEB33766, sample SAMN09781773) | gut metagenome | biome: gut microbiome | host: Homo sapiens | place: Madagascar | study: EMG produced TPA metagenomics assembly of the PRJNA485056 data... | reverse complement strand
CATTTATGAAAAAATATATATTGAAGATATTGCAAATAAACTTTCTTTGAGCCGCGGACATTTAAGCAGGATTTTCAAAGATGTAACGTCACACACAATTGTTGATTATATCAATAGAACAAAAATTGACGCGGCATGTGAAATTTTGGATACTGTCGGCGGAACCGCCGCCGAGCTTTCCTCGCTGCTTTCCGTAAGCGATGAAAAGTATTTATGCCGGCTTTTCAAAAAATACAAAGGACTAAACATAAAAGAATATAAAAAATTGAATTCTGCAACAGTATAATCCCCGCAGAGCCTTTAACACTTTTAAGCTCCGCGGGGAATTTTTTAAGATTTTTCAGCTATTTGACACCGAAATTCTTTTTCATTTGACTCGGTGTAATTCCTGTTTGCTTTTTAAAAACGCGGTTAAAATTTGCCGTGTTGTTAAAGCCGCACGACAAAGCAAGATCAAGTATTGTCCCCTTAAAATCCTTAAGACAGCAGATGGCGAGCTCAACCCGTTTTGCCGTTATATACTCCCACAGAGTTATGCCATACAGCTTTTTAAACACATTACAGTAATAATTGGGGCTCAGATTCGCTTTTCCGGCAATATCGTTAAGCGAGAGTTCTTCCGTAATATGAGTATTTATGTAGTCAATAGACTTGGATATAATTGAAATATCCAGATTTTTTTCGACAATGCGTTTGTTTTCACATAAACTTGTTTCTCTGGACAATTCAACAAAAATAATTGTTGTGAGCGCACGCAGATAGCTTAAGTAATTGTCTTTCTGCTCCCGGCATTCGCGTTTAATATCCTCAAAAAAGCCCGAAAGCCTTTTTGTAATTTCTTCATCAGCCGCATATCTGTGTTTTAAAGCGCCGTGCTGTCCCGAAATAAACCGCAAATAGGCGTTTCCATCATTGTTCGGCGTTTCTTCCCAAATAAAACGCGGCTCGAATTTAAAATTGTAATACTCTATACCGGACTTGATTTTTATTATACTGTGACGTTCATTGTTACGAACAAAGAATATATCACCAGGTTTTATTTCGTAATCAACATCGCTTATTCTGTATACACCTTCACCTTTTATAAACACGGAAAACTCCAGCTCCGTTATATGCCTGTGATTTTCGTAAGCACGCTCACCTTCGGTAAGTTCGCAGCTGTGAAAGCGCATAAGAAATTCATTGCTTCGGGAAAAAGCATTGGCTTCAATTTTTATCAAATAAACTCACCCCGAAAACATTTTATCATACATAGCGCCTTAAATCAAGCAAAATTATACTTAATAATCTCTCTGTTGCCCGATTGAGAGGATTTGACTATAGCTTCGCACACCGCAACCGTTGAAGCCCCTTCAACACCATCTGTGGTTATCGGCAAATCCCCCAAAACCTCACGGCAGAAATCGGCAATTTCCGAAACAACATTGTGACTTTCAATGGAAATCGGTATTTTCTCTTCTATTGTCATAGAATCTTTTCCGTAAAAGAATTCATCTTCTCCGGTTTTTTCCCTGTACAGGGAAAGCCAGGGGGTTTTATTGTCAACAATTATCGTGCCGTGTGTTCCGTAAAGTACAGTGCGCATTGTGTAATTTCTGCGGCAGCCTATCGAAGTATACACTTTTCCGATAACATCATTCGGAAATTTTAAAACAGCAATTGTAGCATCGTTTACAGGCCAGCTTTTAAGCACTTTATGATTACTGTATGAGAAGGTTTCGGTTGGATTACCTGCAATCCAGCGCAGCAAATCCACAGCATGACACCCTCCGCCCGTAACAGGTTCTCTCGGGCTTTTCGGATCAAATCTCCATGTTGCATCCGTCAGCTTTGAATAGTCATGCGCATACTCACTTTCCACAAAATAAAGCTCACCTATTTGTCCGTCTTCGACAAGTTTTTTTGCAAGTACAAATCCGGGTGCGTATCTGCAAATCTGCCCAACCATCAGTTTCTTTCCTGTTTCTTTTGAAGCCTTTATCATATTAATGCATTTTTCAACCGAAAGCGCCATAGGTTTTTCGCACAAAACATGTTTTCCGGCGCGAAGCGCAGCAACAGTTATTTCCTCATGCACCTGATCGGGCGTTGCAACAGTCACGGCATCTATATCATCTCTTTTCAAAAGCTCTTTGTAATCCGTATAAAAGTCCACTCCGTGTTCTTTTCCCGTCTGCTCTGCCAAATCCGCCAAAACATCGCAAACGGCAACAAGTTCTGCATTGTCATTTGCCTCTATTCCCTTTATATGTGCGCCTCTCCCGAAGTTTCTGAGTCCTATAACACCAAAACGTAATTTGTCCATAAAATCAATCCTTTCAATATCAATAATATATGATAATTCTAATACCATCGGCAATTTATATCATCAATTATATTAACTAATTTGCAAAAAATATTATTTAAAGCAAATGCATATATTCGTCCGCTTTATCCCACGGTACAACAAAAGTTGTGCCATGACTTACAAAAACGGAATCCGCTGTATTTTCAATATCCGCACTGCTGTTATAACCTGTTTTTTCTATAATTTCATCTGTATTGCGGCACTCATCATAGCCTGAAACACGAAATGATGCCGCAGCTTTTCCGCCTGAGAAAATTTTAAGCTGAGACGCGTACCCCGAAGCCGAAAAAACGGGTACTTTGCCGCATATTTTAACTGCATTTGCAAGATTTTGCGGCGGCAATGTGTCAGCATGCATCATTTCCATATCCGCAAGAATTCTTCCGCACATATCATGCGGAGCTATAATTTCAAATTCATAAAACGGCTCCAAAAGCACAGACTCGGCTTTAAAGACACCTTGGCGTATTGCCCTGTATACAGCTTCACGAAAATCTCCTCCCGAAGTATGCTTCTCATGTGCCGCGCCCGCAAGGAGTGTTATTTTAATGTCCGTAAGCGGCGCACCGCAAAGAACACCTTTATGTACCTTTTCAAAAACATGCGTCTTTATGAGATTCTGATAGTTTTTCTGAAGTCCGTCAACACCAACGGCGCTTTCAAATAAAAATCCGCTCCCGCGCGGGGCCGGAGAGAGCTTTAAAAGTACTTCGGCATAGTGGCGCAGCGGTTCAAAGTGCCCCGAACATATCACTTCATTTTTTATTGTTTCCCGATACATTATTTTACACTCACCGAAAGATACTTCCGTTCCGAAACGGCGTTTCACTTCCGCAGCAAGCACTTCAAGCTGAATTTCTCCCATTGTGTGAAGCCATATTTCCGAAAGCTCTGCATTAAAAGAAACGTTAAGCGTCGGCTCCTCATCTTCGAGTATTTTGAAAATATCATAAAGCTCACGCGCCGGCAGATTTCCGGTTACGGAACACATGAGAGCGGCATCGGTATGAGAAATTTTCTTTTCGGCGGTGCAACCTATAACATCTCCGGCTTTAACGGTTCTTAATCCGCATACAGCACAGAGTTCTCCTGCCGCAGCTTCGTTTGTATTAACGTATTTATCGCCTTTGTATATCCTTATTTCATTTATTTTTTCAGTCTCACCGTCAAATTCAAATTTGTCTTTAACATGAAGTTTTCCGCTTAAAATACGTAGAAAACAAATTCTTGTTCCGCCGTCTCTTAAAACTTTAAATACTCTCGCCGAAAAATCTTTGTTCTCATCAAAATACGTATACGAAAGTCTGTCCAGAAGATTTAAAAACTCCTCTGTTCCTTCCGAATTAATTGCAGAACCGCTCATACACGGAAAAATCTTTCTTTCCTTTACAAGCTTTGCCGTTTCTTTTGAAAAACGAATATCAGAAGGACTTTCCAAAAAGTATTCCATAAGCTTTTCATCGGAAAGTGCAATATCTTCGCTGCTGTCATGTGAAAAATCTATCACATTTCCAAGCTTATCACGAAGTTCCTTCAAAATGGCATTAACGTCCGCCCCTGCCAAATCGGTTTTATTTACAAAAATAAATACGGGGATTTCTGCCTTTTCCAGAAGGCGCCACAGCGCCGCCGTATATCCCGTAACACCGTCGGCAGCCGAAATCATAAGCACGGCATAGTCGATAACTGTCAAAGCACGCTCTGCCTCCGGCGAGAAATCCTCATGTCCCGGAGTATCAACAAGATAATATGTATTACCTCCATATTCAAAAGCCGCCGATGAAGAATAAATTGTAATACCTCTGCGTTTTTCTTCTTCGCCGCTGTCGAGCAAAGCCGTACCGCTATTGACGCTGCCAAGAGTACGTACAGCCTTAGATTTATACAGAAAATACTCTGAAAGCGTTGTTTTACCGGCGTCAACATGCGCAAAAATACCTATTGTCTTTTTCATTGTTTCACCGTCATTTCCGCAAAAGAACAGAGGTGCAACAAAATGAAAATCAATTGCCGCACCCCCAGCTTTTCTCTATTTGTCCGCTTTTTCGCCGCATTTGCTGCAAAAAGCGCTGTCCGCGTCCATCTCGGCTCCGCAATTTGCGCAAAGTTTAACATTTTTATACTCGCGAAGCTTTGCTTTGAGCTCATCGAGCGATTCATAAAGCTTGTCTATCTGTGCACATGTATCTTTTAAATCTTCCGAAGGTTCTTCACCGCTTTTAAACGAATCATAAATTCCTTTTCCCATTTTTTCATAAAGCTTTTTTATTTCGCCTTCGGCATCGGATATTGCAAACTTAAGTTTTGTAGCCTCCACAAGCTCGTTTGATTTGTTTACCGCGGTCTTTGCCGCATTACTGATTGTTTCTTTAATGTTGTCAAATACAGCCATTTTTCTTCCTCCTACTTAAAATATTTATTTATAACGCCGAAAGCGTTACCTTTTGCTATTTCTTTGCCGTATTCTCTGAGATACGCAGGCGAAATTTCCGGCACATAGCCTGCATATTCAAGTATTTTTATGTCAAGCGGCGGTCTTTTGAATATAATGTAATATTTCCCGTCAAGCATATACAGATCCGACTCCACCAAAGCGCTGCGCTGCTTTGCAAAGGCACACAGATCTTCAAGTTCATCAAAGCAATGAATCATTTCATAGTTTTTCTTGCTGTCAATCGGTTTTGCGCGAAGCTTAAATTTACCTAAGCTGCGAGTCGGCGCAGAGGGATCAAGCTTTGTAACATAAACCGTAAGTCCGTCATATTTATGCGGAATAGCTTCAACCATCACACGTGAATTTTCAACGGAAAAACCCGTTTCATATTCTGCACGGCGTATAAGCGTTCTGAAAAGCTCTCTTGTTTCTTCGCAATCCTCTGCAAACATTTCGGGATTAACACCCCAGCGATCCAGATCTTCAATTGTTACGGTAACTTTTATTTTATTAGCTGAAATTCTTTCTACTTTCATAATATTCTCCATAGCCGAATCACGTTTTAAAAACGCCGGACATTCGTCTAATCGCCGAATTTTTCATTGATTTCCTTCATAATTGCCCTCACCGGCAGACCCTGAGGACATTTTTTCTCGCATGCACCGCATTTTTTACATGAGTCGGCGCGAACCGGGATTTTTTTATAATCGTCAAGCGCCGCAAAATATGTTTTGTCAAGACCTTCGTTAACCGTTTTAAAAAGTCCCGGAATATCTATTCCGGCAGGGCACGGCATACAGTACCTGCACTCCGTACAGGCAAGACTGCTTCTGTTATCATATGCTTCTTTTGCGGCAATATACCCATTTTTTTCTTTTCCCGAAAGCATACCTATGCTGCTTCTTTCCGCATATGTCAAATTATCTTCCAGCTGCTGCATACTGTTCATGCCGCTTAAAAGCATGGAAACCTCTTTTTTATCCCAAAGAAAATCAAATGCGGCTTCAACGTCCGTTTTATCTGTATTTAAAGCTGCTCTGACGCTTTCATGCAGATTGGCAAGCTTGCCTCCCAGTAGGGGTTCCATAATAATTACACCCAATCCCTTTTGCTCCGCATAGCAAAGACCTTCAAGTCCTGCCTGGTTGTTTACGTCTATATAATTCAGCTGTATCAGGCAAAACTCGCAGCCCTCATATTCGTCCGCAACGCGTTTAAAATCTTTAAGAGACCCGTGAAACGAAAAACCTATATGTTTGACGATGCCTTCACTGCGAAGTTTCTGCATTTTTTTAATAAGTCCCAAAGGCTTTACAGTGTATTTCCATCTTTCTCCGCTCACCGCATGAAGCAAATAACAATCGAGATAATCTGTTTTAAGTCTTTTCATCTGAATATCAAAAATTCTGTCAAAATCGTCAGCCGTCTTTATACACGAAAGCGGTGACTTTGTGGCGAGCATTGTTTTTTCTCTGTAACCGTTTGAAAGTGCTTCACCGACCGCCTCTTCACTTTCACCGCTGTGATATAAATAAGCCGTGTCAATATAGTTTACGCCGCCGTCTATTGCGGTGTGCAAAAGTTCCGCGGTTTTTTCTCTGTCAACTTTGCTGTCTTTTTGAGGCAGCCTCATTGTTCCGAATCCAAGCGGTGAAACCGATGCAAAATTTCCGAATTTTCTGTATTTCATAACTATCTCCATACCTCCGGAGCTTAATCTTTTCAATATAAGTATATCACAAACAGAAAATTTTTCAAGAGTAAAAGCAATCTTTTAATAATCTGTACACATTTTAAAGAATCATTTCACCGCTGTCCTTGTCGCAGTACATTACGGCGCTCCTATGCATTCTCATGGCGGTTGCGGGAACGTTATCGCTTATAGGCGCATTCACTGTATCGTAAACCGCCTGCGCCTTAGTCGCCGCAGGAACACTGCAAATCATATATTTTGCCGCGCACAGTGCCGGGATTGTAAGCGTCAGCGCTTGTGTGGGAACATCTTCGATTTTTTCAAAGCATCCGTCATTTACCTGCTGATGGCGGCACACTTCATCAAGCTTTGCCGTTTTTATAAGGCGCTTGTCATTAAAATCGGCAACACCCGGGTCATTAAATGCAATATGTGCGTTTTCGCCTATTCCGAGACAAACCAAATGCACGGGATATTTTTTTAGCAATGCCGTATATCTTTCACACTCCGCCTCAATATCTTTCGCATTTCCGCTTATGTAATTTACGCTTTTAAAATTGCGTTTACCGAAAATTCTGTCCTTCAGAAAATTTCCGAAACGCTGCGGTGCCTCATCGGGCAAGCCTATGTATTCGTCCATGTGAAACGCGTTTATGCGCGACCAGTCTATGTCATCTTCCTTCAAAAGCGCCGCCAGAGTTTCGTTTTGCGAAGGTGCGGCGGCAAAAATGATGTTGACCTCTTCTTCGGTTTTTAAAAGTTTGCGTATTATTTCGGCTGCGTCATGACCTGCCGCATCACCCATTTCTTTGCGCGTATCATACACGCGTACCGTAAGTTTATCTTTTTTAAATTCTTTAACTGCCATTTTTATTATCCTCTCTATAATTTTATTAATCTGCTTTTTTTAAACAGCCTGCGGTTTATTGCCGCAGCTGATTTCATCGTTCCGAGTGCCGCTTCATGTTCAAAATTCTGTATACTGTGTATAAATCTTGATGCCGGCATTGAAACTATCGCACCGCTTCCGTCAGAATTAAAACAGTTTTTTATTGATTCATCAATTTCTCCGCCCTGCGCCAGAAACATATAATCATGCAAAATCTCTCTTATTTCACACAATCTGTCCGAGTCATTTTTTAATATGCTCAATCCCGTATTCTCGAAATCCATATATTTTTTCACATGTTCCGCATACAAAACGGGTGAGTGAATATCTTCCGTATTAAGTGTTATAAAAATATCTTTTGAATATATTTTTGACAATTTTAAAATCATATCTTCGTCCGCACAGTACATACATATTTCAAGAGCATCGGGTTCAAAAACATATTCTTTTATCCTTTTTCCGAACAGCACCGGAAGCAGCTCTCCACAAACGCCGTCCGCTTTAAGAATAACATAAAGTCCGCAGCTTTTTGCAGCACGAATTATTTCCGTCAACATTTTCATACTGCCCGGCAGCATAAGAAAGTCGGAAAAATTCAGTTTAACCGCAACCGAACTTTCGCTTATTGCGGCAAAAATTCTGTGCCCGAAATCAATCAAAGTATTTTCCGATATTCCAACGCTTTGTTTCACATCATCTTTTATACGCGAAACCTCCGATGAAAAATCTGCGGCAAAAAACGACTGTTTTGTTTTCACATTATTTGCAAGCCATGAAATGCTCAATTTGCCACTCTCCTTGCCGCCACAAGATTCTCCGCAAAATATCCGCTTTCAAGGGACGAAATTTTAACCACATCTCCCGTTTGCGGCGCATGAATAAAAAGTCCGTCTCCCACATAAATGCCGACATGATTTATCTCGCTGTAACGGCTCTTGTTCCAGAAAAATACAAGATCTCCGGGGGCAAGCTCGGAAAACTCGACTTCAGTTCCGTTTTTAGCCTGATCTGCCGCAACGCGGTTTAACTTTATTCCAAGCTTTGAATATACATAATAAACAAGTCCGCTGCAGTCAAATCCGCTCTCGTCCGTTCCTCCCCATACGTACGGAACGCCGAGAAATTCTTTCGCATATTCCACCGCTTTTTGACCCGTATTAAGCGAATCGTTATGAATCACATCTTCGTTTGCCTTCTTGATTTCCGGCAAATCATTTCTGTAAGCCGTTACATAATCCGCACATACAAAGCCTATTTCACCGTTAAAATCAATTTTGTACCAATTCTTTGCGGTTTTTGTTATTATCATTATACTGTCACCGCTTTTCAGAGTGCCTAAAATTTCCGAATCCGCATTTGACTCTTTGCGCACGTTAAGTACCGAAGCACGAACCTTTCCGTAGCCGTTTATATCAAAAGCTCCTGCTTTTATCGGCAATAAAGACGCACACAAAAAACACAGTGCAAAAACTCTTTTTTTCATAAGTAATTATCATTGTAATTTTATCACAATATAGTCATAAAGTCGATACTTTTTTTGAAAAAAAGATTAATTTTTTGCACTGTGTTTCTTTTTATAGAATTAAACTTCTATTTCGCCTTCAAATGCCACTTCGGCATCACCTGTCATATAAACCGTCTCGTCCGTATAACGTATGCGAAGTTCTCCTCCGACAAGGAGCACTCTTATGTCTTCGCCCTTGCGGCAATAGCCGCTGAGGCAAGCTGCAACAGCCGCTGCGCACGCTCCTGTGCCGCAGGCACGCGTTTCTCCGCTGCCGCGCTCCCAAACGCGCATTTTTATCGTATTTTCATTTATTACCCTTACAAACTCGGTATTTACTCTCTCCGGGAACATCGGGTGATTCTCAAACTGCGGACCTATTTTTTGAATATCGAGTTTCTCAACGTTATCAACAAATGTTACGCAGTGCGGATTTCCCATAGATACACATGTGATGCTGTAATCTTCTCCGCCCACCGAAACATTTCTTCCTATTACCTCATCTCCCGGAAGTTTCACGGGTATTTTTGAAGGTTCAAGCACTGCGGCGCCCATATCGACTTTTGCCGTGAGCACCTTGCCGTCATGTCTGAACACCTCAACGCTTTTTATGCCGCTTGCGGTTTCAATTGTCATCACGGTCTTCCTGACAATACCGTTATCGTAAAGATATTTCGCTATGCAGCGCATTGCATTGCCGCACATTTTTCCTTCGCTTCCGTCGGGATTGTACATAATCATCTTGGCGTCCGCTTTTTCGCTTTCGCATATAAGCACTATTCCGCTGCCGCCTATTCCTGTATGGCTGTCCGAAAATCTTACGCTCAGGCCTTCGGGGTTCATTATATTCTGCTTCATGCAGTCAAAATAAATATAATCGTTTCCGCAGCCGTACATCTTCACAAACTTAAGTTTTGTTTTATCGGTTCTCATGTTATTTATATCAACAAGTTCCGTTGATATTTCGGAATATTTGCTCTTTATACTGTCCGCAACGGCATTTGCGGTGTCAAGCGATGTAAGACACGGAATGTTTCTTTCAACCGCTTTGCGGCGGATTTTAACACTGTCTCTTGTAGGTATTCTTCCCTTTGCCGAAGTTGATATTACATAGTTTATTTTTCCGCTTTCAATAAGTGTTACGGCATTTTCATCGCTTTCATGAATCTTTTTCACTTCAATGCAGGGAATACCCGAGCGCAGCAGTACGTCACGCGTACCGTGGGTTGCATAAATTGTAAATCCGAGTTCAAAGAACTTCTTTGCAACGTCATATATTTCTCCTTTGTCAGTATCGCGTACGCTAATAAATATTCCGCCGTATTTTTTAAGCGAATACCCTGCGCCCAAAAGTCCTTTGTACAAAGCTTCTTCGATATTTCCGGCAAGTCCCAAAACCTCGCCCGTCGATTTCATTTCGGGTCCCAAATGACTGTCAACGCCGCCGAGTTTTTCAAACGAGAATACCGGCACTTTAACCGCCACATACGGAGGACGTTTATAAAGTCCCGTGCCGTATCCCATATCTTTAAGTTTCTCACCGAGCATTGCACGCGTTGCAAGATCTACCATCGGCACACCCGTAACTTTGCTTATATACGGAACCGTTCTTGACGAACGCGGATTTACTTCTATTACGTAAAGCTCGCTGTTATAAATAAGATACTGTATGTTTACAAGCCCCAAAACATCAAGACCGAGCGACAGCTGGCGCGTGCACGTGATTATTCTCTCGCGCATTTCATCCGATACATTTATATCAGGGTACACCGCAATTGAATCACCGGAATGGATACCGGCTCTTTCTATATGCTCCATTATGCCGGGAATTAAGATTTCCTCGCCGTCACATATAGCGTCAACCTCAAGTTCCGTTCCCATAAGATATTTATCTATAAGCACCGGGTTCGTAATATTTTGTGCAAGTATAATGCCCATATACTCGCGGATATCGTCATCGTTAAATGCTATTATCATGTTCTGACCGCCGAGTACGTATGAAGGTCTCATAAGTACGGGATAGCCTATTTTCTTTGCGGTTTCAAGCGCTTCATCAGTCGTCATAACGGTAAATCCGCGCGGTCTTTTTATGTGAAGGTCTTCAAGAAGCTCATCAAAGCGCTCGCGGTCTTCGGCAGCGTCTATGCTGTCTGCAGACGTACCCAGTATATTCATGCCGAGTTCGGACAAAAATCTTGTAAGTTTTATAGCCGTTCCTCCGCCGAAAGCCACAACAACTCCCCAAGGTTTCTCTGTTTTTATTATGCTTTCAACATTTTCGGGTGTAAGCGGTTCAAAATAAAGCCTGTCCGCCGTGTCAAAATCTGTTGAAACCGTTTCGGGGTTATTGTTTACTATTACAACGTCATACCCCGCTTCTTTAAGCGCCCACACACAGTGTACGGAAGCGTAGTCAAACTCTATGCCCTGACCTATTCTGATAGGGCCGGAACCAAATACCAAAATTGTTTTCTTTCCGCTTTTCTGTTCTTCAATAAATTCCGCCGCTTCGTTTTCCGAATCATATGTCGAATAGAAATACGGTGTTTCGGCAGAAAACTCCGCCGCACACGTATCAACCATTTTATAAACGGCGTATCTTTTATTTGCTATCTTACAGCCCGAAATCTTTTCGATATCCGCATTTGTATATCCGCATTTCTTGGCTTTTAAATAAAGTTCATCGGATAAATTTCCTTTGGAAAGCTCCGCCTGTATATCCGCTATATGCGAAAGCTTCATCAAAAACCATCTGTCTATTTTGGTTATATCAAAAATTTCATCGGCACTTATTCCGCGTCTTACAGCTTCATACACGGCAAAAAGTCTTTCATGGTCGCAGACATGTAACAGCGCGCGTATTTCCTCATCTGTTTTTCCTGAAAGATGCGGCGTGAAAAGATTCGTACGCGAAATTTCCGCTCCGCGCACAGCTTTCATAAGAGCCGCTTCAAACGAAGTCTCAATTGCCATAACTTCGCCTGTTGCCTTCATCTGCGTGCCGAGGTTTTTCTTTGCGTACACGAATTTATCAAAAGGCCACTTCGGAAGTTTAACAACAACATAATCCAAAGCAGGTTCAAAACATGCGCATGTTTTGCCCGTTACGGCATTTAATATTTCATCAAGCGTATAACCTACCGCAATTTTTGCGGCAACTTTAGCTATCGGATAACCCGTAGCTTTTGAAGCCAGTGCGGAAGAGCGCGAAACACGCGGATTTACTTCTATTACGGCGTATTCAAAACTATCGGGATTCAAAGCAAACTGACAGTTGCAGCCGCCTTCTATTTTAAGTTCCGAAATTATGTTAAGAGCCGCTGTGCGCAGCATCTGATATTCCTTGTCGGAAAGCGTTACGGCAGGCGCAACAACTATTGAATCTCCCGTATGTACACCGACAGGATCAAAGTTTTCCATACTGCAGACCGTAATTACATTGTCCTTGCTGTCTCGCATAACCTCAAACTCTATTTCTTTCCAGCCGGATATACATTTTTCAACAAGCACCTGATGTATCGGCGAAAGCGCCAGACCGTTTGAACATATCTCACGCATTTCATCTTCATTATGTACTATGCCTCCGCCGGTTCCCCCGAGGGTGAATGCCGGACGTATAATCATCGGATATCCTATACTTTCCGCAAACTCCAGCGCCGCTTCAAGTGTTGTTACAACAAGCGACGGTATGCAGGGCTGCCCGATTTTTTCCATAGTATCTTTAAAAAGCTGCCTGTCCTCCGCGCGGTCGATTGTATCGGGATTTGCTCCCAAAAGCTTTACGCCGTGCTTTTCGAGAAAACCTTCTTTTGCAAGCTGCATTGAAAGTGTAAGACCCGTCTGTCCTCCCAATGTGGACAAAAGACTGTCCGGCTTTTCTTTTTCTATAATTCTCTTTACGGTTGTAAGCGTAAGCGGCTCTATATATATTTTATCGGCCATTTTATTGTCCGTCATAATGGTTGCGGGGTTTGAATTAACCAAAACGACCTCTATTCCGTCTTCGGAGAGAGCTCGGCAAGCCTGCGTACCGGCATAGTCAAACTCCGCCGCCTGTCCTATTACGATAGGTCCCGAACCTATCACCATTACTTTTTTAATATCTTTTCTAAGCGGCATCTTTACTTATCTCCTTCCGTAAGCCTAATAAATTTGTCGAATAAAAATCCCGTGTCCTGCGGACCGGCACACGCTTCAGGGTGAAACTGCACGGAAAATGCAGGTCTGTCACTGTATTCTATTCCTTCACATGTTCCGTCATTGGCATTTTCAAACGTAACTCTCGCATTTTGCGGCAAGCTGTCACTTTTAACCGCATATCCGTGGTTCTGACTTGTGATAAAAACCTTTCCCGTATCTTTAAAAAGCGCCGGCTGATTTGCCCCGCGGTGACCGTACTTGAGCTTTTCGGTATCTCCGCCCAAAGCCAGAGCCAGAAGCTGATGGCCGAGACAGATTCCAAAAGTCGGAATACCCTTATCGCTTACTTTTTTTATCTCTTTCATAACGTCTGTATTTTCTTTTGGGTCGCCCGGTCCGTTTGAAAGCATAATTCCGTCCGGGTTCAAAGCCGAAACTTCCTCTGCGGAAGTATTGTACGGCACCGTGTAAACCGTGCAGCCGCGCTTTATAAGCTCGCGCTCAATATTCTTCTTTCTGCCGAAATCCCAAAGCACGATTTTCCTTTCTCCGCTGCCGCTTTTTGTAATTTCCGAGGTTTCGCATGCATTCTTTACCGCATCTTTGATCACAAAATTTTTAATGTCATCGCTCATCTCATCGGAAAAAGATATTTTTGCATTCATAACACCGTGTTCGCGAACAATTTTAGTGAGATGGCGCGTATCTATCCCGCAAACGGCGGGAATCTTATTTTCTTTAAGGTAATCCGTAAGCTTTCCGCCGCATCTGAAGTTTGAGGGATATTCACATATTTCTCTTGCTATGTATCCGGAAAGATACGGCTTTGCGCTTTCGAAATCCTCCGGAATTACACCGTAATTTCCTATGAGCGGGAACGTTTGCATTACTATTTGTCCGTAATAGCTCGGGTCTGTAAGCAGTTCAAGATACCCTGTCATTCCCGTTGCAAAAACAAGTTCTCCCACACACTCTCCGTCATATCCTACGGACTCACCTTCAAATACATCTCCGTCTTCAAGTACAATATATGCTCTTTTGTTCATAAAAATCTCCATTCCGCCGCAGACCGATGCCCAAAGCACCAGGTTCTCACGTCTGATAAGTTTTTAATATATTTTCCGCTATTTTAGCGCGCGGTTCGCGCATATCCATAGCCTGTTTTTCAATATATCTGTGCGCCTGCTTTTCACTCATTTTAAGATTTTCCATCAGCAGGCACTTTGCTCTGCCTATAAGCTTCATCTCATCAAGTCTGCCATGAAGCTCACGGTTTTGTTTCAAAAGCACAGGATATCTTTTTGCCGCAGTTTTCAGAAGCCTCACGGTTTCACTCAGTTTCTCTCCTTTGAACGGACTTTTTATTACAAATATGCCGTACCGTTCAAGCTTTTCAAGCGCCTTTTCAAATTCTTTTTCATTTGCTGCGGCAATTATACCCGAATATGTATTTTCCGCCGCAAATACCGCAAAGTCCGCCGCGTGCGTTTTCTCCGAAATCAGCGTTAAAATAAACTCAAATTCTTCGAACCGAATTAGTTTATACGCCTTATCACAATCAGCCGAAACCGCATCACACCCTATACAGCGGCTCAGAGCTTCTCTCTCTGCATTTGTAACACACGGCACTATAAGCGCACGACTCAACGCATAATTCAGCTCCTTTCGTCCGCCGCATTGAAAAAAAGCCCCACAGCCTTTCCGCGTTCTTTTACGTTTGCGGAAAAGCTGAAAGGCTTTTCTGAAAATTTTGTGGCAGAATATTTCATAGTCGGTTCTCCTCCTGTTTCAATTATTTTACCACAAAATTCATTATTGTGCATATTAATAAGATTGTGTTATTTTGATTTCCGACATAGGTATTCCTGTTTGTTCCGTAATTATTTCAGCAATTTTAGTTGCATCTTCTCCGGTAAGTTCTGCCGCTTTAACCACCGCGCTAGCTTTCCCGTCGTTTAAATATACAATTGCATCTTCAAATCCCTTTGCGCGGATAAGCGTTTCGATGCTGCTTTCGGAATCTGTTTGCTTAGCAACGTTTATCACTTCTTCTTCAGCCTTTTGTTTAGATGTTTCTTCCGTATTTTCATCATCTATCACTGTAGCCAGTGTTTCGCGGACCTCAGCGCGGCTTATTTCGCGTTCAAGACGTGCCGATTCAAAAAAATCCTTATTTTCTTCTTCGTCCACAAGGTGTATTTCTCCCACATTATCTATCTTTGCCGTATCACCGCTTTTTTTGTATGCAAAATTCAAGTATCCCGCAACACACATCAGTACCGCAAGACAAATTGCAACAACCTGCTTTCTTTTAATCACGTACATATTAACCTCCATTTCAAGCAACGTTTATGCATTATTTCAACTATCTTGAAAAAACCGCTATATTGTTAGCCGAAACTCCCGTAAGTGCACGTACGGCTCTGCTTATTTCAGCTTTAACATCGTCTCTTCCTCCTCCCTCAGCCACAACAGCGACCCCCAAAATTTTCGGCATTTCTTCTCTTGTTATAAACGGTTTTTGTTCGCTTCCGCTTCCAAGCAGAACATTTTTTTCTTCTTCATATATTTCATTTGCGGAATTTCTTGTGTTTTTATCCTTTGCAACACGTTTTTCGGACGTGCTTTTATATGTAATCATTACTTTGACTTTTCCGACGCCCGAAATTTCCGAAATAATATCGGAAAGTCTTTCTTCAAGCCGTTCGTTTACAACCGTTTCCCGAGATGGCTCGGCTTCTTTCTGCGGCAAAAAACTCGGCAGGCTTAAAAGAATCACCCCTATAATTAATAT
>ERZ1034952.1980-NODE-1980-length-15842-cov-3.562108_pt1 | contig 15842 bp, 12 predicted proteins | sample MGYA00520625_ERZ1034952 | MGnify/ENA primary metagenome ERZ1034952 (study PRJEB33766, sample SAMN09781773) | gut metagenome | biome: gut microbiome | host: Homo sapiens | place: Madagascar | study: EMG produced TPA metagenomics assembly of the PRJNA485056 data... | reverse complement strand
AGCAACGGCGGAACCCCTCTAGCCGCCGATCTGGCTCATGCCGCGCTCGGTGCCCACCTTGTTGTGATGCTCGTCGGGCTTCACGCGCAGCGTCTTGGCGAACACGGCGCGCACGCCGTCCTCGTCGTCGGCGCGCAGCGGTTCGCGGATGTCGAACTCCATGTCGGAGAACAGGCACGGGCGCAGCTTGCCGTCAGCGGTGAGGCGCACACGGTTGCAGCGCGAGCAGAAGTGGTTCGACATCGCCGAGATGAACCCGACCGTGCCCTGGGCACCCGGGAACTCCCAGTAGCTCGCCGGCCCCCAACCGAGCGGACGGTCGTCACCCGCGGGAACAAGCTCGGGCAGCCCCTTGGCGCGAGCCGCGGCGTTGATGGCCTCGAGCACCTCCTCGTTGGGCACCACGTCCTCGGGGCCCCAGCCGCAGCCGTGCGAGCCAGAGCTCTCGCCCACCGGCATGTACTCGATGAAGCGCACGTGCAGCGGACGGTCGACCGACAGACGCGCGAACGCGAGGTAATCCTGGTTGAGGCTGCGCACGGTCACCGCGTTGATCTTGACCGGGTCGAAACCCGCCTCGAGCGCGGCGTCGATGCCGTCGAGCGTCTGCTGAAGCTCGCCGCGGCGCGTGATGTACTTGAACTGCTCGGGATCGAGCGTGTCGAGCGAGATGTTGACGCGCGAGAGCCCCGCGCGCTTGAGATCGTCGGCCATCTTCGGCAGCAGCACGCCGTTGGTGGTCATCGACACGTTCTCGATGCCGGGAGTGCTCGCGATGTCGCGCACGAGATCAACCACGCCGAGGCGCACGAGCGGCTCGCCGCCCGTCAGGCGCACGCTGCGAATGCCGAGGTCGGCGGCGATGCGCACCACGTGGGCGATCTCCTCCACGCGCAGGATCTCCTCGTGCGACATGAGCTTCACGCCGTCCTCAGGCATGCAGTAGATGCAGCGGAAGTTGCAGCGATCGGTCAGCGAAATCCGCAGGTAGTCGATCGTGCGGCCAAGTCCGTCCTTCATGGACCCTCCCTTACCGTAGCATCGCCTTCCCGCGGCACGCGCAGGGAAGGCGATGCGTCAGCCCTTGTTCGTTGCCGACCATTATAGGGCAAGTATTCTGTTTGAATCCGAGATTGTTTGCAACGAAGAACAAAGAGGGGTTTCTAGTCGACGCCCACCATCACGTCGGTTGATTTGACGATGGCAACCGCCGGCGAACCTTCGGCAAACGCAAGTGCGTCGATCGCCTCGTTGGTGATGGAGCCCTTGATGCGCGTGCCGCCCGCCGTCTCGATGGTCACGTGCCCGTTGACGGCGCCCTTGCTCACCTCGACGACGGTTCCGGGAAGCTGGTTGCGCGCCGAAAGCGTCGCGATCGGCTCGCTTCCCGCGGCGAACATGACCGAGCTCGCCTTGATGACCGCGTACGCCTCCTTGCCCTCGGCCAACTCCAAACTGCCGATGGCGTCCATTGTGATGTCGGCCTTGACCACGGCCTCCCCCACCCTGATGGACACCACGCCGTTGACGGCTCCCTTGGCGATGCCCTCGACGGTGCCCTTCAAAATGTTTCGTGCGGAAATCTTCATGCAATGCCCTCTTTCTTAGTTCGTTAGTTCGTTTCGTTCGAAAAATGCTCGAGCAGCGCCGCTCGCTGCTTGTAGCCCAGTCCGCGCAAACGCCTGCTCTCGGCGATGCCGAGTTCGCCCATCAGCCGTCGCGCCAGCACGTCGCCGTATCCGGGAACCGCCTTGATGAGCGCAAGTACCTTGATGCGCTCGTAGCACGCATCCTCATCCGCCAGCTCGAGCACCTCGGCAACGGTGCGCGTGCCGGCGGAAAGCTCGCGCAGCAGCTCGGCCCGCTTCGTGCGCGCCGCCTTCGCCTGTTCGAGCGCCCGCGCCCGGTCTTCGCGCGGCATGTCGGGTAGAGCCATGGATCAAACTCCCTTCGCTCGGCTCATGCGATGATGCATCAATATCCGTATATGAGATTATATCTAAATCAGGATATATATTCCAACAAAGAGGACGCACCGACTTGAACGATGCGGCGATCAGCGCGTCACGAGGTAGATCCGGTCCTTGCGCATGCGCACCCAGATCTCGTCGCCCACCTCGGGCAGCCCGGCGCTCGTGCCCTCGGGCTTGGCAACGCGCCAGAACAGATGCTGGTGGAGGTACTTCATCTCGTCCTCGTTCTGCGCCACCGTGGACACCTCGCTGCCGTCGCGATCGAGGAACCCGAGCAGCGCCGTGCGCTCGAAGCGCGAATCGCTCACGCGGTCGACGCGCATGCGGTAGCAGTTCTCGCCGGGTCCCTCCGCAGGCTCCACGTACCGGGCGCGCACGCCAAGGTACGCCACGTCTGCGGGAACCACCTCGTCGGTCGCCACCGTGACGCCCCATTTCGCCGACCACACGTGGTGATCGTCGATGCGCGTCACCGGCGTGGCGTTCTTGCAGCCTGACAGTTTGAGCGCCGCCACCGAACGCGGGCTGTTCACCAGCTCGTCGCCCGTGTCGATCTCCATGATGTGCCCCGCATCCACCACGGCGATGCGGTCGCAGAAGCGCAGCGCCTCGTCGATGTCGTGGCTCACATAGAGCACCGTGCCGTCGAAGGCGTCGAACAGGCTCACGAGGTTCTGCTCGAGCACCTCCTTCAGGTGCGCGTCGAGCGCGCTGAACGGCTCGTCGAGCATGAGGATGCCGGGACGCGCCGCCAACATGCGCGCGAGCGCCACACGCTGCTGCTGGCCGCCCGAGAGCTGTGAGGGATAACGTCCGTCGAACCCCTCGAGGCCGAAGCGCTTGAGCTCGCGCTGCACCGTCGCGTCGCGGTCGCCCTTGCTCACACTGCGCTCGATGCCCGCCGCCACGTTCTGCGCCACCGTGAGGTTCGGGAACAGCATGTAGTTCTGAAACAGCAGCGCGGTCTTGCGCTCCTGCGGCGTAAGGTTGATACGCTGCTCGGAATCGAAGAACACGCGGTCGTTTACCACGATGCGCCCCTCGTCGGGCGTCTCGATGCCGGCGATGCAGCGCATGGTGAGGCTCTTGCCGCACCCCGACTCACCGAGAAAGCCGAGCGTCTCATCGCCCGCGGAAAAGCTCACGTCGAGCGTGAACGAGCCGAAGCCCTTCTTGATGCTGACCTCGAGGCTCATCTAGTCCTCCTTAGCGGGACGGCGGTACTTCGTGGTGCGGCGGCTCCACAGGTTAATGAACAGGATCACGATGAAGCTGAACACGATCACCACGCCGGTCCAGAACAGCGCCGCGTCCATGTTGCCGCCCATCCACTCGAAGTAGATCGCGATGGGGATGGTACGCGTGATGCCCGCGTAGTTGCCCGCGAGGAAGAGCGTCGCGCCGAACTCGCCGAGCGCACGGGCGAAGGCGAGCACCGCGCCGGCGGCGATGGAGCTCCACGCGAGCGGCATCATGAGCCGGAAGAAGATGCGCGCGTTGCTCCACCCGAGCGTGCGTGCGGCGTCGAGCATGAGCGGGTCGATGTTCTCGAAGGCGCCGCGCGCGCTGCGGTACATGAGCGGGAACGCCACCACCACGGCGGCGATGACCGTCGCCGGCCAGCTGAACACGAGCGGCAGGCCGTGCTCGATGAACCAGCGCCCCACCAGCGAGTTGTTGCCGAGGGCGAGCAGCAGGATGAAGCCGCATACCGTGGGCGGCAGCACCATCGGAATGGTGAAGAGCGTATCGGCGATGTCCTGGGCGCGCTTGGGAATGCGCAGGCTGAAATACGCTGCCGCGAGACCCAGCACGAAGATGAACACGATGGCCACACCCGTGGTCTTGAGCGTCACCCACAGCGGGCTCCAGTCGAGATTCGACAGGAACTCGCCTGCGGCGGCGAGCCCGGTCGCAGCCGGCACGATGTCGACGGCGTCAGGCGCGACCACGTGCGCGAAGTCGACGTAGAGCGGGCGCGCCGCATTGGCGGTGGCGCTCACGACGTCGCCGCCATCCGCGCCGGTAACCGCAGTGTAGTAGCGCCCCTCGCCCGCCTCGACGCCGAACGAGTACACAACGTCGCCGTTCGTCCACGTGCGCTCTGTCGTGAACTCCCACGGCACGGACGCGTCGGCAACCACGCCGCCGTTGACCGCCGCTTCGTCGAGAGCGAGAAGGCAGCTCTTGAGCATGCTTTGGATAGCGGGGTCGGAAACGTCGCACAAGCCCATCGCGCTTTCGGGAACGTGGACCACCACGTAGTTCTCCGTCACCACCGCCACCAGGTAGTCGGCGTCCGCGCCCTGGTAGTAGCTGTATCCGATGTACGCGCCGTCGACGTCGCGGTTGGAGCCCTTCTGCGCACGCGAGTAATCGGCGAGCGCAAACGAAGCGCCATCGGCCATGGCCGCATCAGTTTCCGCCGAAACCGTCACGTCAGCGGAGGCGGCCTCGCGATCTGCGCCCGATGCGTCTACGGCGTCTTCGCTGGCGACCGCTTCAGCCGCGTCCCCGCCGCCGGTCACCGCGAACGCAGCAGTCGGCATCGCAAGCAACGCCCCCAACAGCACGGCAAGCACCAACGCTGCAAAACGTGCTGCGCGCCCGCGAGCGCTGCAACGCATCCGCCTCGCCGCTCCCCTTGCACACGTCGCCGAGAACGACTTCGTACCGCCCGACATCTGACCTCCCGTTTTTCACTCCATCCGTACGCCCCCTCGCATCCCCTCGATGCACGGAAGGCAGGCGCGGCGGCGGCGCATCCGATGCGCCCCGCCTTCGTGTGCCGGGGGCTTCCCCCGGAAGCCCCCGGCACACGAAGCTCTCACATTATACGCAAAGGAGGATGGGTGCAGGTGCTCCACCCATCCTCCTCGTCATATCGAAACCGCCTCAGTCGGCCGATTCCGAAAGCAAGCGGGCTTTCGCGACTCTTACGCCAGCTCGAAGCCCCACTCCTGCCAGATCTTCAGCGCGTCTTCGTTGCTGACGGCCCAGTCCAGGAACTCTTGAGCAGCCTCGGCGTTTTCGGTGTCAGCGCACACGGCAGCGGGATACACGATCGCCTTGCACGCGTCGGCGGGCACCGTGCCCACGATCTTCACGTTGCCGAAGCGGTACACGTCCGAGCTGTACACGAACGCCAGATCCACGTCACCGGTGTTGGCATAGGAGCACACGTCGCCCACGGACTTGCCCTCGGTCACCTTGCCCTCAAGCGGGGTGCCCTCGAACGTGCCGCCCTTGCCGTCGGACTCGGGACCGACGGTACCCTCATCGTCGATCCATGCACCCACGGTGGACAGCGCCTGCTTGGCGTAGTTGCCAGCAGGGACGTTGTCGTCGCCCACGGCGATCTTGTAGTCGCCTGAAGCAGCTTCCTCAAGCGTGATGTTCTCGATGTCGGAGTCGAGGCCCGCAACGATCACGAGGTCGTTCGTGAACATGTCGAAGCGCGTGCTCTCGTCAACATAGCCCTCTTCCACCGCGTCGTCCATCGTGCCCTTGGAGGCGGTGATCTCGATGTCGGCCGTGGCGCCGCCGCCGAGCATCTCGTTCAGCGTGCCCGAGGCCTCGTACTGCGTGTCGGCGAAGGTCACGCCGGTCTCCTCGGTGTAGAGCGCCTGAACTTCGTTGAGCGCCTTCTCGAGCGAGTTGGCCGCGAAGATCTGCAGCTCGACAGATTCGGACTGCGCGGCGTCGCTTGAGGCGCTGCTTGAAGCGCTGGTCGCGGCGGTGTTGCTCGAGCAGCCGAAAAGCGCGAACGCGCCGACGAGCGACGCGGCGAGCAGCCCGACGAGAAGCTTGCGGGATTTCCCCTTCATGGATCCTCCTTTGATCGTCCCCTGACGCCGCCTCGTCCAGCGCGGCGCCCTGCACGCTCCGGGAACCATCTCGAAGCGCCACGCATCTCTTCGCGAGTCCATCAGCGCGACGCACTGTATTATTCTCGCATCCGTATATGCGCTGACATCAATATTATGTATATTTGCGGATGTAGTCAAATGCAAATATCCTCCTGCGAACATGCTTGCAGGAGCAGCCGCGCGCCCAACGAACGTCGATAAGAAGAGGGGCCGCACACGGCCCCTCTTCAGGAAAACCTCTTCAGTTGGACCCCGAGGGGCGTCTTATTCCGCCTCAGCGCCTCTCGTCGGCACCTCGCCCACCTCGATGATGTGCAGCAGATCGTCCTCGTCGAGCACGGGTACGCCGAGCGCCACGGCTTTGTCGTACTTGCTGCCCGCGGCCTCGCCCGCCACCACGAAGCTCGTTTTCTTCGACACGCTGCCGCTCACCTTCGCGCCGCGCGCCTTAAGCGCCGCACCCGCCTCGTCGCGCGTCATGCCGCTGCGCACAAGCGTGCCCGTGAGCACGAAGGTGAGGCCCGCGAGCGTCTGCGGCAGCTCGTCGCCCGACGCAGCGTTCTCGTCGGCGAGACTCACGCCGTGCTTGCGCAGCCGCTCGATCACGGCCACGTTGTCGGGTGTGCGCAGGAACAGGTACACGCTGCGCGCGATCTTCGGACCGATGCCGTCCACCGCCGCGAGGTCGTCCTCGCCGGCGGCCATAAGCGCGTCCATCGAGGGGTAGCTCGCCGCAAGCGCCTCGGCCGTGGTCTTGCCCACATGCCGCATGCCAAGTCCGAACAGCGTGCGTGCAAGCGGACGGGCACGGCTCGCGTCGATGGCGGCCACGAGCTTCTTCGCCACCGTCTGCCCGAGGCGGATGGCCTCGCCGTCCTTGTTCACGCGGCCCATGTCGAGCAGCGACAGCTCCACTTCGTCAAGCGTGTAGTAGTCGGCCACATCGGTCACGCGACCCGCCTCCACGAGGCGGGCGACGATTTCCTCGCCCATACCGTCGATGTCCATCGCCCCGCGGCTCGCCCAGTGCAACAGGCGCTCAAGCGCCTGAGCGGGGCAGTCGATGGAGATGCACCGGTAGTCGACCTCGCCCTCCTCGCGGATGACCGGGCTGCCGCAGCTCGGACACGTCGCGGGCATCGTCCACGGCTGCGCGTCGGCGGGGCGCAGGTTCTCTACCGGACCGAGCACCTCGGGGATCACGTCGCCCGCCTTGCGCACGATCACCGTGTCGCCCACGCGCACATCCTTGCGCTGCACCTCGTCCTCGTTGTGCAGCGTGGCGCGCGCAACGGTGGAGCCCGCCACGCGCACCGGATCGAGCTCGGCAACGGGCGTCAGCTTGCCCGTGCGCCCCACCTGCACGGTGATGTCGCGCAGCAGCGTGGTTTTCTCCTCGGGCGGGAATTTGAACGCGATCGCCCAGCGCGGCGCGCGGGCGGTGTAGCCCATCTCCTCCTGGCGCGAGAACGAGTTCACCTTCACCACCACGCCGTCGATCTCGTAGGGCAGGCTGTCGCGGCGCTCGACGGCTCGGCGGCAGAAGTCGTGCACCTCGTCGCGCGTCGTGCACAGCTGCACGTCGGGGTTCACGTGGAAACCCGCTTCGCCAAGCCACTGAAGCAGCTTCCACTGGGTGCCGAACGAAAGCGCGCGTTCATCGGCGACGGCGTAGAGGAACGTAGATAGGTCGCGGCCCGCGGTGATGGCGGGGTCCTTCTGGCGCAGACTACCAGCGGCGGCATTGCGCGGATTGGCGAAGGGCTGCTTGCCGTTGGCCTCAGCGGCGGCGTTGAGCGCATCGAAGCTGCTCTTGGGCATGTACACCTCGCCACGCAGTTCGATCGCGCGCGCGGGATCGGTCAGTCCGCCGCGCGCGTCAGGGCGCAGGCGCAGCGGCAGGTCCTTTACCGTGCGAATGTTGGCGGTCACATCTTCGCCCGTGGTGCCGTCGCCGCGCGTGGCGCCGCGCACGAGGTTGCCGTCCTGGTAGGTGAGCGCGATGGAGCTGCCGTCGATCTTGAGCTCGCACACGACATCCACCATGCCGCCGAAAGCCTCCTCCACGCGGTCGAGCCAGGCGTCGAGCTCGCCTTCGTCCATGGCATCGTCGAGCGAGTACATGCGGCGCTCGTGCTGAATAGGCGCGAACTGCTCGCCGACGTAGCCGCCCACGCGCTGGGTGGGCGAATTGGGATCGTAGAACTCCGGGTGCTCGGCCTCGAGCGCGCGCAGCTCGTGCATGAGCGAGTCGAACGCGCCGTCGGAAATGACGGGGGCGTCTTTGGCGTAATACAGATAGCTGTGGTGCTCAATCTCGCGACGCAGCTCCTCGATGCGCGTACGCGGATCACTCGTCGCGTCGGCGCGCGCCTGCCCGTCGAGCAAGCTGATCTGTTCTGCCCGTCCGTCCCTCTGCTCCTCCGCCATGGAAACCTCCCGTTTCGCGTTCGCGAGCCGCGCGTCACGGCCCTGCAATCAGAAGGCCCCTGCAGCGGGGCCCTCTGGTTTTCTCATCGGGAGGATTTTAGCACGGAGGGCGCAGGCTCGCTCCGGCTTTGCCGCGGCGGTGACGCGCCGGCGCTGCGGCGTAGCGGCGGCCCACCAGCGCTGCGGCGAATTGCGGCGCAGTGCGATACATCGACGGCGCCCCTCCCGCGCACCCGCGATTCGCCCGCCATGCGCACCTCGAACAGTGCGCCCTGGATCACCCCAGCTCGCGCGCGAGCTCCGCGATCGCCGCAGGGAGCGCTTCGATCACGTCCTCCGCTGCCACGGCGATGCTCGTGAGCCGCACCTCGGCGAGGCGGCCGGCGCGCGCGTGAAGCGTCGCGCCGATCACGCCGGCGTCAAGAGCGCCCGTGCCCTGGGCGAGCAGCGCGCCGATCACGCCGGCGAGCACGTCTCCCGTCCCCGCCTTGGCCAGCGCTGGCGTCCCTTCCGTCACAACAACGACATCGTTGCCGTCGGACACGTACGTGTCGGGGCCTTTCAGCGCAACGACAGTCCCGTACGCGCACGCAAGGGCGCGCGCCGCAGCAGCGGGATCGGCGACGTCGATGCCGAGCGGGCGAGCAAGGCGCGCCGCTTCCCCGCCGTGGGGCGTGACGACCGTCGGCGCGCCCGCACGCCGGCGCGCTTCTAGAGCGCGTCGGCACGGCTCTGTCGCAAGCACCGCCAAACCGCCGCCGTCGACGAGCACCGGGGCGTCGACCTCCAGCGCCGCGCGAACGAGCCCCTCCTCAACGGCGGCATGCACCGGCAAGCCGTCGAATCCGCTGCCCACCGCATACGCCACCGGGCGCCCCTCACGCGAAGGCGCGAGCGGCTCCGCCGCAAAACGCTCCCACGAGCGCACGACCAGCGAGGAGCGGCACAGCCGCACGACGTCAACCGACGCGGGATCGCACCACACCTCGGTATAGCCCGCCCCGGCGCGCTGGGACGCACACGCCGCAAGGCACGCGGCGCCCGGATACGAAGCCGATCCGCCAACGATCGCGAGCTTTCCGCGCGAATACTTGTGAGCGTCGGCCTTGGGAAACGGGAGCAGGCGGGCCAACTCCCCCGCCTCAAACCGCCGCGCCGACGATCCCCCGAGCTCATCTGCCATAACCGCACCTCCCCTACTCGATGCTTCCAGTATAGCGGCGAAGCTCTCTCGCAACCCCTCTCGGTCCTTCGCGCGCGCCGAGCCGCTTCCCCACAGGCCTCGATTCTTGCTGCGAAACCACTGTTTTGTCCCTCAGCTTGCGCGGAACCGGCATGGACCTTACCTGTTGCCAGCACCAAGCAGATGCGGAGCCGGCGGTTGTCCATCACGAGAAAATCCCCACCTCAAAACCAGCGATAACCCTTTACACTTCGATCATGACCTTGGTTCTCGGACATATCTCATCTCTTGAATGCTGGCTCGCACCATCGGCGAGCGGGCTTAAGGCACATGCAGTCAGCACTTCGTTTCGCCTTCCCGCCACCGGCCCGTCCGCTCAGAGCATCCGCGCACTGTGCGACACGATGCCCCGCACCTTCAGTCATCCCCTGCACATAATGGTGAGCAAGCCGGTGAAGCACCGCTGCACCATGCCCCTCGCAAGCCACGTCGTCCGCACCGAGGTTCCCCGAAGAGCATACCGCAACCTCCGCGAGAATCTCTTTGCGTGCTCCGTCGAGATGACCTTCGTTCAGATGGCGGGAACGCTCGACATCGTCGACCTCATCAGGCTCGGCTTCGAGATCTGCGGCAGCTACACGATCGACCCAGGCAGCCCTCACGGTTTCTTCGAGAGGGAGCCGCTCACCACCGTCGGCAAACTGAGGGCCTTCATCGACCGCGCGCCGCGCATGAAGGGCAGAACGGCAGCGCTACGGGCAACGCAGTACATACTGGAAAACGCTGCGTCACCTGCCGAGACGCGACTCGCCATGACATTGTTCATGCCGCGCAACCTGGGCGGGTTCGGCCTGCCGCGCCCCGTTCTCAACCATCGGATCGACCTTTCCCGCAGAGATCGCGAAATCTCGGGAAGACGGTTCTTCAAATGCGACATCTACTGGCCGAAACACCGTCTCGGCGTCGAGTACGACAGCGATCTCGCCCACACAGGGTCGGCGCGCATCGCAGCAGATGCAACGCGCAAGAACACGCTCACGCTCGCGGGGAGCACCATCGTGACCGTCACGAAGGCCCAGTACGCCAACCACCGCGAGCTTTCGGAAATAGCCCGGGCAATCGCACGGCGACTCGGAGCGGACATTCGGCCGCGCTGCAGCGATTACGAGCGAAAACAACAAGCGCTTCGAGAGAAGCTGCGCCACCAGCCACCCTGGGTTTCACACAAGCAGACCCACGCAATCGAGCAGGCGCCGAACCTCTGAACGCACGCACCGTTAACGCACCAGGCTTCCGCATGCGAGCAGCTACGACGAGATGAGTCGATCCCAGCTCGGGATCCAGCCCCAATCCCAAACTCGCCCTAGCTCCAAATCGGGTTCCAGCCCCAGCTCCAACTTCTCCTTAGCTCCAGCTTCGTTTCCGGCTCAGGCCCCAAACCCGTCCCAGCCCTAGCCCCAAACCAGTCTCCAGCTCCAGCTCCGTCGCTACCGGAAGCATCGCCGTCTCCAGCATTGGCGAACAAACGGCATTTTTGCCAAAACGCGGCTTTTTTTACGAACTTTGGACACGTGCCTGGCATTTTTTCGAGTTGTTTCCCAATCGCGACGCGTTTTTCGCACTCATGCCCGCCAAACACCCACTTTCCGTACCATTCCAAGCCCGAAACAGTCCAACAAACGGCATTTTTGCCACGATTTGGCAAAAATGCCGTTTGTTGGAAGGGCATGCAGGAAAGCCGCATCGAAGGAGCGAAAATGGGCCTCGGAAAGCGCGTCGTAACCGCATCGGGCCTCGGAAGCGCGCCGCCGGAGATCGCACCGTCCCGGGCGTCGCCACGCGCCTCGCCCAGAGCATCGTCGCCCACTCTACCCCGAGCGTCAGGAGCTCCGCGTCAAGCGACGCCGCCGGCCTACAGGAGCTTGCCCTGCAGAACCTGGGGCTGAGCAGCAGACGCCTCACCGGCAGACGCTTCGGCCGCCGCCTCTCCGCTCGGCTTCGCGTCGAGGTCGTCGAGCATGCTGCGCGCCTCCTTGAACTGGCGCGCGAGTTCGTCCATGGGATCAACGCGCTTCTTGGCCGCACTCACCGCGTCCTCGGTAATCGCCATAGCGCACGCCACCGCCTCGGTGTGGGTAAACGACAGTGACAGCGGCATCTCGCGCACGCCCTGATCGCGCGCCACCTCGCGCGCACGACCCGTAAGCACCACGTAGGGGCGCCCCTTCGTCGTGCGGCGCACCTCGATCTCGCGCACGCCGATGCCTTCGGAGAATCCCGTTCCGAGCGCCTTCACCACCGCCTCTTTAGCGGCGAAACGCGTCGCGTAGTGTACCTCGGGATTCGCCTTCGCGTCACAGTAGGCGCGCTCGGCCTCGGAGAACACCTTGCGCGCAAACGAGGGCGTGCGCGCAAGAATCCGCCTCATGCGCTCGATTTCGACGATGTCGACGCCGAGTCCCACCTGCCCTTCGACCCCGGGCATGGCAAGCACGCCGTCAACCGTCTCCTGCGCTTTCTTCGACCGAGCCATCACTTCTCCCCGTCCGACTTCCCGTTGCCACCATTGTAAGCGAGCAGGCGCGCGAATGCGAAGGCGCACGCCCGACACGCAGACGAAAAGCCTGCGCCGCCCGCGCAACTGCCGCAGGCGACGCGCGCTACTCGACGGTCACGCTCTTCGCCAGATTGCGCGGCTGATCGACGTCGCAGCCGCGCATCACAGCGATGGAGCGCGCAAGCAATTGCAGCGGAACGCTCGCCGTGATGGCGGAGAACGCGTCGCGTACCTTGGGAATGAAGATCACGTGGTCGGCGTGCTTGCCGATCTCCTCGTCGCCCTCGGTGGCGATGGCCACCACGAGAGCACCGCGCGCCTTCGCCTCCTGCAGGTTCGACACCACCTTGTCATACACGGGGCTCGCCGTAGCGATCGCGATCACGGGGAACCCCTCGTCGATGAGCGCGATGGGACCGTGCTTCATCTCGCCCGCAGGATACGCCTCAGCGTGCAGATAGCTGATCTCCTTGAGCTTGAGCGCGCCCTCCTTCGCGATGGCGGCGCCCATGCCGCGCCCAATGAACAGCGCGCTCGTCGCGTCCTTGCACGCCGCTGCCGCCTCCTCGATCGACTCCTTCGACGTCGAGAGGATGGACTCCACCTGCTCGGCCGTGTCGGCGAGGTCGCGGAACAGCAGGCGAACCTGGTTCATCTTGAGCTTGCCCTTCACCTGGGCAAGCAGCAGGGCGAGCAGCGTGAGCGACGCCACCTGCCCGAGGAACGACTTCGTCGACGCCACGGCGATCTCCTTGTTCGCCTTGGTGTAGATCACGCCGTCGCTCTCGCGCGCCACGGGGCTGCCCACCACGTTGGTGATGCCGAACACCTTCGCGCCGCGCACGCGGGCATCGCGGATGGCCGCAAGCGTGTCGGCCGTCTCGCCCGACTGACTCACCGCCACCACGAGCGTCGTGGGCGTGATGATGGGGTTGCGGTAGCGGAACTCGCTCGCCACCTCCACCTCGCAGGGGATGCGCGCCCACCCCTCGATGAGATTCTTCGCGATGAGACCCGCGTGGTAGGACGTGCCGCAGGCGATCACGTACACGCGGTCGACGAGGTTGAGCTCCTCAACGGACAGATCGAGCTCATCGATCGCAAGCGCGCCGTTCACGAGGCGACCGGCCAGCGTGTCGCGGATGACGCGCGGCTGCTCGTGAATCTCCTTGAGCATGAAGTCAGGATAGCCGCCCTTCTCCGCCACGTCGATGTCCCAGTCGATGTGCGTCACGCGCGGCTCGATCTGCCGCCCCGTCGCATCGAAGCACGCAATGGCATCGGGTGTGAGCCGCGCGAACTGACCGTCTCCGAGCATCACCACATCGCGCGTGGCGTCGATGAGCGCGATGACGTCGGAGGCCACGTAGCTGCCGTCGGCGCCGCGACCGATCACGATGGGGCTGTCCTTGCGCGCCACCACGATGACGCCCGGCTCATCGGCGCTCACCACGGCGATGCCGTACGCGCCCACCACGTGCTCGCATGCCGCCCGCACGGCGGTCAGTAGATCGCACCTTTCGCCGAGCCCGCCCTCGCGGCGGTGAATCGTCTCCTCGATGAGGTGAGCGAGCACCTCGGTATCCGTTTCGCTCGTGAAATGATGGCCGAGCCCTTCAAGTCCCTCGCGCAGTTCGGCGAAGTTCTCGATGATGCCGTTGTGCACCACGGCGATGCGCCCGTCGCACGACACGTGCGGATGCGCGTTCGCCTCGCTCGGGCGCCCGTGCGTTGCCCAGCGGGTATGCCCGATGCCGCACGTGCCCGTGAAATCGAAGTGCCCGGCCGTGTGGGCGAGAGCATCGACCTTGCCCTTGCGATGGAGCACCTGCAGCTCGCCGTCCTGCTCGATGGCGATGCCGGCGGAATCGTACCCGCGGTACTCGAGGCGCTTCAGGCCGTCGATGAGAATGTCCTTAACCGAACGCGTTCCGGTATAGCCAACGATGCCGCACATGGGCGTGTCCCCTTTCCGTCGCCGAACGGGCGTCTCAACGCCGCCCCGAAACCTCCCGCATTGTAGGCGAACGACGATGCGCGCAGGTTTCCATCACATGAACCCCACCGCAGACGCGCGTGAACGCACACTGCAGCGGGTGAGCGGCAAGAAACGTTGTCCCGCCGCCCCGAAGCGAAAGCCGCCGGAGCGCGTACCCTGAGCCGTTCTTGTGTGCGTTTCCCTCCCTGAGCCGCGCCCGCCGGCGCATGCGCTATGTTTGCAGAAAACGACCGAGAAGGAGTGCCGTGCGCTACGAGATCGTCCACACCAACCCCGACGTGTACCGCATCGCGGTGCCGTTTTCTAACTTCAAACTTGAATCGACCAACTGCTATGTGATCCACAGCGAGGGAGCATGGCTCGTCGTGGACACGGGCGCGCCCTCCGACGCCGCCGGCAGCTTCCTTGAGGCAGCTCTCGACGAGATCGGCGTCGATCTGTCGCGCACCGCGTTCTTCCTCACGCATCTTCACCTCGATCACGCGGGCCTCGTCGACCGCATCGTCGATCCCGCTGCGCCGCTCTACCTCAACGAACGCGACTACCGCTACAGCGAAACCGAGCTCGCCTGCGCCTACGCCGCTCAACTCGAGGCGCTCCTCGCGGTCGAGGGGTTCGCCGCCGAAGCAGCGGGACATGCCCACGCCAAGCGCGCGTTCGCTTCGTTCTTCTCAGGTGATCGCACCCTCAACTTCGTGAAGGAAGGCGACGTCATCGAGGTTGGCGCCCTGCGCTTCGAAGTGATCGAGACGCCCGGCCACACCCCCGGCCACCTCGCGCTTTGGGAACCCGCATCGAGGCTGCTGTTTTCGGGCGACCACGTCCTGTTCATCATCAGCCCGAATCTCGGCCTTTTCCTTCCCGACGGTGACGGCGTCCAAGCGTACCTCGACAGCCTCGACAAGGTCGCGGCGCTCGCGCCCGCGAAGCTCATGCACTCGCACGGCCCCATCCGCGACGACGTTTCCGAGCGCGTTTCCTGGCTGCACGCCCACACGCTCCGTCGCGTCGAGCGCATTCGCCGAGCCGTCGAGGAGGCGCCGGGACGCACGGCCGCCGACATCATCACGAACATGAAATGGAACGTTCCCCACGATCGCTGGGAGGACATCCCCGGCGCCCAACGCCTCTGCGTGCTCGAAAACGGACTGGCCGCGCTGCATCACCTCGTGCTCGACGGCGTTGTTGCACGCCGAACCGAAGGTGGCCTCTATCGCTACGAGATCGCCGGGTAGCGCAGGCGATCGGATCGCCACGGTGCAACCTCAGCTGGGGTGCACGCGGCACGTGACGCCGCCGAAGCGCACGGTCTCCGCCGGCAGCAAACACGCGATCACGCCGCAGCGCACCTCACGAGCCACGCGCACCTGCCGAACCCCCTCGCACCAGGCGCGCACCCATGCTGAATCGCGCTCAATTTGTGCGCTTGCAAGACAATAGTGGCAGCCTGTTAATAGTTATGCCATGATGCTATTTGCAAAACAACTTGAGATAAGAAAGAGGTTCGCCCATGTGGAGCAGCTGTCATCCGAAATCTGACGAGGATCTGAAGGAATGTGCCGAGCTCGGGAAGTCGCTCAACCGTCTGTCCCAGCCGACCATCCTCACGCTGCTCGCCCAGAATCAAGGCCCGATGCACGGCTACATCATCGTCCAGCAGGCGGCCAACTCCCCCATGTTCGGCGGCAAGAAGCCCGACGCCACGGGCATCTACCGCGCCCTCAAGCGCATGGAGGAAGCGGGGCTCGTCACCTCCGAGTGGGACACGCCCGCCGAAGGGTCGGCCAAGCGCCTGTTTTCGCTCACCGACAAGGGGCGCCGCTGCCTGCGC
>ERZ1034952.1977-NODE-1977-length-15853-cov-11.663059_pt1 | contig 15853 bp, 8 predicted proteins | sample MGYA00520625_ERZ1034952 | MGnify/ENA primary metagenome ERZ1034952 (study PRJEB33766, sample SAMN09781773) | gut metagenome | biome: gut microbiome | host: Homo sapiens | place: Madagascar | study: EMG produced TPA metagenomics assembly of the PRJNA485056 data... | reverse complement strand
GCAGACGGGGACCTCCTTCTATTTTATGATTTTACAAGTTTGCCACTTGGTTGCAGAAATCGGTTTGAAGATTCGAATGCAACTGAGTTGCAAGATTTTTTGTGTACTTTTGCCAACGGATTTCTGATAAGATTCGTTGTGTGAAATTGTAGTGTAGAATTATAAAATAGAAGAAAAGACAAACATGAAAAGAGTCATTTTGATTGTCGCTGTTACGGCGATAGCCTGGGCTGGATTCGCTTTCTTTGCGAAACAGACCGGTTCTGAGGCTCATGCACACGAGGAGCATGAGCATGAAGAAGTAGATTTTGATCATATCCCGTTGACAGCCAAGCAGGTCAGCACCGTAGATTTGAAGATGGGTGAGGCTGTGGAGCGCGAGATGGATGCCACCATAGAAGCAAAAGGTTCGCTCGTACTGCGTGCACAGGCGATGGCTGATGTTGCCTCTTTGATGGGCGGTATCGTGAAATCTATTTTTGTAAAAGAAGGGCAGCTTGTTCATAAAGGACAGGTTGTTGCTACCGTTGAAAATACAGATGTGGTAAGTCTTCAGCGTGAGTATTACTCTGCTGCCAAGGAGTGTGAACTTGCCAAGGCTGATTGGGAGCGCCAACTTCTGCTCAGTAAGCAGGGAGCAGGTGTGAAGCGCACCTTACAGCAGACACGGAAAGATTACCAAGTGGCTCATGCCAATCTTTTGGGTATTGGCAGACAGCTCGCTCAGATGGGCATTTCTACTTCGGCTGTTGCCAAAGGTAAGTTTACTACGGCTTTTCCTCTTCGTGCACCTATCTCCGGTGTTGTCAGTCAGTTGACGGCAAGTTGGGGCAGTTATGCAGATATGCAGACTCCGCTGATGAAAATTCGCAATACTCAGGCAGTGGAATGCGATCTGAATGTTTTTGAGAAAGATTTGGCCAAGGTGAAGGTGGGTAATCGTGTAACTTTCTCTTTGACCAATCAGCCTGGAGTCAAGCTGTCTGGTACAGTTTATGGTATGAACCAATACTTTAACGACGGTTCGAAATCTGTTGCTGTTCATGTAAAAATGGATGATGCGTCATTGAAAACAAGTCGTATCAATCATATCAAGCTCTTTGATGGTATGTATGTGAGTGGACAGATTGCTACTGGTTCACAGCGATGTCTTGCCTTGCCTTCTGAAGCAATTGTTTCTACCGATGGTAAGCAGTACGTCTTTGCTCTCAATGGAGAACCAAAGAAGGGTGAGTATAGTTTCTCCCGACATGAGGTTAGCACTGGCGTTACAGGCGGTGGATTTACAGAAGTGAAGCTTTGCGACCATCTGAAGGCAGGCAAGAAGATAGTTACCGACAATGCGTTTTATCTCGCATCGCTTACAGGAGAACATGGTGAACATGCCCATTAAGCTTTAGTTGATGATTCATTAATTGACAGTAAAAGAATTTAGATTAAAGCTTATGTTTCAGAAATTGATTACTTATTCCATTCGCCATAAGCTGGTGATTGGAGTTCTCTCTATAGCCCTAATGGTATGGGGCATCTGGTCGCTTGTTCATCTTCCTTTCGATTCTACTCCTGATATTACCGATAATCAGGTACAGGTGATAACCCAAGCCCCTTCTCTCGGAGCGCAGGAAGTGGAACAATATGTTACCACTCCTGTGGAAATGGCGCTCGCCAATATTCCTAGGCTTCAGGAACGTAGAAGTATTTCCCGTAGCGGTCTCTCCGTCATCACCTTGGTGTTTGATGATCAAGCAGATATCTATTGGGCTCGTTCGCAGGTGAGCCAAGTACTGACTCAGGTAGAGAAAGAGTTGCCAAAGAATACTGATACTGAAATGGGACCGATTGCTACCGGATTGGGTGAAATCTACCATTATACGGTAAGAGCCAAGGAAGGATATGCGCATAAATACTCTCTTGCCCAATTGCGAACTTTGCAGGACTGGATAGTAAGAAAGCAGCTTTCGGGAACTCCCGGTGTTGCTGAAGTGAGTGGTTGGGGCGGTTATGTGAAGCAATATGAGGTGGCAGTGAATACTGACCAGCTGAATGCCAACAATATTACCGTTAGCGAAGTGTTTGATGCGCTGGAAAAGAACAATGCCAATACCGGTGGAAGCTATATCGAAGAAAATGCCAACCAATATTATATCCGTGGTATCGGAACCGTCAAGAGTTTGGAGGATATTGCCAATATCACGGTGAAGACTGTTGGTGGTACACCTGTAAAGGTGGGCGATGTAGCAAAGGTTCAATTGGGGCATGCTACCCGGTTTGGTGCTGTTACCCGCAATGGAGAAGGTGAAGTCGTAGCTGGTATTGCCATCATGCTGAAGGGTGAAAACTTTCAGGAAGTAAGTCGGAATGTGAAGGAGCGCATTCAGCAGATTCAGAAATCGCTGCCTGAAGGCGTTGTGATAGAGCCGTTCATTGACCGTACCAACCTGGTGGATAGAGTAGAGGGTACCATCGCCAGAAACCTTATTGAGGGTGGACTCATTGTTATCTTTGTGCTGGTTATCTTTTTGGGTAATTGGCGTGCAGGTTTGGTGGTTGCCAGCGTGATTCCGCTCAGTATGCTCTTTGCCTTCGGTATGATGAAGACTTTCGGTATTGATGGCAATCTGATGTCGCTCGGAGCTATCGATTTTGGAATGATAGTGGATTCAGCCGTTATCATTGTTGAGGCGGTAGTTACACATATTAATACAGGCCATTTTTCACAGCCCGAAGTGAGAGCTGCTTATCTGGCTCAAAGTAAGAGTGGCGGACAGAACATTCCATTTGCCCTTACCCAGAGTCAGATGGATGAAGAGGTGCATTTTTCTGCTTCTCGCATCCGTCAGAGTGCTGCGTTCGGTGAAATCATGATTATGATAGTGTATATTCCGCTGATGACCTTGGTGGGGATTGAAGGCAAGATGTTCCGTCCGATGGCGCTGACTGTTTTCTTCGCCATCCTTGGCGCTTTCATTCTTTCGCTTACCTATGTGCCAATGCTCAGCTCACTGTTGTTGAGTCGTAAAGTACATAACCGAAAGACATTCTCTGACAAGATGATAGAGAAGCTCCAGGGGTGGTATCGGCCGGTTCTCGACTGGGTGCTGGCTCGCAATAAAGATGTCATTACTGCCGCTATCGGATTGTTCTGTGTGAGTATCGTTGGTTTCAAATTCCTTGGAGGTGAGTTTATTCCTAGTTTGGAAGAAGGTGATTTCGCTGTAGAGATGAGTATGTCACAAGGTACTTCGCTCTCTCAGATGGTAGAGAGCTGTACCAAGGCAGAAAAGCTGCTGAAGGCGCAGTATCCGGAAGTCAAACAGGTGGTGAGCCGCATTGGTAGTGCAGAGATTCCTACAGACCCGATGCCTGTAGAACGTGCTGACATCATGATTGCCCTCAAGCCGAAGGCGGAATGGACGTCTGCAGAAACTACTCCGGAGTTGATGGAGAAGATGGAGGAAACTTTGAAGGCGATTCCTGGTTTGGAAGCTGAGATTTCTCAACCCATTCAGATGCGCAACAATGAGTTGCTGACGGGTATCAAGCAGGACGTGGCTATCAAAATCTTCGGTGAGGATCTTGATGTCTTGACTTCTGAAGCCGGAAAGGTAAAGAAGTTGATAGAGCGTGTACCGGGTGTGAGTGGTATTTTTGTGGAGGAAGTATCGGGTTTGCCTCAGATTCAGGTGAAATACAATCATGAACGCATGGCTTCTTATGGAGTGAGCGTAGATGAAATCAATCAGGTTTTGGAAACCACCTTTGCCGGAGCTGTAGCTGGTGCACTATATGAAGGTGACAAGAAGTTTGATGTTGTGCTCCGTATGGATCCTTCTCAACGTAATGCAGAGTCTCTGCAGGAATTGAGTATTCCTTTGTCTGATGGCTCTAAGATTCCGCTTTCGCAGGTGGCTGATATCGTATACGAACCAGCTCCGGCACAGGTGTCTCACGAAAATGGTGCCCGTCGCATCTATGTAGGATTCAACGTGAAGGGCAGAGATGTGCAGAGTACCGTAGAAGATATACAGGAGATTCTCGATGAAAAGTTGAAGCTGCCGGATGGCTACTATTATAATTATGGTGGTGAGTTTGAAAACCTGCAGAGTGCAACCCAGCGTCTGATGGTGGTAATACCGATAGCGCTTGTCATCATTTTGCTGCTGCTCTATGCTACGGTCAAGAATGTTCGTGAGTCGCTCTTTGTGTTCTCTGCCATTCCTTTGGCTGCAATCGGTGGTGTATGGGCTTTATGGTTCAGGGGTATGCCGTTTAGTATTTCGGCTGGTGTTGGATTCATTGCTCTTTTTGGTGTGGCAGTTCTCAATGGCATTGTACTCATCGGACAGATGAATCAGATGCAGCGTGAAGAGAAGGCTTCGCCTGATAACACTTCTGCCAATCTCTCTGAAGTGATTCATCATCGCATCATCGAGAGTTGTATGGTTCGTTTGCGCCCTGTCTTAATGACAGCTCTTGTTGCTTCTATGGGCTTCTTGCCAATGGCACTTTCGCAGGGCGATGGTGCAGAGGTGCAGCGCCCGTTGGCTACTGTAGTGATAGGTGGTTTGATAACAAGTACGTTGCTCACATTGCTCGTGTTGCCAGCCATCTACAAGACTTTTACAAAAAAATAATTTATCATGAAGAAGTATATAGAAATATTTAGAAAGGTACTGTTTTATGCCATCATATTGTTGTTGCCAGGTACAGTTTATGCCCAGCTTTTTGATGCGAGTCTGCCAGGTAAGAAAATGACTTTGCAGCAATGCTTTGATTTGGCTGAACAGCAGAATGTTTTGCTCCAGGCAGGAAGGAAAACGATAGAACGTGCCAAGGTAATGGAAGGAACAGCTTGGGATGTAGATAAAACCGAGGTGGCTTTTTCTCAGAATCCGGCTTCTAGTGGTGATACTGATAATGGACTTACCTTTTCACAGAGCATTGATTTTCCAACTGTCTATGCAGCTAGGAAGAAACAGTTGAAAGCAGAGACGCAGGCGGAAAAGAGCAGATTGAATGTGTCCAGGCAACAGTTGAAGCAGGAAATTGCTTCTACTTACTATGCGATGCTGTATCAGACCTATCGTCTGAGTATTCTTCAACGTCTTGATTCTATACTGAATCGTTATTGTGATATTGCCGGTAAGCGATACAAGGCAGGCGAAACCCGACAGTTGGAGGTACTAACCTCAGAGCGTCTGCGTGATGAGAATCAGGTGGAGATGAGAAATGTGAAGTCGGAGGCAGAGAATCTGCAGATGATTTTGATGAATCTTCTGAATTCTGACCAGCCTATATTGCCGTCAGAGTCTCATCTTATCATATTGGATTCATCTATCAGTAGTTCGTTTAATTACCAGCAGACGGCTGATGCCCAGTATCAGCAGGATCGTTTGAAGGCACTCGATCAGGAGATAAAAAGTGCAAAGACCGGTTATGCGCCTTCGCTTTCTCTGGCTTTGCGCTCGCAGTTGTTGATTTCCAGCTGGGATCCATATCATATCGACCGTCAGCGTTTTACAGAAGGTAATTTCTTTGGTTTTGAAATTGGTGTGGGGGTACCTCTTTTTTATGGTGCCACCAAGGCCAAGGTGAAGGCCGCAAGGAAAGACCGGGAGCTGGCAGAGCTGAATATGCAGCAGGAACGCCGCGAGAAAGAACGTGATTACCGGTTGGGGTATAACCGTTTGCAGAATGCCACGAAGAAGTTGCAATATTACAATGGTGAGAATATTGATAAAGCCAATGAGATAGTTCGTCTGAGTACCACGGAATATGAGAATGGTGAAATCAATTATGTGGAATATGTGAATGCCTTAAAGGAGGCAATCGATATGAGAATGAAACAAGCTGATATTATCAATGAATACAATGAAGCTGTACTTGCCTTGATGGCGCTTAATAATAGCTTGTAGAATTTACATGAAAAGTAAAGCCCCTGTGCTTTTTGCAGGCACAGGGGCTTCGCTTTATATTTTTATGAAGTGTTATTGACTCTTCATTTTTTTATTTGAAAGTCAACTCGTCCTTACCTGGGCATTTTCCGACATTGATGATGCTTCCCTTTTTCAATTTGCCCTGCATCAGCAATTCGCAGATACCATCTTCTATATAAGTTTGGATGGCGCGCTTCAATGGGCGAGCACCAAACTGCACGTCATATCCCTTCTCGGCAACCAGCTGCTTTGCCTTTTCTGTTATCTGGAAGCCATAGCCCATATCGTTGATGCGCTTGATGAGCGAACTGAGTTCCAGGTCGATGATTCGCTTGATGGCATTGATGTCGAGCTGATCGAAGGTGATAATCTCGTCAAGGCGATTCAGAAATTCCGGTGCAAACTGCTTGCTCAGACTCTTCTGTATCACATTGCGGGCGTATTTCTTGTCCGTATCCGACATGGTGGCAACATTACCTATACTGCCAGACTTGAAGCCGACACCTTTACCGAACTCTTTTAACTGGCGGGTTCCGGCATTTGAAGTCATAATGATGATGGTATTGCGGAAGTCGATGAGACGGCCGTTGCCATCTGTGAGTCTACCTTCGTCAAGTACCTGCAGAAGCATGTTGAAAATCTTGCCGCTAGCTTTCTCTATCTCATCGAGTAAGACGATGCTGTAAGGCTTGCGTCTAACCTTCTCGGTAAGTTGACCACCTTCATTATATCCTACGTATCCTGGAGGTGCACCTACCAGTCTGGATGAGTTGAAATCATCGGCATATTCGCTCATGTCGATGCGGATCAGAGCACTGGAATCTCCGTAAACTTCTTCTGCAAGTTTTTTTGCCAGGTATGTCTTTCCGACACCTGTAGGACCTAGGAACATAAATACACCAATAGGGTGATTAGGATCTCTCAAGCCCATTCGATTGCGCTGTATTGCTTTTACAATCTTGTCTACGGCATTATCTTGTGCGATAACCTTGCTCTTCAATTTATCAGCCATCTTCAAGAGTCGGTTATTCTCAGCCTCAGCCATACGTTGTACCGGAACGCCAGTCATTTTACTCACCACGGCAGTAATGTCGTCTACTTTTACCGGTGTACGGTGACTGTCGTTTTCTCCGTTTTGCCATTTCTCTCTGGCACGTGCCAACATCTTCTCCATTTGGGCTTGCTGGTCACGATATGCTGCTGCCAATTCATAGTTTTGATTTACTACGGCATTTTGCTTATTCGTAACCAATACTTCCAGGTTGTGCTCTAATTCCAAAATATCATCAGGAATGCTTGCATTCTTAAGATGTACGCGCGAGCCAACCTCGTCAAGAATGTCTATAGCCTTATCTGGGAAGAAACGGTCTGTAATATATCTGTCGGTCAGCTTAACACATGTTTCCAACGCTTCATCACTATAGGTAACCTCATGGAATTTCTCATAGGTACCCTTGATGTTATGAAGTATCCGCAGTGTCTCCTCCGGTGTTGTCGGATTGATGATTATCTTTTGGAATCGTCGTTCCAGTGCACCGTCTTTCTCAATACTCTTGCGATATTCGTCCAGTGTTGTTGCACCGATACATTGTATTACTCCACGAGCCAGAGCCGGTTTCAGGATGTTGGCTGCGTCCATGGCACCTTCTGCTCCTCCGGCACCAATGAGTGTATGAATTTCATCGATGAACAGGATGATTTCCGGGTGCGTCTCCAGTTCGTTCACGATTCCCTTGATACGTTCTTCGAAAGAACCGCGATATTTGGTGCCAGCAACAAGACCTGTTAGATCCAGGCTGATGACACGCTTGTCAAAGAGGAGTGGGGCAGACTGGTGGTTCTTGATGAGTTGGGCTAAACCTTCGACGATTGCACTCTTACCCACACCTGGTTCACCAATGAGAACAGGATTATTCTTCTTGCGGCGTCCCAGAATCTCCATCACTCTCTGCACCTCGTTTTCTCTTCCAACCATAGGGTCGAGAATTCCCTTTGCTGCGTCCTGAGTTAAGTCATGGCCATATTTGTCAATGAAAGGAGTGTTTGTCTTAGCCTTTTTCCCCTCTTTCTTAGCTGTTTTCTTATTGTCTTCAGGATTGGTGTTGAGGTCCAGGGGCTCATCGTCAGAATCCAGGAGGTTAGCTTTCGGACGTTTGCTTATCTGTTCCATATCTTCTTCTGGTTCTGTTTCGTCATTCTCGTTATTTTCCTGTACAGCCAAGTCATTTTCATCATGAGTTTCCTCAATGTCAGCTTCTGCAATCTCATCTGTTTCCATTTCTGCATCTTCAGCCTCAGCAATCTCTTCTGTCTGGTGCTCTGCTTCATCATCGGCTTTTCTGTTCAGGCTTTTCAGATACTCTCTGAGACTATCGTATGTGATTCCATTGTCGAAAAGCAAATTGGAAATAGAACTGTTGTTCTGTTTGAGCAGAGCCAGAAGCACATGCTTAGGTTCTACATAAGGTGAATTGTCGCAGATATACGCTTCCTTTATGGCATTGCGCATCAGCTCGGAAGCAGTCGCATCCAAGGAAGGAGCCCCCTGTTCTGATTCTTCAGAGTTGGAATTTGGCGCTTTCGCAATTTCTTGATTGAGTGAATTTTCAAGAACGTTGATATCGACCCTAAATCCTGTCTCCAATATGTAGTTAATCTCTTTGTTCTTTTGCACAAATTCCAGGATTAGATGTTCTATCGTAATCTTGTTGCCATGGCGGCGAGCTACATTCTCACCACACTGTGCTAGAATCTTCTGTATATGTTCAAATGGATTTTGCATATTCTATATTCCTTTCTTAATAAAGTAGTGCAAAGTTACAAATTATTTTGGTATTAACAAACCTCCAGCCAACTTTTTTTCTTCCTCAAAAGACAAATAATGCTAAAAGATTCATTTTTTTTGCATATAAAGCGTTTGGATATGGATATTTTTTCGTATCTTTGTCGAGATTTTTGGAGAGGCAAAACGGCTTAGAACGCAAATAAATGCCCTTCTGAGCGATTTTCCATTAAAATCATGGTAATAAAAATACATAAACATAAATATAAGAAATGGACGAAAATCAGACAATGGATCATGATAGAATCATGAAAATCAACATTGAGGAGGAGATGAAGTCTAGCTACATCGACTATTCGATGTCAGTGATTGTGGCTCGTGCCCTCCCTGATGTACGTGATGGTTTCAAGCCTGTGCACCGCCGTATTCTTTACGGTATGCTGGGAATTGGAAACACCAGTGACAAACCATATAAGAAATGTGCGCGTGTTGTAGGTGAGGTGCTCGGTAAGTACCACCCACATGGTGACTCTTCTGTATATGGTGCCTTGGTTCGTATGGGCCAGGAATGGAATATGCGATATACTCTCATCGACGGACAGGGTAACTTCGGTTCTGTGGATGGTGACTCTCCTGCTGCAATGCGTTATACAGAGTGCCGTCTTTCCAAGATGGGTGAACACATCATGGACGACCTCGATAAGGAGACCGTTGACATGATGAACAACTTTGATGATACTCTTCAGGAGCCTACCGTCATGCCAACAAAGATTCCTAATCTCCTTGTGAATGGCGGTAATGGTATTGCTGTAGGTATGGCTACAAATATCCCTACCCACAATCTGGGCGAGGTGATTGACGGTTGCTGTGCTTATATCGATAATCCTGATATCGATACTGATGGCTTGATGCAGTATATTCCTGCTCCAGACTTCCCTACAGGTGCTACTATCTATGGTATTCAGGGAGTGAAGGATGCCTACGAGACAGGTAAGGGTAGAATCGTGGTTCGTGCTACTGCCGAAATAGAAAGTGGTGAAAGTCATGATAAGATCGTAATCACAGAGATTCCTTACGGTGTAAACAAGGAACAGCTCGTGATGGCAATTGCCGATCTTGCCAAGGAAGGTAAGGTTGATGGAATTGCTAACGTAAATGATGAGTCTGGCCGTCAGGGTATGCGTATCGTTGTTGATGTAAAACGTGATTCCAATGCCAATGTTCTCTTGAACAAACTTTTCAAGATGACAGCTCTTCAGAGTTCATTTTCAGTGAATTGCATTGCTCTTGTTAATGGTCGTCCACGTCTCTTGAGCTTGAAGGAATGCGTGAAGTACTTCGTTGATCATCGTCACGATGTTACAATCCGCCGTACTCAGTTTGAACTGAAGAAGGCACAGGAGCGTGCTCATATCCTCGAGGGATTGATTATCGCCTGCGACAATATTGATGAGGTGGTTCATATCATCCGTGCCAGCAAGACACCTTCTGATGCTCAGCGCAACTTGGAGAAGCGTTTCGAACTCGACGAACTGCAGAGTAAGGCTATTGTTGACATGCGCCTCAGCCAGTTGACAGGCTTGCGTCTGGAGCAGTTGCATAACGAGTTCAATGAGCTGATGAAGACCATCGACTATTTGAACCAGATTTTGAACGATCCTGAACTTTGCAAGAAGGTGATGAAGGATGAACTCAATGAGGTGAAGGAGAAGTATGGCGATGCACGTCGTACGATGATCAAGCCAGACGATCATGAGTTTAATCCAGAGGACTTCTATCCAAACGACCCAGTAGTTATCACGGTCAGTCATCTCGGATACATCAAGCGCACTCCATTGTCAGAGTTCCGTGAGCAGGCTCGCGGTGGTGTTGGTGCCAAGGGTGCCCGCACTCGTGATAAGGACTTTACTGAGTATATCTATCCTGCAACTATGCACCAGACCATGCTGTTCTTCACCAAGAAGGGACGTTGCTACTGGCTCAAGTGCTATGAGATTCCTGAGGGCGACCGCAATTCTAAGGGTCGTGCCATCCAGAACCTCCTCAATATCGAGAATGATGATCAGGTAAATGCATTCCTTCGCCTGAGAGGCTTGAATGATGCCGAATTTATCAATAATCACTATATTGTCTTTGCTACCAAGAATGGTACAGTAAAGAAAACATGTCTCGAGGCATATTCACGTCCACGTACTAACGGTGTGATTGCTATCAACATCGTAGAGGGTGATGAGGTGGTAGATGTTCGTTTGACAAATGGTCATAACGAGTTGATTCTTGCCAACAGAAACGGTCGTGCCGTTCGTTTCGATGAGAATCAGATCCGTACCATGGGACGTACTTCTACCGGTGTTCGCGGTATGCGTCTCGATGAGGGCGATGATGCTTTGATTGGTATGATTGTAGTCAATGATCCTGAGAAGGAAACCGTGATGGTTGTCAGCGAGCAGGGTTATGGTAAGCGTTCTGACGTAGTAGATTACCGTGTAACCAACCGTGGCGGTAAGGGTGTGAAGACTCTTAACATTACTGAAAAGACCGGTCGTCTGGTAGCTATCAAGAACGTAACCGATGATAACGACCTCATGATCATCAATCAGAGTGGTATTGTGATTCGTCTTGCCGTTGCCGATTGCCGTGTCATGGGCCGTGCAACTCAGGGTGTTCGCCTCATCAATCTGGCTAAGAAGAATGATGTCATTGCCAGCGTATGTAAGGTAATGAGTTCTGAACTCGAAGCTTCGGTAGAAGAGGAAAGCCGTTCTGCCTGGGCAAAGAAGAGCGAGGAAATAGAAAACGATACAGTTGGTGCCAAGACTGCTGAAGAAGCAGCTGAGGCAGAAGCTGAGTTGGAGAATCAAGATGACGAGAACGTTCAGGAGTAACATCCTGAACACTCGTTCATATCTTCATATAGACGAAGCGTAAAGAATTTATAAATTTCAACTTTTTAAACTTTAAACAAAATGAAAAAGTTAATCGTAGCTGCTATGTTGGTACTGGGTGCCACATCAGCATTCGCAGGTGACAGTGATGCACTCAAGGCTGTCATGAAGGCAAAGACTTATGCTGAGGCTGAGGCTTTGGTAAAGCAGAACTTGGGTCAGTTTGCTAATGATGCAGAGAAGGCTAAGGCTTACAACAAGTTGGTAGACCTTGGTATGAAGGATTTCAACGATCAGCAGTCTATTCAGCAGACCAATCAGCTCATGAAGAAGAATGATCCTGTTGATGAGAACGTAATGAATGAGGGTGCTTACAATGCATTGATGAATGCTATCGAATGCTATAAGTATGACCAGTTGCCAAATGCAAAGGGTAAGGTTGCTCCTAAGTTCAATGGCAATGCTACTCGTGTTTGGGGTGCTCGTCAGCAGCTTGTAAATGCTGGTCAGACTGCAGCTCAGAACAATAAGGCTGATGAAGTATTGAAGTATTGGGGTGCATTCCTCGATACAGATTCAGAGCCTCTCTTCGCATCAGTTGATGCAAAGCAGAAGGAAGCTGAGAAGGAATACATCGGCCAGGTTGCTCTCTTCGCAGCTCGCTATGCTTATCAGGCTAAGGATGCTGCTCGTTGCGAGAAGTATTGCGACATTGCCATGACAAGCGAAAAAGAGGCTAAGGACGCTCTTAACCTCAAGCTTTATGTAATGAAGGATGGTTTGAAGACTAAGGAAGACTCTTTGAACTATGTTAACAAGTTGAAGGATCTCTATGCCAAGGATCCATCTAATGATGTAATGCTCGATGGCTTGAACTCTATGTATTCTGCCTTGAAGATGGAGAAAGAGCAGACTGAGCTTTTGGATGCAGCTATCGCTAAGGATCCTAAGAACTTCGTAGCTCTTGCCAACAAGGGTATGATGTATATCCAGAAGAATGATGCTAACAACGCTATCAAGTGCCTCAAGCAGGCTCTCGAGGCAAAGCCAGACAACGTTGTTGTTATGACATATCTTGGTGCTTGCTATAATAGCAAGGCTGGTGAAATCCAGGCTGTTCAGGGTCGTAAGGTGGTTTATCAGGAGGCTATCAAGATTCTTGATAAGGCTAAGGAACTCGATCCTGAGAAGGCACAGGCTAACTGGGGTTACACTCGTTACCAGGCTTACTATGGTTACTATGGTCCTAATGCACCTGAGACCAAGAAGGCTGAGGAAGAGAGCAAGTAATCACATAGGATGATATAAACTTTATAATCGCCTTGCCGAATTATCGGTGAGGCGATTTTTTAGGCAGCCCAAAATGATTTCGGTCACTGCATAGCAGGAGTTATACGCTTGCACATCACTTGTTATGCGTGTGCATATCAGCTGCTATGCAAGTGCACAACAGCTGTTGTGCGGTTTCAGATAATATCTATATCGGTGAAACTTACGGTCTTTTTCAACAACTTCTATAGTCTTTTACGACAATTTTTACTGTTTAATGAATAGATATGATAAAAGGCAAAAGAAATCGTTTATCAAATAGATATAATAGAAGTGAGTGGAATTTTTATCATATAAAAAAGTAATCAAAATGAAGAATATTAAACCATTTCTTGCAGTTTTGTCCTTCTTTTCTCCTGTAGTGTATGCGCAGAATGTAGAACAGAAAGGTGAGGGTGTAAGTAAGATGAATCTTTCTAGCAATATTGAGTGGAAAGCTGAAATGCAGGGAACTTTCTCTAAAGGTAAAACTCCATTATGGCTTAATGCAAATAAGCATGGACTCAGCTCTCTGGAAGAATGCAATGGCTATTTACGTGGAAGTCTGGTTCGTCCTATGGAATCAGATTCAGCCCGTCGCTGGGCTGTAGGTTATGGCTTGGATATTGCTGTTCCGGTTAATTATACAAGTCATTTTATTGTCCAGCAAGCTTTTGCCGAGGTTCGCTGGCTTCATGGAACAATGACTATAGGATCTAAGGAATTTCCTATGGAATTAAAGAATCAGACTTTATCAAGCGGCAGTCAGGCATTAGGTATTAATGCCCGTCCAATACCTCAAGTCCGATTCGCTTTACCAGAATATATCACGCTTCCTTTTATGAAAGGTTGGTTGCAGTTCAAAGGTCATGTCTCTTATGGAATAATGACCGATGATCATTGGCAGCACGAATTTACTTCTTGTCAATCCAAATATGCCGATCATGTCCTTTATCATAGCAAGGCGGGTTATCTTAAGATAGAAAATCAGAGGAAGAACAGTCCTTGGAGCGTAGAACTAGGTTTGGAAATGGGCGCTGAGTTTGGAGGAAATCTCTATCGGCTGGATAATGGTGTAAAGGTGCAGATACCTACAGAAAAGGGTTTGAATGGATTTTGGCATGCGTTTATTCCAGGTGGTTCCGATGCTACTGATGGCGAGAAATACCCAAATATAGCAGGCAATCAGTTGGGTTCTTGGGTTATGCGCGTTAACTATAATGCCAAGAAATGGGCGCTTCATGCCTATTTGGATCATTTCTTTGAAGATCATAGCCAGATGTTCCTTCTGGATTATGATGGTTATGGTGAACAATCTAACTGGACGAAAAAAGAGAAGTTCCGTTTCTTCCGTTATGATTTAAAGGACATGTTGTGGGGAATAGAGTTGAATTTAAAGAATACACATTGGTTGCAAAATGTAGTCTTTGAATACCTTTATACGAAATATCAGAGTGGACCAATCTATCACGACCATACAATGAATATTCCTGACCATATAGCAGGTACGGATAATTATTATAACCACGGTATTTACAATGGCTGGCAACATTGGGGTCAAGTAATCGGCAATCCTCTTTTCCGTTCACCTATATATAATACGGATGGTAGAATTTATGTAAAGGATAATCGTTTCATAGCTTACCATTTAGGATTTGACGGCCACCCGGCAAAACGATTGGGATACCGAGCTTTGGCTACGTATCAGAAAGGTTGGGGTACTTATCAGGAGCCTTTTACGAAGGAGCATCACAATGTGAGTTTCTTGTTGGAATCGCAGTATGATTTTAATCATGGCTGGTGTGTCAAGGCTGGTTATGGAATGGATTTTGGAAGTAGTCTGATGTTGGGACACAATGCGGGATTCCAATTAACCATATCCAAGAAGGGGTTGTTAAAATGATTAGTTTAACCAAAGATGCATAAAGATATGATTAAGAATATGAAATATGTTTGTTTTTTGCTGATGTTGATGCTGGGTAGTGCATTGTTGAATTCTTGCGAAGTAGATAGCAGTGATAATGGCGATCTTGATGGATTCTGGCATTTGGAGAGTGTTGATACACTGGCCACAGGGGGCAGATGTGACTATAGCAATCAGCGGGTGTTCTGGGGTGTACAGCATAAGTTGCTGACAGTGAATAATTACAAGGGAGGAAGTTTTAATTTCCGTTTCAGTCAGACTTCCGATAGTCTTATACTATCTTCTCCCTATAAGAATCATGGGCATCAAGATGTAGAGAATGGTGGGGATATTCCCATCACAGAAATCAATGAAACTCTTCGTCAATGTGGAATTAACAACTTGGTAGAGTCATATTATAAGGAGAAATTGAATGGTAATAAAATGATTCTTCGTACAAAAGATTTAAGATTGTATTTTAAAAAGTTCTAGTTTCTCTTGAAACGTAAGTCATAGGCTCCCCCCCCCATAGGCGGTGGATAAAAAGCTACTTTTTTAAAAAAACTTCACCCTTCATTAATCGGAAATAAATATCTAATAGCTAGGTGTTTATATGAGGTGAAGGGTGGAGCCAACCCTTCACCTCTCACACGCCCGGCAATGGCAAAATGTTGCCTCTGTAAAGGGCAATATTGTGCCATAGTTAGGCAATAAGAGGGGAAGAAATAACAATATGGCTAGAACTTTTTCCCAAATACAATATTGATAAAGGTTTTAACCAAAATCTTCGTATCAAACCACCATGAGCGGTGCTCCAGGTAGAAGAGGTCAAGACTCAGTCTTCTCAACATCTTCGGCATCGTATCCGTATATCCATTATATAAGGTAGCGTAAGAAGTTACTCCTGGACGAATCTGATACAGATAAGTATATCGAGGATCATGCTCCATAATCTGATCGATATAGAATTTGCGTTCAGGGCGCGGACCTACAAATGCCATGTCTCCTTTAAAAACGTTCCAAAGTTGAGGAAGTTCAT
>ERZ1034952.1971-NODE-1971-length-15870-cov-3.176099_pt1 | contig 15870 bp, 11 predicted proteins | sample MGYA00520625_ERZ1034952 | MGnify/ENA primary metagenome ERZ1034952 (study PRJEB33766, sample SAMN09781773) | gut metagenome | biome: gut microbiome | host: Homo sapiens | place: Madagascar | study: EMG produced TPA metagenomics assembly of the PRJNA485056 data... | reverse complement strand
CACGCTGCCCTCGAGCGCGTACTCGGTGCCCTCGACCTGCGGCGCCGATGCGGCGATGGTCGTGATGAGCCCGTTGCGCGAGCGGCACGCCTCATGCCCGGTGTGCATGAGGAGGAAGCAACCCGTGCCGTAGGTGTTCTTGGCGTGTCCCGGCTCAAAGCAGCGCTGACCGAACAGCGCCGCCTGCTGGTCGCCCGCCACTCCGCAGATCGGAATGCCCTGCGCAAGGCCAGGGTTCGACGTTTCGCCGAAACGCGACGCCGACAAGCGCACCTCGGGCATCATCGAGACGGGAATGTCGAACAGATCGAGCAGCCACGGATCCCAACAGCCCTCGTGGATGTTGTACAGCATCGTGCGGCTCGCGTTCGTCACGTCGGTCGCGTGAACCGCCCCGTAGGTGAGCGTCCAGACGAGCCAGCTGTCGACCGTGCCGAAAGCGAGCCGTCCCGCCTCCGCCGCCGCGCGGGCACCCTCCACGTTGTCGAGAATCCAGCGGATCTTCGTCGCCGAGAAGTACGGATCAGGCACAAGCCCCGTACGGTCGGTGATCTGGCGCGCCACGTCCGCATCGCCGCAGAGGCGCTCCACCATGTCGGCGGTGCGGCGACACTGCCACACGATGGCGTTGCAGATCGGCTCGCCCGTCTCGCGATCCCACACGACAGTGGTCTCGCGCTGGTTCGTGATGCCGATCGCCTTGATGTCAGACGGCGTGAGGTTCTGCGCCATGAAAAGCTCGGTGAGCGCACCCATCTGCGACGAGAGGATATCGTGCGGATTGTGCTCGACCCAACCGGGATGGGGGTAGATCTGCGGGAAGGGTCGCTGCGCCGAAGCGACGATGTTGCCGTCGTGATCGACGAGCAACGCACGCGACGACGTGGTTCCCTGATCGAGCGCTATCACATACCGGCCCATGGCCTCCTCCTTCTTCCGTGAGTCGAGCGTGCCGCCCAGCTCACCTCGTCCCCTTCTGCACGACCTCGGCCCGGATCGCAGGCGGAGAGTCAACCGGCGTGCGCCGACGTCTTCAGCCCCGCTGCGGGCGCGCGCCGTGCGCGTCGAGCCAGGCGATCACGTCGTCGTACACCTTCCGGCGCCCCTCCTCGTTGAGGATCTCGTGACGCATGCCGTCGTAGAGCTTCACCATCACGTCCTGCACGCCGGCGCAGCGCATGACATCAGCAGCCGCTTCCACCCCGCGCCCGCACGCACCCACAGGATCCTCCGCCCCCGCGATGTAGAGCAGCGGAAGGTCGACGGGCACGGAGCATGCGCGGTCGACGCACGCCGCCCGTTCGGTGAGATCGGTGAGCGCCGCATAGCCAGCCGCCGTGAAACGTGCGCCGCACAGCTCGTCGGCGCAGTAGGCATCAACGTTGCTCTCGTTGTGCGAGAGCCAGTCGAAGGACGTGCGGGGATTCTCGACGGCGCGCGCGTAGGCGCCGTCGGCAAGCCTGAAAAGAAGCGTGCTCACGGCGCGCTCGCCACGGCGCCGTGCGATCAAGCGCGCGAGCTTGTTGCCGAGACGCGACACGAGCACGGGCTGGCAGCCCGTGCCGCACAGCACCGCGCCTGCAAGACCCGCCCCGTGCTCCTGCAGGTACGCCTGCACGATGAAGCTTCCCATCGAATGCCCGAACAGGTAGTACGGGGTGTTGCGCGCATACCGCGCCGCCACGAGGCGACGCAGCGCGTCCACGTCGTCGATGAGCGCTTGCGCGCCGGCGGCGAGGGGAATGTGCCCGAGGTCGGCGGCGTCGGATACGCTCTTGCCGTGACCGATGTGGTCATGCCCGCACACAACGAAGCCCGCCGCAGCGAGCGCTTCCGCAAACTCCTCGTAGCGCCCCACGTACTCGGACATGCCGTGCACGATCTGCACGATGCCGCGCGGAGAGGACGTGCCGGCGGACGAGCGCCAGAGCAGCCCCTTGAGCTGGCTGCTCCCGTCCGACGACGAGAACCCGAGCGTCTGTCGCCGTACCCGATCGGTCATCTTCCCCACCTTCTCTCTGCGCTCCGCACGAACCTGTCGCGCCGCTACGCCTCGCATGCGCCGTGCGCGCGCAGGGCCTCGGCGGAGATGCCGCCCGCGCGCAGGATGCGCGGGTGCGCGCCCGTGCAGTCGAGCACCGTGGAGGCCACCCCGCTCGCCGGCACCGCGCCGCGCAGCACGCAGGGCACCGCGCGCGTGAGCGCCGGGTCGAGCTCGTCGAAGGAGCCGGGCGCGGGGCGCCCCGCCTTGTTCGCGGAGCTCGTGGCGAGCGGGCAGCCCGCCGCGCGGATGAGCGCGAGCGCGAGGTCGTGCGCGGGCATGCGCAGGCCGATGGTGCCGGCGGCCGAGCGGAAGGCGGCAGGCACCGCGTCGCTCGCGCGCACGATGAGCGTGAGCGCGCCCGGCCAGAACGCGCGGGCGAGGTCGAAGGCGAGCGGCGGCACATCGCAGCCGTAGCGCGCGAGGTCGTCAGGCGAGCTCACGAGCCAGGCGATGGGCTTGCCGTGGTCGCGCTCCTTGATATCGTAGATGACGTCGGGCCCGGCGGCGCGCTCGACGGCGACGCCGATGCCGTACACCGTGTCGGTCGGGAACACGACCGCCGCACCGCGCTCGAGCGCGCGCGCCGCCTCGTCGATCGCCGTTGCGTGATCGCCCATGAGCCCCTCACCTCATCCTGCCTGCTTCACTGCCATCATGATACCCCATCGCGGAAGGCGGGGCGCCGCGCGCGGAACTGGGGCGGTGCGAAGCGCGCGGCAGAAGAGCGGGCGAAGAACAGGCCGCAGCAGGCAGAAGCGCGGAAGTGCGGCGGGATGCGACGGTTTGCGCGCGCTCGCACATCACGCACCGCTAAACGTTTTCCGCAGCGCTCACGCGAGACCCGCGCGCAGCCGCACGCTTCAAAATCTCCTTGAACGCGTTGACGCTCCCCCGCCGCTTGCAAGATCATGGGCGCCGCTCTTTTCCGCAGAGCACACCGAATCAAGGGCGCGCGCCCTTCAGGGCCGACCCGCCCCCTTCTCCCCATGACGATCAACTTCTCATGTCGGAGAGACTGCTGCGCCCTTTTACCAAGCAACGAGATAGGAGAATCACGTGGAAGCAACCGCAATCAAGAAGTACGGCGCCGAGGCGCTCGGCACGCTCGTGCTGACCCTGTTCGGCTGCGGCAGCGCCGCCATCGCCGGCGCGACGCTCGGCACGCTCGGCATCGCGTTCGCCTTCGGCCTGTCCATCATCGCGATGGCGTTCGTCATCGGCAACGTGTCGGGCTGCCATATCAACCCGGCTGTGTCGCTCGGCCTGTTCCTTGACAAACGCCTGTCGGGCAAGGATCTCATCGGGTACTGGATCGCCCAGTTCATCGGCGGCATCGTAGCGGCGTTCATGCTGCTCGCCATCGTGAACTGCACCGAGCTCGGCGGCGTGCTCGCCACGGGCCTCGGCTGCAACGGGTTCGACGACGCCTCCACGGTGGGCCTCGGCATGGTCGGCGCCGTGATCGTCGAGATCATCCTGACCTGCATCTTCGTGCTCGCCGTGCTCGGCTCGACCGCTGACGAGAAGACGGCTCCCTTCGCCGGCATCATCATCGGTCTGACGCTCACCTTCGTGCACATCATGGGCATTCCGCTGACGGGCACCTCCGTGAACCCTGCGCGCAGCTTCGGCCCCGCGCTCGCCATGTTCACGCAGGGCGACGCGAGTGCGCTCTCCCAGGTGTGGGTGTTCATCGTGGCGCCGCTCGTAGGTGCGGCGCTCGCCGCGCTCATCTTCGCCGCCTTCAAGAGCAAAGCCGAGCAGGACTCCTAGAGCCGGTTCGCATAGCAAAAGGAAAAGCCGCGTCGCGCAAGCGATGCGGCTTTTTTCATGCGTCGCCGAGTTCGCGCGCCCAGTCGAAGCCGGGCGGCGGGGACGTGGGCTCGCCGACACCTGGCGCCGCGGCGTCAGAAGCGGGGTCCCACAGGCACGCGTCGAGATCGACGTGGTCCTCGTCGGCAAAGACCACGCCCTCGGCGCGCAGCATGTCGCGCTGCACCTCGGGTCCGCCGAACGCGAAGCCCTTGCAGAGCGAGCCGTCTTTGAAGATCACGCGATGGCACGGGATCGAAGCGGGGCCGGCCCCGGGAGCAGGGTTCGAACGCAGCGCGTAGCCTACGTAGCGCGCCGCGCGAGGGCGTCCCACGAGCCGCGCGATCTGGCCGTAGGTGGCGACCTTGCCGCGCGGGATGAGCTGCACCTGCTCGAACACCTTGTCTGCGAACTCGCCCATGCGCCCTCCTACTGCACGTCCCCGGCGGAAGACGAGGCAGCGCCCGAAGTAGCGGGCGCGGAACCAGTGCGTACGTCGGACGCGGCCATGATCTGCGCGCAGATCGCCTCGGCGACGCGCAGGCCGTCGACCGCCGCGCTCATGATGCCGCCCGCATAGCCGGCACCCTCGCCGCAAGGGTAGAGACCCGAACCCAGCCCGTCGACCTCGCCGGTACCAGAGCGCGCGACGGCGTCAGCCAACCCTGCAGCATCTTCTGCCTGCACGCCATTGCGCGCTGCCGCGCCGCACGCCCCGGCACCGCTGCCCGCTGCCACTCCCCGCGTCGCGAACTGCGCCTGGAACGCCTCGTCGCGCACGATGCGCACGGGAGACGAGCTGCGGGTCTCCACCGCCGTCATCACCGCCTCGGGATGGGCGAAGCCCTTGAGCCTGCGGTCGAGCAGCGGCAGCGCCGCCTCGAGCGCATCGGTCACGAGCGGGGGCAGGCAAGCGTGCAGGTCGGTCCATGTCACCCCGCGCGGATAGGTCGGCTGCACCGCGGTGCTTGCATGCCCGCCGCGATGTGCAAGGAAGTCGCCCACGGTACTCGCGGGCGCCGCATACGGCGCACCGGCACCTTCCGCACCTGCGCGGTACGCCGCGCGTTCGAGCTCGCGCTGGAACGCCACGCCCGCAAGCACGTCGTCGCCCGGCAGATCGTCGGGGTTGATGCTCACGAGCAGCGCGCTGTTCGCGTTGGCGCCGTCGCGCGCATGGCGGCTCATGCCGTTCACGCACACGCCGCCCTCCTCGCTCGCCGCCGCCACCACGCTGCCGCCCGGGCACATGCAGAACGTGTAAACGCCGCGGCCGTCGGGCAGGTGAACGGCGAGCTTGTAGTCCGCCGCGCCGAGCGCCTCGTGCCCCGCCGCCGCGCCGTACTGCGCGCGGTCGATCGCCTCCTGCGCATGCTCGATGCGCACGCCCACGGCGAACGGCTTGCGCTCCATCAGCGCGCCCGACTTCTGCACCATCGCGAACGTGTCGCGCGCCGAGTGCCCGCACGCGAGCACGACGCGGCGCGCGGGCAGCACGGTTTCCGCATCCGTCACGCCGTCGCGCAGCACCGCTGCCGTCACGCGGCCTCCTTCGAGGCGCAGCGCGGTGAGCTGGGTGAGGAAGCGCACCTCGCCGCCCGCCGCCTCGATGCGGCAGCGCAGATTGCGCACCACGTCCACGAGCAGATCGGTGCCGATGTGGGGCTTCGCATCCACGAGGATGTCTCGCGGGGCGCCCGCGTCCACGAACGCCTGCAGCACGTGGCGGATGTGCGGGCTCTTCGTGCCCGTGTTGAGCTTGCCGTCCGAAAACGTGCCCGCGCCGCCCTCGCCGAACTGGATGTTGGTCGTCGGATCGAGCGGGGCGCCGGCGTCGAACGCCGCCACGATGCGCACGCGGTCCTCCACCGCAGCCCCGCGCTCGACGAGGATCGGACGCAAACCCGCCTCCGCGAGATAGAGCGCTGCGAACAAACCCGCAGGCCCCGCGCCCACCACCACCGGACGCGGCTCGCCCGCCTGCGCGGCGGCGGCAGCGCATGACGGAACCTCGAGCGGTGGCGCGGGGACGTGCGCCTTCACGTTGACACCGCGTTGAGGCGCGAGCGCGATGCCCTGCGTTGCGCCGGCACGCGGGCGCTGCGTACGGGAGCGCGCCTTCGCAGCGGAGGATCCGAGCCGCTCAAGCGCCCCCTCGTCCAACCCCGGCACCTCGACCGCGCAGGTCATCACGAAATGCACGTTGTTCTTCTTGCGCGCGTCCACGCTGCGCTTGAGCACGCGTACCGCGCCGATGGCGCGCGGGCGCACGCCGAGCGCACGCGCCACCGCGCGGCGCAGCGGCTGCGCATCGCCCGCGTCGGCGGCCGCCTTCGCGTCGAGCGGCACGGGGATGTTCGACGCCTCGACGATCATCGCGAGCCCTCCCCTTCGCCCGCAGGAGCGAACCCGCCGCGCCGCGCGAGCTCGTCGGCGGCGCTCCAGCCGGCAAGCAGGCCGCTCGCCCACGCCCAGTGCAGGTTGTAGCCGCCGCAGGGCGCGTCCACATCAAGCGCCTCGCCGACCACGTGGAGCCCGGGCGCATCGTGCGCGGCGAGCGTGCGCACGTCGAACGCCGCCGGCGCGAACCCGCCGCGCTGCACCTGGCACTGCCGCGCGTCGCCAATACCTTCGACCGTCAGGCGGAAGCCTTTGAGCAGCGGCGCGAGCGCACACGCCGTCGCACGGTCGCACGCATCCTCCTCGCGCAGCCCCGCGCGCTCGAGCAGCACGTGGGCCACCTGCGGAAGCACCATGCCGCACAGGAAGTCACCGCAGGTGAGCGCACCGTCCACATGCGACGCGAGCCGCTTGCGCCGCGCGCTGAGAAACGCCGCCATCTCATCAGCGGGCACGGCGGGCAGAAAGTCGATCGCCAGCTCGTCGCCGGGGCGCGCAAGGCGCGACACGTTGAACACGCACACGCCCGAAACGCCGTACTTGCGGAAGAGGACCTCGCCCTCTTCGCGGTGCACGCACGCGCCGTCGCGCCACAGCTCGAGCGCCGCCTTCACGCGGATGTTGTCGAGCTGACGCGCAAAATGCGCATCGGTGGCGAGCGGGCCGAGCACGGGCTGCGGGGCGGCGTACGAGAACGCGTCGGGCAGCATCGCGCGCGCCACGCACCCGCCGCACGCCACGATCACCGCATCGGCGCGTTCGAAGGCACCGTCGGCCATGCGCAGCGTAAACGGCTTGCCCGCGGCGCGCGGCAACTCGACACGTTCGACACGCGCGCCGCAACGCTCTTCCACGCCTGCGTGCGCCGCAGCAGCGCGTAGAACGTCGAGCACGACGCTCGCCTTGTTCGCAAGCGGATACAGCCGCCCCTCCCCCTCCTCGCGCCACAGCAAACCGTGATCGGCGAAGAAGCCGAGAACGCCGTTGCGCTGTGCGGTCGCAGGCGTGCGCTGCGCCGGCACTTCGGCGTTGGCGCGCAGTTCGAACGCAAGCAGCACGTTGTCGACGAACGACGCGTTGCGGTAGAGCGACGCATCGATATGAGCATTGGAGAAGTTGCAGCGGCCGTTGCCCGTGGCGAGAATCGTACGCCCCACGCGGTCGTCGGCCTCGTACACCGTGATGCGCACGCGCTCCGCCCCGCGCGCCCGGCGGGCGCCCTCCGCGCGGCGCATGCGGTCAAGGCGCTCGCCCGCCGCCACCGCAGCGGCAAGACCTGCGGCGCCGCCGCCTATGATTGCAAGTGTCGTTTCCATGCGGCACATTATACGTCACGCCCCTGCGGGCGCTTCCGCATCACATGCATCAGCCCGCCGAGCGCAGGCGTCTCCGACCCCGCGCCCGCCCTACGACGCAGCGGAGCCCGGCCCCACGTGGCCGGCAACCGCCTGGCCTGCAAACGCCGCGACGAGGCACGCGACGCACGTCGCCGCCAGGTAGACGACCGCCACGACGATATCTCCTCGACTCCCAGGTGAACGTCGAAAACGTGGTGAAGCCGCCGCACAACCCCGTGGTGAGAAACAGCAGAAGACGATTGTCGAAGCCCATCATGCGCATGAACAGCGTGAACGCAAGCGCGATCACGAACGCGCCCGCCACGTTCACGACGAACGTTCCCACGGGAAAGCCCGACGCGTGCGTCGGGATGACGAGGCCGAGCAGGTAGCGCGCAACCGCGCCGACGAAGCCGCCCGCACCGACGCACAGGCAGTTCACGATGATCTCGGAGGGCAGCAGCGAACCGAGCATCAGCGCCCCCTTTCGGCGATTCCGCAGCGCACGGCGAAGCGCAGGCGCATTACTTCCCCTCCACCGTGGGAATGGGCTCGTCGAACGGCTCGTCGAGGTTGCCGTCGTAGACGTAGTGCTTCGTCTCGCGGGCGATGAGCCCCGAGATGAGCAGGATGGCGATGATGTTCGGGATGGCCATGAGCGCGTTGCCGATGTCGGAGATGGTCCACACCACGTCGCCCACGCCGATCGCGCCGAGAAACGCCACGATCACGTAGGTGATCTGGTACGGGATGTTCGCCTTGCTGCCGAAGAGGTACGTCACGCAGCGGTTGCCGTAGTAGCTCCAGCCGAGGATGGTGGAGTACGAGAACGACACCATGCCGAGCACGAGCACTGCAGGACCGAGGTACGGGATCTTCGCGAAGGCCGCCGAGGCGAGCTCGGCGCCGGTGTAGAGCGTCGGGTTCGCCATGATGTCAGCCTGGATGTCGGGGTACTGAATCATGGTGGACACGAGCACGATACCCGTGATGAGGCAGATCACCACGGTGGACCAGAACGTGCCCGTCATCGCGATGAGCGCCTGCTCGGAGGGGTTGCGCGTGCGGGCAGCAGCCGCCACGATGGGCGCCGTGCCGAGGCCCGACTCGTTGGAGAACAGGCCGCGCGCGCAGCCGAATTGCAGCGCCATGAGCAAACCGCTGCCCACCGCGCCGCCGAACGCCGCCTTGGGCGTGAACGCGCACTCGAGGATGAGCATGACCGCATCGCCGAGCGTCGAGAAGTTGAGCGCCATGATGACGAAGCAGCCGAGCGCGTAGGCCACCGCCATGAACGGCACGAGCCACTCGCACACGCGCGAGATGGAGCGCACGCCGCCGAACACCACGACCGACACCGCGATCACGACGACGATCGCCACCGCCCAGTTCGGCACCGCGGGGATCGACGAGGTGATGATGCCCGACATGGCCGACGCCTGCACCGCCGAACCCGTGCCGATGGTGGCGATGATGGCGAAACCCGCAAACGCCACCGCGCCGAGCTTCGCCCACCACGGCGTCGTGCCATCGGCGCGCTTGAACGCGCGCTCCCACACGTACATGGCGCCGCCGAGCATCTGGCCGTTGCGGTCGCGCACGCGGTAGCGAATGGACGCGTACACCTCGACGTACTTCGTGGCGATGCCGAAGATGCCGGCGATCCACATCCAGAACACCGCGCCGGGGCCGCCGGCGATGATCGCCGTGGCGACGCCCACGATGGAGCCCGTGCCGATGGTGGCGGCGAGCGCCGTGGCGAGCGCGCCGAAGTTGGAGATGTCGCCCTTGCCGGACGGGTCGCCCTTCACCGACATGCGGATGGCCTGGGGCAGCTTACGCTGGATGAATCCCGTGCGGAAGGTAAGGAACACGTGGGTACCCAGCAGAAACGCAATCATGACGGGGCCCCACACGAACGAGTCGATGGCATTCAGTATTTCAATCATAATAGCGCGCCATTCTACCCTTCCCGCCCCACGCTGACCAGAGTCAAATCCATGTGCGCGCCGATCGGCCCGTAAGCGTTGCGGAAGGCGATTCCGCCCGAGGCCCAGGTTCGGCGCGGCGCGACGGCGCCGTTCGTGGGATAATGGCGCGATGCACGAAACGACAACCACCAGAGAAGCGGAGGGCGGCATGGGCAACGAGACGGATGCGGCGGCGCAGCGCACGCCCGCGATCTCGTTCAGGGATGCGAGCTTCGCCTACGAAGGCGCACCCGACGGCACGTTCGCGTTCTCCCACCTGAACCTCGACATCGAGCCGGAAAGCTTCGTGTGCATCGTCGGCGAGAACGGCTCGGGCAAATCGACGCTTGCGCGGCACATCGACGCGCTGCTTGTCCCGACCGCAGGCGAGGTGCTCGTGGAAGGATGCAGCACGCGCGACGCCGCCCAGACGACGCGCATCCGCACAACCGTGGGGCTCGTGTTCCAGAACCCCGACGACCAGCTCGTCGCGAGCATCGTCGAAGACGACGTGGCGTTCGGTCCCGAAAACCTCGGCATCGCGCCCGACGAGATCGCGCGCCGCATCGCCCGCGCACTCTCCCTCGTGGGGCTTGCCGGGTACGAGAAACGCGAGGTTCACACGCTTTCAGGAGGGCAGAAGCAGCGGCTCGCCATCGCGGGCGCGCTCGCCTGCGAACCGCGCATCCTCGTACTCGACGAGCCGACCGCCATGCTCGACCCGCGCGGGCGCCTTATGGTCATGGACGTCATCGAGCGCGTGCGGCAAAGCGGCACCACCGTCGTCCTCATCACGCACTTCATGGAGGAAGCCGCCCGTGCCGACCGCGTGGTGGCGCTGCACCGCGGCACGATCTGCCTCGACGGCACGCCCGCCGAGGTGCTCACGCGCACGCAGGAGCTCGAGGCGATCGGGCTCGAGCCGCCGCTCGCCTGCCGCCTCGACGCCACGCTGCGTGCACAGGGTATCGAGATCGGCGGCATCGTAGACGACGATGCGCTCGTCGAGCAGCTGAGCGCGCTGCGCGAACGGGCACGACACGCCACAGAGCAGGCACCGGCGCGCACGCCGAGCGTACCTGGCGCACCGCAGCAGCTCTCCCCTTCCGACGCTTCCGCATCGGACGCCCCCGCAGCTCACGGCGCGGCCGATGCGGTCATCGCGCTCGAGCGCGTCGGCTTCACCTACGACGACGCGCGCAGGCGCAAAAAGACGCCCGAGCGCGTGACCTGGGCACTCCGGAACGTGAGCCTTGCGCTGCGGCGCGGCGAGGTGCTCGGCATCGCAGGTCATACGGGCAGCGGCAAGAGCACGCTCATCAGGCACCTCAACGGGCTTCTCGCGCCCGTCGAGGGACGCGTGCTCCTCGACGGGGCAGACCTTACCGAGAAGGGCATCGCCGCGCGGGCGCGCCTTACCGTCGGCGTCGTGTTTCAGTATCCCGAGACGCAGCTCTTCGCCGCCACGGTGTACGACGACGTGGCGTTCGGCCCGCGCAACCAGGCGCTTGACCCCGAAGAGGTCGACGCGCGGGTGAGATCGGCTCTCGGAGCCGTCCGTCTGCCGTTCGACGAAGTGGCGGGCGCAAGCCCGTTCGCGCTGTCGGGCGGCCAGCAGCGACGCGTCGCCATCGCGGGCGTGCTTGCCTGCGAACCCGCCGTGCTCGTGCTCGACGAGCCCGCCGCCGGACTCGACCCCGCCTCGCGCACACGCCTCATCGCCCTCATCGACGAGCTGCACCGCGCGCGCAACCTCACCGTGGTGGTGGTGTCGCACGCCATGGACGATCTTGCGCAGCTCGCCGACCGCATCCTCGTGCTCGACGACGGACGCGTCCACGCGCTCGACACGCCCGCCGCCGTGTTTACCGACGCCGCGGCACTCGAGCGCATCGGGCTGTCAGCGCCCGCCCCCCAGCTGCTCGCGACCCACCTGCGCGCCTGCGGGTTCACGCTTCCGCGCGCACTCTACACCGAGGAGACGCTCGCCGCCGACATCGCCGACGAGCTTTCGCGCGCAATGCGGTAGCAGCATCGGCGTCAAGCAGCTCACCCGGCACGCGTCGGCGCCATGCCCGCGCCCCGCCGCCCCGCGCCCGAGCAACGAGCCGTCGACGTTCAAGCTCCCCAAATGAAAAAGGGGCGACACCCTGCGGCATCGCCCCCTCTCTCGCCTCTTCCGAACGCGGCCCTACGCGAATTCGTAGAGATCGCGCGTCGCTTCTTTGAAGTCCTCGTACACCTCGGCGGCAATCGCCTCGTCGGTCACGAGCTCGAACGCCGCAGGCTGCCCGTCCTCGTCGAGGTCGGTCACCTCGAGCAGCACCACCTCGCCCGACGAGCAGGCGGGATGCTCCTCGTCGATCGGGAAGAAAAACCCGTAGCTGCGGTCTTCGTGCAGAATCAGGCCGAGGAACTCGAGCTCGACGGCGTCGCCGCGCTCGTCCTGCAGCGTGATGGTGATGCCCTCCTCGGTCGGCGGGCAGAAGTTCGGAGCGCTTCCCTCGCGCACGGTCTTGCTCACAATGAGATCCTTTCGTCAGCGAAACAGCATCATCAGGGTACCACACGGCAGGGGCGCTCCCCGCACGTTTGACCGCCGTCCAAGCTTTTCGCACGACGGCGTTCGAAGAAAAAGGCGGGCACCGCCTCCGATGCCCGCCTTCCCGTGTGCGCCGTCCCTAGTGGTGCTTCCTCCTGCGGGCGCGCTTCTTGCTGCCGTCGTTGCGATGAGGCGCCTCGCCCGCCGCATGCACGGCCTCCGCGGATCCCGCGCCTGAGGGCGCATCCGCTCCGCCGCTTGCAGCCGCACCGCGCGTCGCATCAGCGCTCGGCGCATTCTGCGCGCCAGCGCCGGCAGCCTCGCCCGACGCCGCCTTGCGGGCATCCGCCTCGAGCCGCGCGAGCGGCACCTGCGCGATGCCCTCCGAGCTCATGTGATCGTACGCGAAACGGCCGATCTCGGTGCCGTACTTCTTCTGCAGCTTGGCGAACTTCGGCTCGCGCGTCTTCCACAGCGCGTACAGCGGCGTAGCGACGGCGATGGACGAGTACGAGCCCGCCAGCAGGCCGATCGCCATGGCGAACGCGAAGTCGCGCAGCGTCTCACCGCCGAACAGCAGCATCGCGAACACGGGGATGAACGACGAGAGCGTCGTGTTGATCGTGCGGATGAACACCTGGTTGATCGAGTGGTTCGCCATCGTCATAAAGGTGCAGCGGATGCTCTCGGCTTTCATGTTGTCGTTGATGCGGTGGAACACCACCACCGTGTCGTACAGCGAATAGCCGAGGATCGTCAGCAGCGCCGCGATGGTGTTCGGCGTCACCTCGCGGCCCACAAGCGCGTAGACGCCCATGACAAGGATCAGATCGTGCAGCAGCGCCACCACCGCCGTGACGCCCATCTTGTAGTCGCGGAAGCGGATGCTGATGTAGGCGATGATGAGCACGAGCGACACGACGAACGCGATGACCGAGGACTGAACGACGCTCGCGCCCCAGTCGGGACCGATGGTGGTCACCTCGAAGCTGTCAGTCGAAAGCCCGAAGCTGTCGGCCACCGCGTTGGCGGCGACGGTCGCGTCCTCGGCGCTCGTCGTGGTGGTGCGCACGAGGAAGCCCGCCTCGCCGTCGGCGTTCGTCGTCTGGATCGTGGCCTCGGGCTCGCCGGCGTCGGCGAACGCGTCGCGCATCTGCTCGATGGTCACATCGCCCGTGCCGTGGAACGCCACCGAGGTGCCGCCCACGAACTCGATGCCGAAGTTAAGCCCGCGGATGCCCGTGATGACGAAGCACACGACCATCGCGCAGGCGGCGATCGTGAGGAAGATCTTCCGCAGACCGAGGAAGTTGATGTCGTGCTTGATGAAGCGGCCCTTGATCTTGCGCGCCGCCGAAACCGCGACGCTGCGCGACTCCAGCAGCTCGTCGGTTTCCGCCGCGCTCATCTGGGCGCCGAGCTCGGCCTTCTCGACCGTCGTGCCCTCAGCCGCCGCGAGCTCCTTGTAGCCCTCGGATGCCACGAGGGAGTCCTTGATGCCCCAGAAGCCCGGATGATGCGCGATGACCTTCGGCGCGAGCAGGCGGATGAGCGGCGCCTTAAACACGAGCATCATGACGATGTCGCAGATGATGCCGAGGGCGAGCGTCATGCCGAAGCCCTTGACCGACGCGCTTGCGAGGAAGAAGAGCGTGAGCGCCGACACCATCGTGACGAGGTCGGCATCGATCGAGGTGAGGATCGCGTGCTTCACGCCCGACAGCGACGCGCCCTTCACGCTCTTGCCCATGCGAATCTCCTCACGGAAGCGCTCGAGCGTGAGGATCGACGAGTCGGCCGCCATGCCGATAGTAAGCACGATGCCCGCGATGCCCGCAAGCGAGAGGCTGAACAAGCCGAACGCCGAAAGCGCCGCCAGAATGCCCAGATAGAGCACCGAGAACACGAGCATGGCCGCCGCCGCGATGATGCCGAGGCCCTGGTAGAACACGAGCAGGTAGAGCATGACCACCGCAATGCCGATGAGCGCCACGACCACGCCCGAGGCGAGCGCATCCTGGCCGAGCGTCGGGCCGACCACCTGGCTCTGCGAGTACTCGAAGCTCACTGGCAGCGAGCCGGACTCGAGCACGGTCTGCATGTTTTCCGCCTCGTCCTGCGTGTAGCCGCCCGTGATGGACACCTGGCCGCCGGGGATCTCGTTCTGCACGGCGGGCGCCGACTGCACCTCGCCGTCGAGGATGATGACGATCTGCCCGTGCGTGGGGGCGAGATCCTTCGTCGCCTGGTAGAACGCATCGGCGCCCTCGGAGTTCAGCGTGACGTTCACCGCGAAGTCGGTCGAGGTGTCGCTCGCGCGGCCCACCGTTACGTTGGTGATCTGATCGCCCGTGACGAGCGGCGTGTAGGTGCCCTCCTCCACCATGAGGTGCTGCGTCTCGCCCGAGGGGAACGAGTTACCGAACTCGTCGGTATACACGCCCTCCTGGCCGTACTGGCCGTTCTGGATGGCGGTCACGACGTCTTGGTCGGTGAACGAGTCGAGGCGTGCGAACACGAGCGAACCCGTCTTGCCGATCGTGGAGAGCGCCTCCTCGGTGTCGGACAAGCCGGGGATCTGCACGAGAATCTGGTTGCTGCCCTGCGTCTGCACCGTCGCCTCGGAGGCGCCGAGCGCATTGACGCGGCTCTCGATGATGGCGCGCGAAGCCTCCATGTCCTCAGCCGACACCGCGCTGCCGTCGTCGGACTTCGCCGTGAGCACGACCGACAGGCCGCCCTGGATGTCGAGGCCCTGGTTGATCTTCTCGTTCGGCGGCATGAACAGCGCCACCGACACCACCACGAGCAGCGTGGTGAGCACGAGCAGCCACATATGGCGGCGGGCGTCTTTGCCCGTCTTCTTCTTGGCAGGTTTCTTGACGGTTCGCTCCAAAGCCATGGAGAGCTCCTTTGATCGTGTATCGCCGCGGTTCGCCCGCCGCGTTTCATCCCCGCGCGGTGCGCAGGGCGTTGCTTATGAAGAAGGTCGTCGCGCTGTTCGCGTCACGACCTTCCTATTTTGCCACAAATACGGGGGTGCGACCATCGGATGATGGTGAATTATTCTCAATTGTACATCATAGAATCAGCCAAGGGCGATCGGGAATGGATTGGAGACGAGATCGGGAACCTATCCGCGAACGATCCGCGAGCCCTTCGGCGTACGCCGCCGCGGATGCGCCAGGGAGCGCAACAAACTATACTCATTCGAGCATTTTATCTAGAATTGAGTACAGAAATAACCGCCACTGTCGATGCAAGGGTTCCGAATACATGCAGCGCTTTGCCTCAACACGTCCGTCCATACTGCACATCCCAGTCGACCTGCGCGGAAAGGCTGCCTGCGCAGGGGGCTTCGCCGCGGCGGTCATGTGGATGCAGGTCTACCAGGAAACGCTGCTCATTGAAGACGTTTCCCTGTACAACTTCTTCCTCTTCGCCGCATGCACGCACGCCGCGACCCTCGCATGCCTCGCCATGCCGCCGATCGCGCGTCACCGCCGCGTAATCGAGGGCGCCGTTCTGCCTGCCTGCGTCGCCTGCGCCCTCGCCCTTGCCGTCTACCTGCTCGCCGCAAGCGACCTCTTCGCCGCGACGGCATCTGTCGTATTCGGCTTCGCGTCGGCGCTGCTCGTGTCGAGCTGGCTCGCGCACCTGCACGCTCTCTCCATTCGATCGGTGCTCGTTGTTGCGCTCCTCGCGACGCTCGCCACGCAGGCCGTCCAGCTCGCAGCGGAGATGTGGACGGCAGTCGGCCCCTTC
>ERZ1034952.1966-NODE-1966-length-15920-cov-3.122219_pt1 | contig 15920 bp, 16 predicted proteins | sample MGYA00520625_ERZ1034952 | MGnify/ENA primary metagenome ERZ1034952 (study PRJEB33766, sample SAMN09781773) | gut metagenome | biome: gut microbiome | host: Homo sapiens | place: Madagascar | study: EMG produced TPA metagenomics assembly of the PRJNA485056 data... | reverse complement strand
TAAACTCGCAGCTATGAAAAAATTCATATATACGATAGCGCTCGCGGCGTGCATGCTTTCGGCCGGATGTTCCGACATGATGGAGACATCGCCGTCCGGCGAGGTGGACAAGAATTTGATACTCAAAGACGTCGAGGCCGTAAAGGTGGCCATGAACGGCGTCTACTCCACGATGTACAACCGCATCGACTTCGTTACGGCCAATGCGCACCAGTGTTTCGGCAACATGGCCGTGATACTGACCGCAGAGCTTATGGGCGACGACATGGTGCATACGGCAGAAGGTCCGGGGTGGTTTTTCAAGGACTACTGTTACGAACAGAGAGTGAGGTACACCAGCAAGATATGGCGCTGCTATTTCACGTGGAAGTACTTCTACGAAATCATCAACAACGTGAACTATATCATCTCTGCCCGGAATACCGCCACAGGAAACGCCGATGAGCTCAAAGACGTGATGGCACAAGCCTATGCTGTGCGTGCGTATGCGTATTTCATGCTCATCCAGTCTTTCCAGCAGACTTACAAGGGGCACGAGAATCTGCCCGGAGTGCCCGTCTACACCGAACCTACGTCCAGCTCCTCCAAGGGCAAGGGCCGCGGTACGGTCGAGCAGGTCTACAAGCGGATTAACGATGACCTTACCACAGCCATCGGTCTTTTCGAGGAGTCGGGTCTTACGCAGCAGCATATCTCCAATATAGACATCTACGCCACCTGGCTGCTGAAAGCGCGCGTGGCTCTGGTGCAGAATCTGTGGGAAGATGCCGCTTTTGCTGCGGACGAGGCGATGAAAAAACCGGGATGTACGCTTCTGAGCATGTCTGATGCGACGGTTACCCCGGGCACGTTCGACGATGCCACCAAAAATTGGACGACCGGCAAGACGCCGTTCAATTCGGTGAAATCCAGTTCGGTCATGTGGGGCGCCGAAGTCCTTTCCGAGCAGTGTCAGGTCTTCGCCTCGTTCTACTCGCATATGGACGCCTGCACGGATGTATACTATGCCGCCGAATCTCCCAAGTGCATCAGCAACTGGCTGTATGCCCAGATTCCCAATACCGACGTCCGCAAGACGTGGTGGAACGGGGATATAGGCATTCCGACAGAGGACTGGTCGTACGGAGCCAATATCGACTACAACCAGCACAAATTTCAATGGGCCAACCAGAAGGCGCATACCGGAGACTATATCTTCATGCGTCTCGAAGAGGCCTATCTGATTAAGGCGGAGGCGCTTTGCCGCAACTCGGACGAGGATTTGGCCCGCCCCGTGCTGCTCGAACTCGGCAGCCGCCGCGACACCAACTATGCCTCGCGCATAGCTTCGCTGACGGGCAACGTGCAGACGTTCGGCACGACCGGTATGGTCAAGACGCTGCTCGACGAGATTCTGCTCCAACGCCGCATCGAACTCTGGGGCGAAGCGGGACGAATATTCGACATCATGCGTCAGGGCATGGGTTGGACGCGCTACTGGGAGGTGAACGGTAAGAAAAGCAACCATACCAATTACCTGAGCAAGTATGCCGAGTACATGAATTTCCCTTCGGACTACATAGAGTGCATACTGATGATTCCGCAGACCGAAATCGACAACAATCCCAATATCTCGGCCGATGACCAGAATCCGTATATTCAATAAACACAGCAAGACCATGAAATTCGAAAAAATAACCGCAGCTCTGGCCGTCCTGCTTCTGTCGGCGACGGGCTGCTCGCAGGATGCGGAGGGACCCAAGTACACCGGCGGGGACGGCTTCGCTTTCGCCGCGACGGTGCTTAACGTCGAGACCGGCTCCGAGGACGAAGGTAAGGTGCTCGTGCCCGTGTACAGGGGAAATTCCACTGCCAACATGGCGCAGATAGGTTTCGAGATACAAATCGAAAACGAGGTCGTGGATACCGTCATAAACGGCGAAGAGGAGACCCACAAGGAACAGATATGGGTGAATGCGGATCCCGACGGCATTTTCTCGCTCACCACTCCGAGAGTGATATTCGCCGACGGTGCCAAAGTGGCCTATGCGCAGATACGCTACACGGACATCGAAGCGCTCGGACTGACGACGAAACACAAAATCAGGCTCACGATTAAGGACGGTCTGAGTCCCTCGAAAAAGGGCCAGACAACCGTTTCGGTAAGCCGCAAACTCACGTTCGACCTTTTGGGCAAATGCAAGTATTTCGACATCTGTCTCTTTTCCGAAACTTACGAGGCGGACATATATCTGGCCCGCGAGGCCGAGATATACCGTGTCATGGACCCGTACTCCGAAGGACTTCTGAAAGAGGATTACGTGACCGAGGGCTGGGGCGGAACCCCCGACCCTTACGTGCAGTTCGCGTGCGATGAAAACGGAAATGTAATCCGCTATGAACCTTTCTGTGTGGGAATGTTGGTTAATGGCAAATATACGGCTTATGCCTATTGGCCCAGCGATTATAAATGGGGCAGGGACTTTTCCGATTTCGACAAGGAAAACAAGAAGATTTGGAACGAGGAAGAACAGCGATACGATAAGATTCAGCTCTATCCGGTGTATTGCCTGCCGAGTTTCCAGTACGGATTCCTTAACGAAGGGGCATATCCGGTTACCATTACTCTGCCGTAATACGGGCATTCGTTCAAGTAAAAAGACTGCCGGCTCAAAGAGCCGGCAGTCTTTTTATTTCGAGTTCCCTATTGGCGGCATTTATTTTTTGCCTGCTTTTGCCGCCACGATTTCGTATGAGCCGCGTACCAGCTCCATTATCGTCTTGTCCGGCACGTCGCTGTCGAAGCGGATGCTTATCCAGTGCTTCTTGTTCATATGCCACCCGGGGGTTATACCCATGTATGCGGACTGCAATTCCTGCGCTTTGTCCGGAGTGCATTTCACGCAGCAGAAATCGAAAACCGATATGTTCACGAAGCAGAACCACCGCTCACGGACATAGAAACAGAGTATGTCGCGGTTGTACTTGTCGTTGGAGCCGGAAAAGGGCATTTTCTCGACCGCGCCGTCGAAAGAGAGGCAGAAGTCTCTGAACTGCTCGACGTCCATTTTTTTCTATTTGCCCAGCGAGAATCTGTACGCCAGATTTATGCCCACGTTCATGTGCATGGTCCGGATACTGTTGTAGGTTCCGGTCAGCGGCCACGAAAATCCCTCCTTGAACTGCGAAAGCAGGGCGTAGTTGAAATCCACTCCGATGTCCATGCGGCCGGTGGTGTATCCCAACTGAATGAGGCCGTAGATGTTGCCGCGGGTGTAATGGTTGTTGTTCATGCGTCCGCGGAACATGTCTTTACCGTTTCTGTATTCTGTGACCATGAGCGGCATCAGGCCGCCGCGGAGTCCGACGTTCAGATAGAAGTGTTCCAGACGCAGGGCGTAGTATATTTCGGCGTAGACGGTCGTCATGGAGAAATAGGAATAGAAGGCATTCCGCTGCGTGTCGGTCCTGAAAGCCTTTCCGTAGGAGAGCCCAAGACCTCCGGCGATGGCGCAGTTGTGCGACACGGGGTGTTCGTATGCCGCTCCGAGATAACCGGTCGCACCGACGAACGGTTTGGGGTTATAGCGCGAGGTTCCATCGATGGCGTCGTTGTGCCAGTCGAACTTCATCCGCATCAGGGTCACGTCTCCGCTGGCTCTGATTGCTATGGCGGGTTTGAGTCCGGTGCGGGAGAACGGACTTGCAAAGGTCGCCTCGTAAGTCTCCTGTGCCGAGACGGCGAGGGCCGATATGAAGAATGCTGTGAGAATCAATAGCTTTTTCATAAATTTCACGTTTTGCGATTCCACAAATATAACATTTGGACTGCGTGCGGCCAAATATTTTCGAGTTATAAAAAAAACGACTATTTTTGTGACAGGTATAAATAACGCGGATATGGGACTTTTCAGTATATTTTCAAAAAAACGGGAGGAACAGAGCCCCGAACAGCAAAAGGCGGAGGCTCAGCACGATAGCAAAGAGCTAAGTGCCGGGTTGGAAAAGACCAAGCAAGGCTTTTTCTCCAAACTCTCGCGTGCGGTGGCCGGCCGCTCGAAGGTGGACGAACAGATGCTCGACCAGCTGGAAGAGATACTCATCACTTCGGACGTGGGCGTGGACACGACCGTGAAAATCATAGAGAGAATCGAGCAGCGCGTAGCCCGCGACAAGTACATGAACTCCTCGGAGTTGCAGGGTATTCTGCGCGAGGAGATAGCCCGCCTGTTGCAGGAGAGCGAGCAGCGCCAGACCGTATTCGGCATTCCCGAAAAGGAGGGCGTGCCGTTCGTGGTGATGGTCGTAGGTGTGAACGGTGCGGGCAAGACCACCACCATCGGCAAACTCGCCGCACAGCTCACGCGCCAAGGCAAAAAGGTATACATAGGCGCAGCCGACACGTTCCGCGCCGCAGCCATAGACCAGTTGCAGGTGTGGGCCGACAGGGCCGGCGCCACCATGATACGCCAGCAGATGGGGTCCGACCCCGCCAGCGTGGCTTTCGATACGCTCAAATCGGCAGTCGCCAACAAGGCGGATGTGGTGCTCATCGACACGGCCGGACGTCTGCACAACAAGGTCGGCCTTATGAACGAGCTGAGCAAGATACGCAACGTGATGAGCAAGGTGATTGCCGACGCCCCGCACGAAGTAATGCTCGTGCTGGACGGAAGCACCGGACAGAACGCTTTCGAGCAGGCCAAACAGTTCACTCAGGCCACCGATGTCAATTCGCTGGCCATAACCAAGCTCGACGGCACGGCCAAAGGCGGGGTGGTGATAGGCATCAGCGACAAGTTCGGCATTCCGGTGCGGTACATAGGGGTGGGCGAGGGCATCGACCAACTCAAAATATTCGATCGCGTACAGTTCGTGAACGCGCTGTTCGGCGAATGACCCGAATCTTTCGAACCGGAACGGATGAAAGAGCGGATCTTTCTTTCGACTTTGGTTTTACCCATTAGGGGCGGCATGTCCGACATTATGGATGAATACGGAACTGCTTGGAAAATGCTTGATGCGACAGGCGTAAGCGTTTCTTTTCTTCGGTTCCCTTCCGCCGATTCAATAAGAAGACAATAATCTGTAACGATGAATAAGATAAACATCATAACTCTCGGCTGCTCGAAAAATACGGTCGATTCCGAACACCTCGCGGCACGCGCCCGTGCGGCCGGATATAGAATCGTTTTCGACAGCAACTCCACCAGTGCGAAAATCGTCGTCATAAACACCTGCGGATTCATCGCCGACGCCAAGCAGGAGAGCATCGACACCATTCTCGAAGCCGCCGAGGCCAAAAAGGCCGGCAGGATAGAGCGCCTGTTCGTATTCGGCTGTCTGAGCGAGCGCTATGCCGACGAGTTGCGGCAGGAGATTCCCGAAGTGGACAGCTTCTTCGGCGCCCGCAGTTTAGACGAAGTACTCGATGCGCTCGGCATTCCCGAAGGCGTATGCTCGGATACGGCGCGTGTGCTCACCACTCCGAAGCATTATGCCTATCTCAAAATCGCCGAAGGGTGCGATAGGCGTTGCGGCTACTGTGCCATTCCGCTCATACGCGGCCCGCACCGCTCGCTGCCCATGGAGACGATAGTGGACGAGGCGCGAAAGCTCGCCGCCTCGGGTGTAAAGGAGCTTATGGTGATAGCTCAGGACACGACCTATTACGGAGTGGACCTGTACGGCAGGCGTGCACTGGCAGACCTTTTGCGCAAACTGTGCGAAATCGAAGGCATAGAGTGGATTAGGCTGCATTACGCCTATCCGGCACAGTTTCCGCAGGACGTAATCGAGGTGATGCGCAGCGAACCCAAGATATGCAAGTATCTGGACATACCGCTCCAACATATCTCCGACAGCCAGCTCAGGGCCATGAAGCGCTCCATAGACCGCAAGGGTACCGAGGAGCTGATAGAAAGACTGCGCGAGCGTATTCCCGGACTGGCCATCCGCACCACCATGTTAGTGGGCTACCCGGGAGAGACCGAGGAGGATTTCGCGCAGCTTCAAGAGTTCGTGCGCAGTGCCCGTTTCGAGCGTCTGGGCGTGTTTACGTACAGTGAGGAGGAGGGAACCTACTCGGCCCTGAAATTGAAAGACGACGTGCCGGAGTCCGTAAAGCGGCAGAGAGCCGACAGCATCATGGAGATTCAGAGCCGCATCTCGCTGGAATACAATATCTCGTGCATCGGTTCCGTGGAGCGCGTGATTATCGACTCCGAGACGCCGGACGGTTACGTGGCCCGTTCGCAGTACGATTCTCCGGAGGTGGACACGGAAATATCGGTGACGGGCGGCAGGCGGCTCCGCATCGGAAGTTTTCATAATGTCAGGATAACGGCGGCCGACGAATACGACCTTAGCGCGGAACTTATCGAATAAATAAAAGCATTTGTTTTTTCAATGATTTTTCCTATCTTTGCAGTAGGACTCCGGCAGGCCCGCTTCACGTAAACGACTATGACGACAGAGGTTATTATCGAAAATATAAGGCGCAAGGTCGAACGCCTGATGGACGACAACCGCAATCTGTCGGCATCTTTCCGTAAGGCGTGCTCGCAGCGGGACAAGCTCAAAGAGGAAAACCGGCTCCTGAAAGAGCGTATGGCCGACATGCAGCGCAGAATGAATACGCTGGAACTGGCCGAAAGCCTCCGAGGCGGCGGGTCCGACAAGAAAATCGCAAAGGCGCATATCAACCGGCTCATGCGGGAGGTGGATAGGTGCATTGCGCTGCTCGGAAAGACCGAGCAGGCGTAAACGAGAAAGGGGAGAAATAAACTGGTTATGTCCAAATTGCCCATAACGATAAAAATCGCAGGCGGTAGCTATCCGTTCACGCTCGAAGGGGATACGGAGGAGATACGCCGCACGGAAGAGATATACCGCAGGGCCGAAAGAAAGGTGAACGAACTGTTCGCCGAGTATACGAAATCATACAATTTGTTCCCCAAGGACATACTGTCGATGGTAGCGTTTTCGTTATGTATTGACAACATAAAGCAGAGTGCCGAACGCTCGCAGTCGCTTAGCGACGACGCTTTGCGGTTAGCGGAGATAGACAAAAGTTTAGACGACTTTTTCTCGGCTCTCGAATAAGGAGGCGGGGGCGCGGCTCCCGAGGGGTGTGAGGAGAGTACACCTTGAAAAAAGACTCCGACAGGGTTCTTGACATGAAATACGGAATTATACCCGCATAGATTCCTTACAGCGTTGCGAAACTTAACATTTTTATACATTGGGGCAACGCTCTAATCGTCAAAAACAGGCCTTGACCGTTTTTTCGGTGTACCGTTTTTAGGTGCCGTTGGACGTTTGCGACGATTCGGAAGCCCCACACTTGACATTTCAGGAGATTCGTCAAACAGGATATAAGGAATCGATTGCGGGTTTTTTGTTGAAAAAAACTTTATATTAACATATTAACAACGAATGATGACAGGAATAATAGTTATTGTGATATCTTCTCTGGCAGCTGCCGCAGCAGTCGGCGCGGCTACCTACTTCATCGTCCGCAAAAGCACGGATACCAAGTGCAAGGCGATGATAAAGGAGGCCGAAGCCGAAGGGGAGATGATAAAGAAGGAGAAGATTCTCGCAGCCAAAGAGAAGTTCATCCAACTCAAAAGCGAGCACGACCGCTCCGTGAACGAGCGCAACCAGAAGCTGGCCCAGAGCGAGCAGCGTGCCAAACAACTCGAAAACTCCTTGCAGCAACAGCAGAGGGAGTTGGAAAGCAAGAACCGCGAGGCGTCCAAGCTCAAAGAGCAGCTCGATACGCAGCTTGCCGGAATGGACCGCAAGAAGGAGGAGATAAACCGTCTGATGAAGGAGCAGAACGCCCGTCTGGAACAGATTAGCGGAATGAGCAGCGAAGAGGCCAAGAACATCCTTATCGAAAACATGAAGGCCGAAGCGAAAGCCGAAGCCGCCGCATTCATCAACGACACGGTTGAGGAGGCCAAGATGAGCGCCGGCAAGGAGGCGAAGCGAATCGTGGTTCAGGCCATTCAGCGCGTAGCCACCGAGACCGCAATCGAGAATGCCGTAACGGTGTTCAACATCGAGAGCGATGAAATCAAGGGCCGCATCATCGGCCGCGAGGGCCGTAACATACGCGCTCTGGAAGCTGCTACGGGCATCGAAATCATCGTGGACGACACTCCGGAGGCCATAATCCTTTCAGGCTTCGATCCGGTCCGCCGCGAGGTTGCACGTCTTGCCCTGCATCAGCTCGTTACCGACGGCCGCATTCACCCTGCCCGTATCGAGGAGGTAGTGGCCAAGGTCCAGAAGCAAATCGAGGAGGAGATTGTCGAAGTCGGCAAACGCACGACAATCGACCTCGGAATACACAACATGCACCCCGAGCTGATACGTCTCATCGGCAAGATGAAGTATCGTTCCTCCTACGGCCAGAATCTGTTGCAGCATGCACGCGAGACGGCCAATCTGTGCGGAATCATGGCTTCGGAGCTGGGCCTGAACGCCAAGAGCGCCCGCCGCGCCGGACTTCTGCACGACATAGGCAAGGTGCCCGACGACGAGCCGGAATTGCCGCACGCAATAATAGGTATGAAGCTGGCCGAGAAATACAAGGAGCGTCCGGAAATATGCAACGCTATCGGAGCTCACCACGACGAGACGGAGATGACCTCGCTTATCGCGCCAATCGTTCAGGTGTGCGACGCCATATCGGGTGCCCGACCCGGAGCGCGGCGCGAAGTGGTGGAGTCGTACATCAAGCGTCTTAAAGAGATGGAGGATATAGCCATGTCCTACCCGGGCGTTATGAAAACCTACGCCATTCAGGCCGGTCGCGAACTGCGCGTAATCGTCGGTGCGGACAAACTCTCCGACCAGCAGGCCGATGAACTCGCACACGACGTGGCCCGCAAGATTCAGGAGGAGATGACCTATCCGGGACAGGTGAAAATTACCGTCATACGTGAGACGAGAGCCGTAAGCTATGCCAAATAGGGATTGAATAGAATCCCCGACCCGAGCACAGCCGCATAAATTCTTATGCGGCTGTGCCGTTTTTATGTTATTGGAAAACGGGTATATATACGTATTTCAAAACAGTTGCGATAGGGTTAATTTTGCGGTGTGAAAAAACCATTTGTTTTATGAAAAGAATCTTTTATACCATTCTCTTCGCGCTGGCCGTATTTTCGGTTTCGGCTCAGGAGGCTACCTCCGGTGAGTTGGAAAAGAGGCTCTCGGCGCTCGAATCGGAGAACGGCCGAATCCGCGAGCGGCTCTTTTCCATGCCCAAAGTCTCCGGATTCATAAACATACCTTATGATTATGCAGTCTTGCCGGGCGGCGAAACCTCGTCGAGCAGCTTCAATATAAAACGCGCGAGACTGAAAATCACCGGACAGGTGGCGCGGAAGATAGAGTACTGCATGCAGGCCGATTTCGCCGGCACTCCGAAACTGGTAGACGCATATGTGAAATACAAGTTCAAACCGTGGCTCGGATTTCAGGTCGGACAGTCGAAGACCATCTTCTCGTTGGAAAACAAGGTGTATGTCCCGCTGGTGCTCGAAACCATAGAGTACACCAACTCCTCGAACGCTTTGGCCGGTTCGGCCGACGTGTCGGGCATGAAATCGACGGGACGCGACGTGGGCGTTTCGGCATTCGGCGCCTTTCTGCATCGCGACGGATACGACATATTGGAATACGCCGTGGCCGTATATAACGGTAACGGAATCAATGCCAAGGACAACAACAAGAGCAAGGATTTCGCGGCTGGAATCAATATTAACCCGTGCAAGAGCCTGACGGTGGCCGCATCGGCCTATTTCGGACAGTTCGGCAAGGAGTACTACCACAGAGACCGCTATTCGATTGCCTTGAAATACGAAGATTCGCGCCTGCATTTCCGCACGGAGTATCTTTACGGCAGCACGGGCAGTGCAAACGGAACATTCGAGACTCAGGGCGGATACGCTGTGCTCGGCTACTGGATGCTACCGTGTCTTCGTCCCATTGTGCGTTACGACGTCTTGCAGCGCGACACCGAAAGTGCAGTGCTCCAAAACGAGTATCTTGTGGGTCTGGACTACTGGCCGGTGAAAAAACATCTGCGTCTGCAAGTCAATTACACCTATACGGACTATTCGAGCATCAACTACAAGAACATGCACAAACTGGCCGTAATGCTTACCGCCGCATTCTGACAACAAAAAACATCAACATATCATGAAAAAATTTCTGGCTGAGGATTGGATTATCGTATTTGCCGGAGCATTGATACTCGCGCTGGCAATCATCTTTCCGGCCTACATGCCGACAATGCCCAAAACGCTCGCATCGGCAGCTTCGTGGCTCGATGCCCTTTACATGTTCGCCTTCATTCTCGTACTTACGCTTCTTACTTCGGCTCTGCTGCGACGCCCTGTAAAGGGCATATTCCTGTCGCTTCTGGGCATCTTCCTGCTGGCTCTGGCGGCACAGGCCGTGGCTTCGATTCCGGTAATCAAGGAGCTGGGATTCGAATCGGTATTCTTTTCGGTGATTTTCGGTCTGCTCATCAGCAACTGCGCAAAGGTTCCCGAATGGCTCAAACCGGCTATACAGAGCGAATTTTACATCAAGATAGGCATCATCTGTCTGGGAAGTACGATTCTTTTCGGCGAGGTGCTCAAATCGGGCGCTTACGGTCTGGCGCAATCGCTCATCGTCGTGTTCTCGGTATGGTATTTCGCCTACTGGGTTTCGCGCCGCATGAAGGTCGATGACGAGATGGCTACCATGCTGGCAAGCTCCGTATCCATTTGCGGCGTGTCGGCGGCAATCGCTACGTGCGGAGTGATTCAGGGCGACAACAAAAAACTCTCATACGTGATTTCGCTGGTGCTGGTATGCGCCATACCGATGATGTACCTCATGCCGTGGCTGGCGGAAGTCATGGGCCTCAGCGAGGAGGTCGCAGGCGCATGGATGGGCGGAACGATAGATACGACCGGCGCCGTCGTGGCATCCGGTTCGCTTATCGGCGAGACCGCTGCGCAAACGGCCGTTATCGTCAAGTCTTCGCAAAACGTCCTGCTCGGCGTCGCTGCATTCATAATCTCGCTCATCTGGTCGTACAAAGGCGGAAACGGCGTGCAGAAACCCACTCTGGGCGTTATCTGGGACCGATTCCCGAAATTCGTCGTGGGATTCATTCTGGCTTCGCTCGTTTTCAGCTTCTGCTTCGATATGGAAACGGCAAAGGCGATAGGCAAAACCACCAAGGGATTGAGCAACACCCTGTTCAGCGTGGCTTTCGTCTGCATCGGTCTGGAAACGCGCTTCAAGGATATTTTCTCGCGTGAAAACCGCAAGCCGCTCTATGCGTTCCTTACCGCGCAGACGTTCAATATCGTCGTGACGCTCATTATAGCATACGTGATGTTCGGCATCCTGAAACCGATGCTGGGCTAAGACGGAATATTTTTTACTTCTCCAAATAAAAGGCCTGTATTCGAAATGCGAATACAGGCCTTTTTCGTTGGGTGGGCAGGACTGCCGATTTACTTTTTCAGGTCGTAAAAACAGCGTTTGGGCGAATATACCTTGCCCTCGGCAGCCATCTGTTTGATGAGTTTGCTTACCGCGTCCTTGTCCATGCCGGTCGCGAGTGCAATGTCGCCCGGGCGCATGGCTCCTTTCTGCTCCAATGCTTCGATGATTTTCTGTTCCATAGCAAGTTGTTATTAGCGATAGCAAAGTTAATGTATGCAGTGGAAAAACAAAAAAGCGGACGGTTTTTACCGTCCGCTGCAAAAGTCCTGCCCGAGGGCGGACTTTATTTAACTTTCTTAACTATTGCTTCGAATGCCTTCGGGTGATTCATGGCAAGGTCGGCCAGAACCTTACGGTTCAGATTGATACCTTTTGCGTTGAGCTTTCCCATGAATTCCGAATAAGTCATACCGTGCATGCGGGCTGCGGCGTTGATACGCTGAATCCACAGGCTGCGGAAATTCCTCTTTTTGTTCTTGCGGTCTCTGTATGCGAATTGAAGACCTTTTTCGACGGTGTTTTTGGCGACCGTCCATACGTTTCCCCTTGAACCGAAGTTACCTTTGGCAAGTTTTAAAACTTTTTTTCTGCGCGCTCTCGAAGCGACCGCATTTACTGATCTTGGCATAATCGTTAAAGTTTTACGAGTTGTTAGCGGTTTGATTCTCTCAAACTCTTCGGGGCTAATCGACTCTTAATTAAACATTTGTTTAAGCAAGCCTACTTAACTAAAAGGAGCTTGATTTTGGCCTCGTCGGCCGATGAAACCAATCCCGAATAGGTCAGGTTTCTTTTTTGTTTGATTGTTTTCTTTGTCAGGATGTGCGACTTAAAGGCGTGTTTCCTTTTAATCTTTCCTGTCCCTGTGAAGTCGAATCTCTTCTTCGCAGCGGAATTTGTTTTCATTTTCGGCATTGTCTATAAATAGTTAAAGAAGTTAAACAGCCTGCAAATATAAAAAAAATCTGTCAATCGTACAAAGCCCGCGCACTCTTCGCTATTCTTCCGCATCGCCCAAAGCCGAGTTGTAGGGTTTGAGCACTCCGCGTTTGGAGCTTCGCATGAATCCGATGATTTCGTCGCGTATGGGTGTCGGCGCGAAGTTGTCCTCCACTATGTCGCACGCGCGGCCGTATCCGTATCCGCTTTGGAAAAGCACGCGGAATATCTCCTGTATTTCGGATATTTGCTCCGAGGTGAATCCTCTGCGGCGGAGCCCTATGAAGTTGGCGCCCACGAACGAGAGAGGGTTGCGTGCCGCCTTGACGAACGGAGGAACGTCCTTGCCCACCAGCGAACCGCCGCTCACCATGGCGTGAGCTCCGATTCTGACGAATTGGTGAACTGCCGAATGTCCGCCCAGAATGGCCCAGTCGGCGACTTCGACCTCTCCTGCAAGCGATACGGCATTGACGATTACGCAGTGGTTGCCCACGATACAGTCGTGCGCCACGTGTGCATAGGCCATTATCAGGTTGTTGCTTCCGATTACGGTCTTGCCCTTTGCGGCGGTTCCGCGGCTTATGGTGACGCATTCGCGTATGTCGTTGTAGTCGCCCATCTCGACTGTGGTGTATTCGCCCTTGAATTTGAGGTCCTGCGGTTGTCCGGCTATCACCGCGCCCGAGTGGATGCGGCATCCCTTGCCCATGCGTGCTCCGTCCAGAATCACGGCATGTGGCCCTATCCAACAGTCGTCTCCTATGACTACATCCGATGATATGTAGGCGAACGGTTCCACTGTTACACGCTCCCCTAATTTGGCATCGGGATGTACGTAAGCGAGATTGCTGATCATGATGTACTGATTTATTTAGGTTTTAGGTTATTTCTTGGATGGTATCACCTGCGCCATGAGCATCGCTTCGGTGACGAGTTTGCTGCCGACGAAAGCCTTGTCCTCCATGACCACGATGCCGCGCCTGATAGGTTCTGCCAGTCGCAGTTCGAATTGGAGCGTATCGCCCGGGACGACCTTGTTCTTGAATTTCACGCCGTCGATTTTCATGAAATAGGTGGAGTACGACAGGCTGCGGTCGAGTCCGTGCAACGCCATAATTCCTCCGCACTGCGCCATGGCCTCGATAATGAGCACGCCCGGCATTACCGGCTCGTCGGGGAAGTGTCCCGTGAAGAACGGTTCGTTCATCGTCACGTTCTTGATTCCGGCTATGCTGTTTTCGTCCACGTGTATGATTTTGTCCACGAGCAGGAACGGCGGACGGTGCGGGAGCATCGACTTGATATCGTTTATGTCGTAGACCGGTGCGACGTTGGGGTCGTACTGGCATTGTGGCCTGTTGCTACCGCAGTGTATAGTCTTGCGCAGAAGTTTCATCATTTCGGTATTGGCCTTGTGCCCGGGGCGCACGGCGAAGACCTTGCCCTTTATTCTGACACCGAGGAGCGCGAAGTCGCCCAGCATGTCGAGCAGTTTGTGACGGGCGGGTTCGTTTACGAAACGGGTGGTTATGTTGTTCAGGAATCCTTCGTGAATCTCGATGTCGGGTTTGCCGAAAGTGCTGCGCAGTTTGGCGAGCTCCTGTTCGGACGGATTCTTCTCCACGACCACGATGGCATTTTCCACATCGCCGCCCTTTATGAGATTGTGCTCGATGAGCGGCAGAATCTCATGCAGGAACACGAATGTGCGGCAGGGAGCTATATCGTCCTTGAACGAATCCTTGGCCGCGGAAAAAGTGGCGTATTGATTGCCGAGAACCTTGCTGTTGTAGTCGATGTGCAGCGACACGCTGAATTCGTCGTCCGGATAGATTTCCAGTTCGACGCCCTTGTCCTCGATTTTGTAGGAGATTTTGTCGCTGACCTTGTAGTACTGTATTTCGGCATTCTGCTCTATCAGACCCGTGCTGTCGATAGCCTGCGCATAGTCGCGTGCGGAGCCGTCCAGAATGGGCACTTCCGGTCCGTCGAGTTCGATTACGGCGTTGTCCACGCCGCAGGTCCACAAGGCTGCCAGAATATGTTCGACGGTGGTTATCTTTACGCCGTCCTTCTCTATGGTGGTGCTTCTCGCAGTGTCTGTAACGTAGTCGCTCAAAGCCGGAATTTCGGGCGCCGACTCCAAGTCAGTGCGTTTGAATACCAATCCGTGATCCTCTTCGGCCGGACGGACGGTCATGTTTATTTTCAAACCCGTATGCAACCCTCTGCCCGAGAAAGAAATGGGGGCCGCAAGCGTTTTCTGTTTATTGGACATGATTCGCTGTGGTGTAAAAATTTGCCGACAAATATACTAATATTTTTTTAAGAAGTCGTATTTTTGCAACAATTTTGAAACAGCCCCATGACTGGTAAAGACAGAAACGGCGCCGCAAGACCGCAGAGGTTGCGCCTGCCATACATGAAGAGACGGACGAACGCCGCCGCATGGACTTACGACCACAGAGTGGGGGTGAGCGTTACCATCATCGTCTATCTTCTGCTGGCCATCGCTTTCGTGGGGGGTAAGATAATGATAAGGAACAGCCGGCCGAACAATATGTTCATGGTTGATTTGCAGACCCTCGAAGATTTGGCCCGCGAGCAGCAGCGTCTCGAACAGGAGGTCAAGATGCGCCAAAGCATGGGCGAGAGTTACGAGCAGGTGCTCAACCGCATAAGCAACGAGAATGCCGAACGTGCCGAGAACCGGCCGCAGGGTCTGAGCGGCGAGATGGCCCAGCAGGTGGCTTCCGACGAGCTGGCAATCGCCGACAAGATGCGTGCCAACAGAGAAATCTACGAGCAGGGCGAACGCGAAATCGCCGACATGTGGGCCTCGAAAGGCAAGAACGGCGCCGAGGACAGCAAGCATGAGGATTCGAGGGCCGAGGGAACCGTTACGGTCTCCTATTCGCTTGTGAACCCGCTGCGACACTCCGTCCATTTGGAAGTTCCAGCTTACAGGTGCCGCAGGGGCGGAACCGTCGTGGTGAACATTACTGTGAACCGTAACGGCAACGTGGTCTCGGCATCGGTGGACAAAGGGCTCTCGGAGACGGACGAGTGCATGCAGCAGACGGCCGTCGGGGCTGCACGCAGTTCGCGTTTCGACATAAACACCTCGGCGCCCGAACGTCAGAGCGGTACGATAACATACGTTTTCGTCGCTCAATGACGATATTTCCGGCATCCGGATTGCATTGTTCTCGACGACCGAGGATGGAAAAGTTTCAAGTGAAAATGTTTCCAGAGGATTGTCCGGAACAAATTAATTCGTAATTTTGCCGCATGACGACCGATTCATTTTTGGCCTATGAACATTAGTATTCTTCTGCTCGTATTCTCCATTCTGATATTTTTGAGCGTGCTCGCCGGACGCGCCGGCGCCAAGTTCGGAATACCCACGTTGCTGCTGTTTCTCGGCGTGGGCATGCTTTTCGGCTCGGACGGCCTCGGCATACAGTTCGACA
>ERZ1034952.1965-NODE-1965-length-15920-cov-7.367097_pt1 | contig 15920 bp, 16 predicted proteins | sample MGYA00520625_ERZ1034952 | MGnify/ENA primary metagenome ERZ1034952 (study PRJEB33766, sample SAMN09781773) | gut metagenome | biome: gut microbiome | host: Homo sapiens | place: Madagascar | study: EMG produced TPA metagenomics assembly of the PRJNA485056 data... | reverse complement strand
TGTGATAGTTTGGTATGCTAACTTAACTATAACATATTTTGGGCTGTTTCCGTATTTTTTTGCCGACATATTTTTGTTCAAACTCGTTTTTAATGAAAATATGCCGGAATGTAACACATCTATTGTAATCCTACATTTTAAATAACTCATAAAAATTTATTCCCGGCGGCTTTGACAAATCATAAATAATCTGTTATACTTCTATAATATAAGTATAATGAATGAAAGGATGATTGATTTTGGACACGTTGCCCCCGCAACTGTTAACATTTATACTTGGAGCTGCTTTGGTTTTGGGTTTTCTTACCGCTCTTGCAAAGGCTGCAAGCATTGATATAAGCGATTCGCGCTTGACTGCAATGGCTGAGGAGGGTGGAAAAGCAAAAAGTCTTTCGGATTTGCTTGAACAGCCGTCGGAAATAATGGACGCACTCGGATTGTGCAGTGATTTCTTTGCATTTCTGTTTACGATAGTTTCTGTAACAGGCTTTTTCGGCAGGCTTGAGGCATTGCTTATGTATTTGGGAATGCCAAGCGGCACGGCATTGGGATTATTGACTCCGGTACTGTTCTCACTTTTGATTGTTTTTATCTATCAGGTGTTTTGGATTCTTGTACCGCAGAGGCTTGCTGCAAGATATTCGGAAAACACTGCGCTTGCTATGGTGGGTTATACGTCATTTATGGCAGCGGTCGGAAAACCGTTTTTGTGGCTGCCGGTGCATTTTTCAAACCTGATTGCAAGGATTTTCGGTGTGCGGCCTCATGATATGGAAGAGGAAGTGACGGAAGAAGAAATCCGCATGATGGTTGATATAGGCTCTGAAAGCGGTGCGATAGATGATGATGAAAAGGAAATGATACATAATATTTTTGAGCTGGATGATAAGCCGGTTGAGGATATTATGACTCATCGAACAGAGGCTTGTATTTTGTGGATGGAAGACAGCCCGGAGCAGTGGAAGGAATTTATAGATGAAACAAAGCATACAAGGTATCCTGTCTGTGATGAGGATATAGATAATGTAATCGGTGTGGTAAACACTCGTGATTTTTATAAATTTATGCTTGAGGGTGGCAGCAAAAGCAATATAAGATCAATCTTCAGAGAGCCGTATTTTGTGCCTGACAGTATGAAAGCGGATGAATTGTTTTCAAGAATGCAGCAAAAGAATACTCATTTGGTAATTGTTATGGATGAATACGGCGGATTCCTGGGACTTGTGACACAGGAGGATTTGCTTGAGGAGATTGTCGGAGAGCTTTCGAGCGAATATGACGAGCCGGCTGAGGAACACGATATAGAATATGTTGATGAAAACACATGGAAAATAAAAGGCTCTGCGGAAATTGAGGAGGTCGAAAAGGCTCTTAAAATTACAATTCCGGAGGGTGAATATAATACCTTTGCAGGGTTGGTTCTTGACGCAATAGAAACATTGCCGGAGGATGGCGAAACTGTTGAAACGGAGATTGGCCCTATGCAGATAAAGGTGACCTCCGTTGCAGAACATCGTATAGATGAGGCAATAGTATGCCTTAAAAATGATGTAGAAGAAAGTGAATAAGATAATGAAAAAGCCCGGAAAAGTCCGGGCTTTTTCGACGATAGGATGCTCGTTTGAGTATCGTCAAAGGATGTTAGCTAAAAAGATAGCACAGAAAGCGTTAGTCGAGAGATGGCGCAAAGAATAAAAGAGGAGCGTTAACGCTAAGATAGATAAAAAATGAATTAGAAAAGTATTGATATACGTGTAAATACGTGTTAAGATATAATCAAGAAGTGGGATAATGACATATAATGAACTAAAGAGACTGCTTAAAAAGAATAATTGTGAGCTTTATATCAACGGTGCCAATCGCAATATATGGATAAACAAAACAAACGGCAGGAAGTTTGTTATAGGACGGCACGGTTCACAAGAGGTCAAAACAGGAACATGTAAAGCAATTTTAAAACAGGCAGGTATTAAATAGTCTTTATCACACATAATACAGAGAGAGGTGACTAATATGTCAAAATATATTTATCCGGCAATTTTTCAAGAACAGAACAATGGTGGCTATACAGTTGTGTTTCCGGATATACCGGGTTGTATAACGCAAGGAGAAACTATTGACGAAAGCATAGAAATGGCAGAGGACGCACTGTGCTTAATGTTATATGACGCTGAGGTATCGGGAGAAGCTATTCCCAAACCATCAAATCCCTTTGATATAAAAACCGACAAAAATAGCTTTATTGCATTTGTAAATTGTGACACGTTTAAATACAGAAAACTCAAAAGTAATAAGGCTGTAAAGAAAACATTGACCGTTCCGCAATGGTTAGATGAACTTGCACAGTCGGAAAATATAAATTTTTCACAGGTTCTTCAAAATGCATTAAAAGAACAGCTTCATATTTCAAATACCAACTAAATCGGTCGAATTCAATAAGTTTATAAACAAGAAGGTTGCCTGATAATCAAAGTGCTGATAATTTATTTGAGGGAAATATAAAAGCAGGAATAAAACCAAGCAAAACAATTTCTTGACAAAAGTAAACGCACTTAGTATAATTTAACTGCGGATTTTATATCCGACACTTATTATGGATAGCAATACATATGTATTGCATCGCTTGCCGGCAGCGAATGATAAATTGCCGGTGTAAAATAAAAAACAACCGCTTGCGGCAACGATAAGAAAAAACACCCTGTATGGGTTGCTCACGGACTGTCAAAACCCTGTTTTGCATAGTGCAAAACAGGGCTTTTGACAGTTTGAAACGTGGCTTTTACAGCCACGTTTTTGCTATCTTTGGGTTAAAGAAACATCATCAATGATTACAGTCTGACTGTCGTTTGCGGCAGCAGTAAAGGTTATTCTTGCCGATACTGTGTTTGCCGGAGCAATAATAGTTACGCCGTTATAAAAACCAAAGCTTGTTGACGGAAGGTCAGGCTGATTGATTTGGATTGTTGCAGCAGTTGTTGCCTGATTTGAACTGTCTAAAAACTCAACTGTTCCAGTTAAACCTGTGTTTGAGCCGCTGCCTTTTGCATAGAATGAGAAGTTGTAGTAGTTGTTCGGCTGAACGGTTATTGTCTGACTGAGATTTCCGCCGTTTGCAAGGCTTACTGCGCTTGTGCCGCTGTGTGTCTGAGTTGAACTTGTTACCGCTGTAGCTGTAGTTGTTGTCCAGCCGGTAGGGATGTTTTCGGTGAATGCTTCCATAGTACCGTTGGTAACAAGCTCACCTCTGTTGGCTGAGCTTATTGTGCCCGTAGCACCCGTAGCACCTGTAGCACCTGTAGCACCCGTAGCACCTGTAGCACCCGTCGCGCCTGTTTCACCTGTAGCACCTGTAGCTCCCGTTTCTCCGGTAGCGCCTGTCGCGCCTGTTTCGCCGGTTGCACCGGTAGCGCCCGTAGCACCTGTTTCTCCGGTAGCGCCGGTAGCACCTGTAGCACCCGTTTCGCCGGTAGCACCGGTAGCGCCTGTAGCGCCGGCAACACCTGTAGCTCCCATTTCGCCGGTAGCGCCGGTAGCGCCTGTAACGCCGGTTGCACCTGTAGCACCTGTAGCACCCGTAGGACCTGTAGGGCCTGTAGGGCCGATTATTGCCGATGGACAGCAACATCCCTTGCAGCCGCAGGTTTTTTTGTTTTTATCCAAAGAGAACGGACATTCGTTAGTGTCTTTGCAGCTCATAAATTTTGTTCCCCCTTCATAGATTTGTTGTTGAAATACGCCTTGTTGTAAAGATATTCGGGAGAATCAGGCCGATATTCTCCCGCTTTTTCGTTATACATCCTTGCTGATTCCAAATCGCCGAGTCTGTCATAACAAACACAAAGCTGTATACATGGAAGAAAACCGTAACATTCCGACAGCACAAAGCCGCCGGAGCCGGGGTTGTACGGTAAATCAAGGGCTGTCTTATACCAATATACAGCGGAATTATACAGCCCGTCCTCCATAAACAGTCTGCCAAGCTGACAGCACAGTTCCGCTCTGGGAGTATCGAGGCGAAAGCTGTCAAGCAATGCGGAATATGCTTTAATGCGGTTGTTTGTTTTTTCATAGCAGAGTGCAAGAACCATGCATGCATTTATCTTGTTTTCAATCCAGCCGCCGGAACTTTTAATAAAAAGCTCAAGTTCATCTGCGGCTTCGCTGAAGCGGTTACTTTCAAATAACTCACGTCCGTAATAGAATTGCTGACGCGGTGACAGTCCGCCGGGATCTGCTTTTATCTTTTCAAGTATTCGCAGATTTCTGCCGGGTTCGGAGGGGTGCGTCTTTCTGTGCATAACAACAGCGTCACCGTAAACTATATTACCCGACGGAGTTATTGCCTCGTGTACTCTGCCGTCCCATTTATACTGAGGCAGATTTCGTACAATCCTTTCACGGTAATACCAAAAATCCGGAGAACCGTCAGGGTTTACCGTCAGACAGTACGGGAGCATTATTACATCTGCCTGCATTTCGGGATCGGATTTAAGCTTTAAAAAAAGCTTAAGGTTATCTTCGGTAATGACATCATCCGCATCAAGCCACATACAGTATTCCATTGTTGCTTTTGAAAACGAGAAATTTCTTGCTGCGGCAAAATCATCGCACCATTTAAAACGATACACTTTATCGGTATAGCTTAATGCAATTTCGGTTGTTTTATCCTCAGAGCCGGTATCGACAATTATTATTTCATCCGCAATCGGTGCGGCAGAATCAAGACACCGTGCGAGGACATCTTCTTCGTTTTTTACTATCATACATAAACTGATGCTTATCGGCATAAATACACTCCTCCCAGTACATCCTATGCCTGTCTTATAAAAAAGGTTACATAAAACGGCACTTGACTAAAGTGTATAATCTTGGTATAATGATAAAATGTAATGAATACGTTCAGATAAGAGGTTTTAACATGGAAAAATTAGGTCTAAATGAAATAAGAGAAAAGTTTTTGTCCTTTTTTGAAAGCAAAGGTCATTTGAGATTGCCGTCGTTTCCGCTTGTACCGCAGGGCGATGCCAGTTTGCTTTTGATAAATGCCGGCATGGCTCCGCTGAAGCCGTACTTTTTGGGTAAGGAAACACCTCCGTCAAAAAGGGTTACTACCTGCCAGAAGTGTATCAGAACTCCTGATATAGAGTGCGTTGGACAGACGGCACGCCACGGTACATTTTTTGAAATGCTGGGTAACTTCTCGTTTGGTGATTACTTTAAAACAGAGGTTACCAAATGGGCATGGGAGTTTATCACTGAAGTGCTTGAAATCCCGGTTGACAGACTTTGGGTAAGCGTCTATGAGGAGGATAAGGAAACAGTAGAACTTTGGACAAAAAATGTCGGTGTAAGTCCTGACAGAATTGTATTTCTCGGTAAAGAGGATAACTTCTGGGAGATTGGTACAGGCCCTTGCGGACCGTGTTCCGAGATATACTTTGACCGCGGCGAGGAATATGGCTGCGGAAGTCCGGATTGTGCTGTCGGCTGTGACTGTGACAGATATGTTGAGTTCTGGAATCTGGTGTTTACACAGTTTGACAAGGATGAAAACGGAAACTATAATCGCCTTGCACATCCTAATATTGATACAGGTATGGGACTTGAGCGTATGGCTTGTATAATGCAGGGAGTAACGTCAATATTTGAGGTTGATACTATACGTAAAATACTTGACGCTGCCGCTGAAATGTCACGTAAGGAATATGGCAGGGATCATGATACAGATGTATCCCTTCGTGTAATTACCGATCATATACGCAGCACGGTGTTCCTTGTTTCTGACGGTGTATTGCCGTCAAACGAGGGCAGAGGATATGTCCTTCGCAGACTTCTGCGCAGAGCCGCACGTCACGGCAAACTTTTGGGAATAGAAGGCTCGTTCTTGTATAAGCTGGCAACTGTTGTTGCACACGAGAGCGCATCTGCTTATCCTGAGTTGGAACGTAATTTTGATTATATAGAAAAGGTTATTAAAACCGAGGAGGAACGCTTTGATGAAACAATAGATCAGGGGCTGGATATCCTCAAAGACTATATTTCAGAGAGTAAGGAGCAGGGAAAGTCGGTTCTCTCCGGCGAACAGGCCTTCAAGCTGTATGACACATATGGTTTCCCGATTGATTTGACCAAAGAGATATTAGCGGAAAATTCAATGACTGTTGATGAAGACGGCTTTAAAGCGCTGATGGACGAGCAGCGCAGCCGTGCACGTACCGCCAGAGGAGATATGGAGGATGCAGCGTGGGAGGAAGATATATTTGCGGTTATCGAGGGGAACACAGAATTTGACGGTTATGAGAATAACACACTTGACTGCAAGGTTCTCAGCATTGGCAAAAACGGCGCTTTGAGTGACAGTGCCGCTAAGGATGATGAGATTGTACTTGTACTTGACCGCACTTGCTTTTACGCAGAGAGCGGCGGTCAGATTGGCGATACCGGTATAATTAAGGGTGCAAACGGTGTTGTCAGAGTTGTTGACACCAAGAAAAGAAACGGAAAGTTCCTGCATAAATGTGTAGTGGAAAGCGGAGAAATCAGCGTGGGTGAAACCGTTACGGCTGAAATCGACTATGAGCGCAGACAGGCAATCCGCCGTAACCACTCTGCAGTGCATTTGCTTCAGGCTGCACTGAGAAATATTTTGGGCAGTCATGTGGCACAGGCAGGCTCTTATGTTTCAGAGGACAGAATGAGATTTGACTTCTCTCATTTTCAGGCAATGACAGATGAGGAAATCAAAAAGACAGAGGAGCTTGTAAACCAAAAGATTTTGGAGGATATACCGATTGACTGCTTTGAGATGCCGCTTGACGAGGCTAAAAAGATGGGCGCAGTTGCATTGTTCAGCGAAAAGTACGGCGCTGTTGTGCGTGTTGTCAAGATGGGCGATTACAGCACAGAACTTTGCGGCGGTACACACGCTGCATCGGCAGGAAAGTTAGGCTTGTTTAAGATTATATCCGAAAGCGGTGTTGCCGCAGGCGTCCGCAGAATAGAGGGCGTGACCGGTATGGGTGTGCTTAAGCTTTTGGATGAAAAGGATGCTGTGATAAATTCTGCGGCACAGATTCTTAAAACCTCCGAAAAGGAGCTGACGCATAAGGCTGAAAGTCTTATGGAGGAATTAAAGGAAACCAAGCACGAGGCAGAAAGCTTAAAGAGCCGCATGGCACAGGCTGCTGCCGGGGATATAACCGACGGTGCAAAGGAAGTAAACGGCACAAGGGTTGTATCAAGGCTTATGGCTGACGGAATGGATATGAACACCCTGCGCGAGGTTGGCGATAACCTCAAACAGAGCCTTGAAGATGCGGTTATAGTGCTTGCGTCAAAGGATGGAGCAAAGGTAAATATTATAGCTATGGCAACAAAGACTGCTGTCGGCAAAGGCGCACACGCCGGTAAAGTAATATCAGAGGTTGCACGCGCTATGGGCGGCGGAGGCGGCGGAAAGCCTGAATCCGCACAGGCAGGCGGAAAGGATCCCTCCAAAGCAGCGGAGGCACTTGAACTGACTGCCGGAATAGTTGAAGGTCAATATAAATAAGGAGTAATTGTTATGGATAAGGATTGCTTGTTTTGTAAAATAAAAAACGGTGAAATCCCGTCTGAAAAAATATACGAGGATGAAACCGTATATGCATTTTCGGATATAGCTCCGCAGGCACCGGTGCATATAGTTATAATTCCAAAAACTCACATTTCCTCGGCAAATGAGCTTGATGACAGTAATGCTGCTGTTGTCGGACACATATTTGCCGTTGCGGCAAAGCTGGCAAAGGAAAAAGGTTTTGCAGAGGATGGCTATCGTATTATAAATAACTGCGGCGAGCACGGCGGACAGACCGTTCAGCATCTGCACTTTCATTTGCTTGCAGGCAGAAATCTCGGCTGGCCTCCGGGCTGATATATAAAGGAACTGTAATTTAAACCGCCGTCGGATAAGACTTCCTTATCCGACGGCGGCTTTTGTTTACATATAATTCTTGATTTTTCATTGCTGATAGGTTATACTTATTTAAGAGGTGAGTCCGATGGAAAAAAAGATTTTCTGGAAGTTTAATATAGTGGATCTGGCGCTTATAGCTGTAATAATAATCGGTCTTGCGGCTATGATATACGGCTTTGTTAAGGGTGACGATAAGCGTGATACCGAAACCTTTTTAATCACCTATACATGCCGCAGCGCTCCGAATGAGGCTCTTGACGGAATAGAATCAGGAGCAGAGTGTATGGACGGCGACTACGGTAATTCATTGGGAAAACTTACGGACATACGACGATATGAAATAAAGGATGACAGCTTAAATCAGCAGGCTGTTTTTGTTACGGCTGTAAACGGTATTAAGTCGGAACACGGCGTAACGATAAATGACGTATTGTATTTAAAAGGAAAAGAACTTAACCTTGTGGCGGCGGACTCGGTGTTTTCGGTCTACCTGTCGGGAATACAGGAATTAAAATAAAAACACAAAAATGAAACGGAGAAATATAAATGAATGACGATATAATTTACGGACGCAACCCCGTTATTGAAGCTTTGGAGGCAGGAAATACAGCTATAGACAGGATATTGCTTCAGGATGGGTTAAAACATTCGCAGATAGTCTATATACGCAAGCTTGCAAAGGAACACGGAATTCAGTATAAATTTGCTGACAAACGCAGGCTTGATTCTGTCTGCGGAGGAGAAAATCATCAGGGGGTAATAGCGTATACTGCGGCTCATAAATATGCTGAAATTGAAGATATTTTTGCTGCTGCGGCGGAAAAGGATGAAGCGCCGTTTATAGTGATTACCGACGGAATAACAGATCCGCACAATCTGGGAAGCATAATAAGAACCGCCAACGCAGCCGGAGCGCACGGCGTTATTATCCCCAAAAAACGAAATGCCGCTCTTAATGCGGTTGTATCAAAGGTTTCTGCCGGAGCGGTGGAGTACACGCCGGTTGCGAGGGTTACAAACCTTAAATCCACGATAGAGAAACTGAAAAAACAGGGAATATGGGTAGTCGGAACCGATTTATCGGCAAAGATGCTGCCTTATGAATGTGACCTTACAGGACCGATTGCTGTGGTAATCGGCAGTGAGGGAGAGGGAATGAGCCGTCTTGTGCGTGAGGCGTGCGACTTTCTGGTTAAGATTCCTATGCTTGGCAGTATAGAATCCCTTAATGCCTCAGTTGCGGCAGGTGTGCTGCTGTATGAGGCGGTACGGCAAAGAAGTAAGATTTAAGGAGGACATAAAATGCGTATTCTTGCGGTAGGAGATATAGTTGCCGAGGACGGCAGAGAATTTATATATAACAGTTTAAACAGAATTCGTGACAGATATAAAATAGATTTTTGTATAGCAAACGGCGAAAATTCGGCAAATACAAACGGGATTACGACTGATATAGCAAATACGCTGATAAATCGCGGTGTTGACGTTATAACTATGGGGAATCACACATTTGCCAACAGAGAGGCGTCAGCCGTTCTGGAGGATAACCCCAATATTATTCGCCCGCTTAATTATCCACCGGAAACCGAGGGAGTCGGTTACATAATAAAGGATATGGGTGCGGCGCGTATTGCGGTCATAAATCTTATAGGCAGGGTAAATATGACGCCGGCTGATTGTCCGTTTCATGCGGTTGAGCGCGCTTTGAAGAATATTGACGCTGATATAATTATGGTCGATATGCACGCCGAAACAACGAGCGAGCGTATAGCAATGGGACACTTCCTGGACGGCAAGGTCAGTGCGGTATTCGGTACACATACGCATGTCCAGACCGCTGATGAGAGGATACTTTGCGGCGGTACGGGGTTTATAAGCGACCTCGGAATGACAGGCGTTGAGGATTCTGTGCTTGGCGTCAGAAAGGATATAATAATTGATTTTTATTATAAATCCGCAAAGAGGTTCAGGTTTGAAAAGGCAGAGGGCGAGGTATGGTTTCACGGCTGCATCTTTGATGTTGATCCAAAAAGCGGAAAAACAGTTGGTGTTGAACGGCTGAGGTTTTCGGCGCAGAGCATGAGAGAGTGGTAGCGGTATGAAAGAATTGATATATAACGATCGTGTATATTTGCAGTCAGAGCTGATGAATTCTGCAGGAGCGGCGGTGCATGGATTTACGGGCAGCCGCGGCGGTGTAAGCTGCGGAAAGGTCAGAGGACTTAATCTCGGCTTCAGAGTAGGTGACAATCCCGACAGTGTAAGTGAAAACTACAGGCTTGTTGCCGCCGATTTGGGACTTGACTTAAACCGAATGGTTTTGTCGCGGCAGACGCATACCGATAATATCCGTATAGTGACAGCGGAGGATGCCGGCAAAGGTATAACAAGGGAGAGCGACATATATGATACGGATGGTTTGATTACAAATGTAAAGGGTATTTCACTTGTAGTTTTTGCAGCAGATTGTGTTCCAATTCTGCTTCTTGATTCTGTAAAGGGTGTTGCAGGTGCAGTGCATTCCGGCTGGCGCGGAACGGTCAAAGGAATAGGCGGCAAGGCGGTAAGCCTGATGAAAGATGTCTACGGCAGCAATCCAAATGATATTATTGCGGCAATAGGACCGAGCATTGGCCCGTGTTGCTTTGAGTTTGGTTTGGCAGATGCGGAGGAGAATTTCGGTGATAGATACTGCCGTGCATCCGGCGGCGGTAAAGCTTTGGTTGATATTTGGAGTATGAATATTGATATACTTAAAGCAGCCGGAATTGCAGAGAAAAACATAGATTTATCGGGCGTATGCACGGTCTGCAATGCGGATAAGTATTATTCATACAGAACGCATAAGGATGCAACCGGCAGACAGGCAGCGGTCATTTGTCTGCTGTAGGAGAAAGCTATGGACAGAAAGATTATTCATTTGGATATGGATGCGTTTTTCGCCTCAATAGAAGAACGCGACAATCCGGAGCTTAAAGGCAAGCCTGTAATAGTCGGAGCAAAGCCGGGAACGCGCGGAGTTGTTTCAACCTGTAATTATGAGGCGCGCAAATACGGTGTGCGGTCTGCAATGAGCTCGGCGGAGGCATACAGAAGATGCCCGAAGGCGGTGTTCGTTGACGGACATTATGAAAAGTATGTTAAAGCGTCAAAACAGGTGCATGGAATTATGAGCGAGTATACCGATTGTATAGAGTTTCTTTCGCTTGACGAGGGATATATGGATGTAACGGGAAGCGAAAGAATATTCGGCAGTGCAGAGTCGATTGCCTTGACAATTCAAAAGCGTGTATATGAAACGGTGGGGACAACATGTTCTGTAGGAGTCGGCTATAACATGCTGTCTGCCAAGACGGCAAGTGAAGAAAAAAAGCCGCGAGGCTTTTTTGTTATAAAAAATTCGGAGGAGTTTTATGCTCTTATGCGTTTGCGTTCGGTCGGAGTCCTGTACGGAATAGGAAAAAAGACAGAGGAACACCTCGCACGGATGGGTATACATACGGTAGAGGAGCTTGCAAAGGCAATTCCGCAGCAGCTTTCGTGCTTTGGCAAAAACGGAGCGGAAATGCAGAACTATGCACGCGGTATTGACAAACGTGTTGTTATGCCGAATCAGCCGCAAAAGTCAATCGGCAAGGAAACGACCTTTTTGACTGATGTAACCGATACGTCGGTGCTAAAGGATACGTTGCTTTTGCTTTCAAGAATAGTAAGTGACAGAATGAAAGCCAAAGGGAGGCTTGGGCATAATGTGACGCTGAAGCTGAAGTTTGCGGATATGCAAAGCATAACGCGGTCTTGTACGGTAAAACCGACCAATGCGGCGGCGGATATTTATAAAGCAGCAGAAGAAATGCTTGAAAAGGAAAAATTAAAACGTCCGATACGGCTTATCGGCGTTACTGCCGGAAAGCTGTCGGAAAACGATTATGAGCAGATAAGTCTGTTTAAGAGCGAAAGCGAAAAAGACGAGAAAAATGAACGGTTGGACAATGTAGTAACCGATTTGCGTAAAACCTTTGGCAGGGATAAGCTTAAAACCGCAAAAGAATTATTGGCAGAGAAAAGACTTAAAGATATAAAATAAAAGGGAGGCTTAAGCCTCCCTTTTATTATCCTATAATACCTTTTATATATTCGGCAATTTCCGGAACCTTGCAGTTTGCAAAGAACAAATCGGCAAAGTTTTTGCCGCTGACAGCGGTTTTTAAGAAGTCCTGATCTATGTTTTTTAAAACATACATTATATCCTGATGTGTAACCTTTTTTACTTCATCAAGGATTTTTTTGTTGCGCTGCTCCGGAACGGCACGCTCTCTGGGGTATCCAAGACCAAATTCACCAGAAAACAGCTTTTCAAAGGTATAAGCAAGATTCAGCTCTGCGCCCCAGCCGAAGTTCTGTGCAAATGGCATAGCAACCGCATTACCGTTGTTTACCTGAGCAAAGAGATAACCGTCTGTCGGATCGGTAACATGACCGCACAATACGCCCGGAAATGAGTTGAGCGCAAGCATAGCGCCCTGTCCTGTGCCGCAGCCCGTTACAACAAAATCAACTGCACCGGAATTGAGCAGAATTGAAGCAAGCAAGCCGTTCATTACATATGTAAGCTGTGTTTCGTCATCTGCGGAATACATACCGAAGTTTAAAACCTCATGTCCCATAGGCTCAACAACAGATTTAAGAGTATTGCAGATAAGCTCATTTTTTGCAGCTTGTGAATTTTCGTTAATCAATGCTATTTTCATTTAAAACACTCCTTGTATTGTAATTTACATATATCAGTATAATATTTTATCTCGGCTTTGTCAATCAATTATCGGTTATTTCTGCCGTAAATCCCGTTGAGATGTCTGTATTTTGCACGGTCAATTCCGTTCAGCTGCTCTTTGGTTATTCTGAACTGCCAGTTTCCGTCTGCTTTACCGGGAATGTTGAGCCGCGTGTCAGAGCCATAACCCAGCAAATCCTGTATAGGCATTATAACAAGCTCGGCGCTGCTTTCAAACAGCGTCCTGATTATTGCGTCATAGCCGTTGTTCCAGTCCGGACTTGTATAGCCGCAATAGTCAAGCAAATCTCTGCGGTCGCTTTCACTCAGCTCCCATACATAACCGAGCAGGGTGTTGTTGTCGTGTGTGCCTGTGTATGCAACGCAGTTTTTGATATAGTTGTGCGGCTTATGAGGATTCATGCCGTCACCCGGAAAACCGAACTGCATAACGCGCATGCCCGGAAAACCGCTGTATTCGACCAATTTTTCAACATCTTCGGTGATTATACCCAAATCCTCTGCGATAATCAGCTTGCCGTCCGATATTGCCTTTATTGCATCTATAAATTCCTCGCCGGGGCCTTTTTCCCATTTACCCTCGCGTGCGGTTTCGGCATCGCGCGGAATACTCCAGTATGATTCAAGACCGCGGAAGTGGTCGATTCTGATGCCGTCAAAGAGTTCAAGCATATAGCTTATCCGTGCCAGCCACCATTTATAGCTGTCTGACTTCATTGCCTTCCAGTTGTATAAGGGATTGCCCCAAAGCTGACCGTCTTTTGCAAAGTAATCCGGCGGAACGCCTGCTACGCATGACGGACGATAGTCGCTGTCAAGTAAAAACTGTTCCTTGTTTGCCCACACATCACAGCTGTCGTATGCGACAAATATCGGAATATCACCGATTATTTTTATGCCGTTTTGGTTTGCATAAACTTTAAGCTCTGTCCATTGCATAAAAAATTCATATTGGATAAACTTCCACATAAATAAAATATCGGAATCAATATCGTTGTTTTTCCAATCAATCCAGCACTTGTTGTCATTTGCAGCTTTAAGTGCCATAAACCGGCAGCAGTCATCTAAATATTTTCTGCCGGAAATAAATTCTTCTATCGTCTGCCGCTGCTGCGCGCTCACGCGTGAAGAAATTGTTTTAAGAAGTTCAAAGCGTGTGTGGTAAAGACGTACAAATTCACAGCTGTACGGCGTTTGCTGACGATAACCCTCTAATTCTTCTTTGGAAACCAATCCCTGCTGCATAAGCTTGTCAAGATTAATAAAATACGGATTTCCGCCGAATGCGGAATACGATTTGTAGGGGGAATTACACTCATCAATCATACAAAAGGGAAGAACTTGCCAGTATGTAAAACCGCAGTCCTTTAAAAAATCAATAAATTCCTTTGCCTCATCTCCAAAGCTGCCGGTTGAATATTCTCCGGGCAGAGAGGAAATGTGCATTAAAACTCCGCTTGCTCTTTTCATTTTTACCTCCCATATACAAAAGGAGCTGCCCTGCGGCAACCCCTTTAAAGTTTCTTTATTTAACCTTCTGCTCCGTCATTTTCGGGCTGCGGCTGTTCCGGTGCAGCAGGCATCTGCTGCTGATAGCCATCGTGCAGATTACTGCGGTTATCGCGTACTATTGCTATGCACTGTTCAAGCTCTTTTGTTGTGCCGACAACAACGGTTTCTACTGTTTCCAGCAAATTATCGGAATACTTATATGCCGAATCCATAATCTGTGCGGCTTCGCTCTGTGCACGTTCTACTATCTGCTTGCCCTGGGCGATTGCCTGCTTTGTGATTTCATTTTCATCAACCATTGAAACAGCCTTTTTCTCAACGGTTTTTATAATTTCATCAGCCTCTGCCTGAGCCTCCTGAAGGATTCTCTGGCGTTCCTCTTTAATCCATTTAGCCTGTTTTAAATCTTCGGGTAATTTAAGCTTTAATTCCTGCAAAGCGTCAAGAAGCTCGTCCCTTTCAAGAATACAGCGTCCGGAAAACGGAACCGACGCACCTTTTTCTATTATATCCTCCAATTCATCCAAAAGCTCTAAAGCATCCATTTTGTTTACCTCCTATAAAATATTTATACGATAGAAACGGCTCAGCGGGGTGCACACCGTTTATTTATAACCGGTATCAGACTATCCGGCACAAGTCCCTCAAGGGAACCGCCGTAACCGGCAATCTCTTTGACTATACTTGAACTTAAAAACATGTAATCCTTGCTTGTAGGAATAAATAATGTTTCCGCATCATTGTATAGCTCATGATTGGTAAGAGCCATTTGAAATTCATATTCAAAGTCTGATACGGCCCTTATACCTTTAATGATTATGTCTGCCTTAACTGCTTTCATAAAATCAACCAGCAATCCGTCAAAGCTGAATACCTCAACATTACTGTAATCCGCAACGGCGGTTTTCAGCATTTCAACCCTTTCCTCGGCGGTAAAAAGCGGAGACTTGGAGTTGTTTATAAGTACGGCTACGATTACTCTGTCAAACAGTCTTGAAGCGCGTGAAATTATGTCTATATGTCCGTTTGTGCAGGGATCAAAGCTGCCGGGATATACAACTGTTCTCATATTATCACCCTTGCAGTATAGTGATTGCAGTCTTGCCGTAGGCGGATGTCTTTTTTATCGGATAATAGCTATCCGGAACAGCTTCGCCGCCGCGTTCGGTTTCAACCGCGATAAGTCCTCCGGTTTTAAGCAGACCGCCGCTGTGGATACTGCTTATTGCAGGTTCCAGAAAACCGCGGTTGTACGGGGGATCAATAAAAATTATGTCAAATTTTGTTTTGCATTGCTTTAAAAAGTCCAAAGCGGTACATTGAAGCACCTCTGCTTTATCCTCAAAATGAGCACGGACAAGATTGCTTTTTGTAAGTTTTACGGCAGCAACAGAAATGTCTGTGAAAACACAGTGTTCGCAGCCGCGGCTCAAAGCCTCTATGCCGAGGGCGCCGCTGCCGGAAAAAAGATCCAAAACGGACTCTGCCGGCACATTATATTGGATAATATTGAACAAAGCTTCTTTGACTCTGTCAGCAGTCGGTCTTGTGTCTGCCCCCTCCGGAGCCGTCAGTTTAAGTCCTCTGCGTATACCGGAAATAACTCGCAAACTAAGTACCCTCCCGACAACTGAAAATACAGTAATATCAATATATATT
>ERZ1034952.1964-NODE-1964-length-15928-cov-24.684181_pt1 | contig 15928 bp, 16 predicted proteins | sample MGYA00520625_ERZ1034952 | MGnify/ENA primary metagenome ERZ1034952 (study PRJEB33766, sample SAMN09781773) | gut metagenome | biome: gut microbiome | host: Homo sapiens | place: Madagascar | study: EMG produced TPA metagenomics assembly of the PRJNA485056 data... | reverse complement strand
TCGTGTGCAACATCTGGGGCAAGGGCATGGTCAAGATCCTGCCCATCCTCATCGGCGTGCTGGTCTCCTACGCGGTGGCACTGGTCACCGGCGCAGTGGACTTTCAGAAGATCTCCGAAGCCGCTTGGCTGGGCATCCCCCTGCACAAGGAAGCTATGGGTCTGTTCGCCATTGACGGCAGCCCGGAGTTCATCAGTGCGCTGTTCACCATCATCCCCATCGCACTGGCTACCATGATGGAGCACGTTGGCGATATTGCCGCCATCAGCGCCACCGTCGGCCACAACTATATCAATGACCCCGGCCTGAACCGCACCCTGATGGGCGATGGTCTGGCCACCACCATGGCTGGTCTGCTGGGCGGCCCCGCTAACACCACCTACGGCGAGAACACCGGCGTGCTGGCACTGAGCAAGATCTACGACCCGCTGGTCATCCGCATTGCCGCTGTGCTGGCCATCATCCTGAGCTTCAGCCCCAAGTTTGAGGCCGTCATCAACACCATCCCCACCGGCATCATCGGCGGTATCAGCTTTGTGCTGTACGGCATGATCTCTGCCATCGGTGTGCGCAACGTGGTGGAGAACCGCGTGGACTTCACCAACAGCCGCAACCTGATCGTTGCCGCCGTCATTCTGGTATGCGCACTGGGCTTCAACTCTGTGGGCGGCGTTGGCTTTACCGTTGGCAGCGTCACCATCAACCTGTCCGGTCTGGCTGTGGCTGCTATCGCTGGTATCCTGCTCAACGCCATCCTGCCCGGCAATGACTACGAGTTCGACGCCACTGCCGGTTCCGATGCTGCTACCAGCGGCAACCTGCAGGTCTGATTCCGGTAATGCGTCCAGTTTTCCGTAAGGGAATTTGGGCATCCTGCCAGATTTTAATAAATAGGAATAATTCTTAAAAATATACTTGACTAACTAGGAATTATTCGCTATAATAGAGCCATGGAAAGGGAAGTGCACAAAGCACAAAGCTCCTTCCATGGCTCTTTCTATACCCGGCAGCGCAGCTGCCCAGCGTAGAAGCAACAGGCGGGTGGTTTCCGTCCTGTATCATTTTTAACAGATCGAATGGAGGTAAATTCTTATGAAGAAATACGTTTGCACCGTTTGTGGTTATATCGCTGAGGGTGAGATCCCCGCTCAGTGCCCCGTTTGCAAGGCTCCCGCTTCCGCTTTTGTGGAAAAGACCGGCAACACCTATGTTACCGAGCACGTTGTTGGCATCGGCAAGGCAGAGGGCGTGCCGCAGGAGATCGTTGATGGTCTGCGCGCAAACTTCGAGGGCGAGTGCAGCGAGGTCGGCATGTATCTGGCTATGGCTCGCGTGGCAGAGCGTGAGGGCTACCCCGAGATCGCCGAGGCCTACAAGCGCTATGCTTACGAGGAAGCTGACCACGCATCCCGCTTTGCAGAGCTGCTGGGCGAGGTCGTGACCGACAGCACCAAGAAGAACCTGATGATGCGTGCCGAGGCCGAGTGCGGTGCCTGCGCCGGTAAGATGGATCTGGCCAAGAAGGCTAAGGCGCTGAATCTGGACGCCATCCACGATACCGTCCACGAGATGGCAAAGGACGAAGCTCGTCACGGCCGCGGCTTCGAGGGCCTGCTGAAGCGCTACTTCAACACCGAAGTCTGATAAGGGTTCCCCAGTTATCTATGCTGCCCGCTGCAAGGAAATTCTGCCCTGCAGCGGGCTTTTTTGACGTTTCAGGCTTAAAAAGCGGCGCAGAAACTCCGCAGATTTCCCCCTACATAACACAATAAATTAAGCTGTTTACAGAATAAATGTTCAAATCTGTTCTTGCCTGTTTTTAATGGTCGAGAACAGATTTTTTTATTTGGTGGGCAAACTGTGGGCAAAACTCGCTGATTTGTTCAGTTCTGACCTCTTTTTTTGCTTTTGCCCACATAAAGTCCGAAAGTTGGCTTGTGGCCTAGAAAAATCGGCTATAAATATAATTCTCGATGTGGGCAGACTATTTGACTGTTATCTGTAAAAATGCCATTACTGGTAACGCCTGAAGATGCGCAAAGCGAACCTAGAGCGCATTCAAAATCGTCCTGCTACAAAAAAGGCAGCTGCGCAGAAATCCACGCAGCTGCCTTTTGCATTTTCGCCTTACTGAATGCCGGTGACAGGATAATCCTGTGCTTCCACGGCCTTCTTCAGCACCTCATTGTCCACTTCGGCGTTCAGGGTAACGGTAGCAGTACCGGCTTCGTGGCTGACAACAGCCTTGTCCACCTGCGGCAGAGCCTCCAGCGCCTTCTTGACGCGGGCTTCACAATGGGGGCACATCATGCCTTCTACGGTCAGGGTCTTTTTCATAGCGGTCTCCTCCTTTTGATTAGATGCAGTTGTATCTTCCTCCGCTGCGGGCTGCACAAGGGCAGCGGGCAGGGCAGGGACGTGTTTGGGCGGGTGGTCACGCTTTGCGCTGTGCAGGTCAAACAGGTTCAGCCGCAAGGCGTTGCTCACCACGCAGAAGCTGGAAAGGCTCATGGCAGCTGCGCCGAACATGGGGTTCAGTGTCAGCCCCAAGGGGATGAACACACCGGCTGCCAGCGGGATGCCGATGATGTTGTAGATAAACGCCCAAAACAGGTTTTCGTGGATGTTGCGCAGGGAAGCGCGGCTCAGCCGGATGGCGGCGGGCACGTCCGACAGCTTGGAGTTCATCAGCACTACGTCCGCAGCGTCAATGGCTACGTCCGTGCCTGCGCCGATGGCAATGCCGGTGTCGGCGCGGGTCAGGGCAGGGGCGTCGTTGATGCCGTCGCCTACCATGGCTACCTTGCCGTACTTTTGCAGCTGCCGGATAACAGCCTCTTTGCCCTCCGGCAGCACCCCGGCAATCACCTCGTCCACACCGGCCTGCCGGCCAATGGCTTCGGCGGTGCGCTGGTTGTCGCCGGTCAGCATCACCACCCGGATGCCCATATTCCGCAGCTCCCGGATGGCCTGCGGGCTGTCCTCCTTGATGGTATCAGCCACCGCGATAACGCCCAGCAGGCGACCTGCGCCGCCAAAGAAGAGGGGAGTTTTACCCTGTGCAGCCAGCGCAGCAGCCTGCGTTTGCAGCGCAGCAGGGATAGCGACCTTTGCACCGATAAAGGCAGCATTGCCTCCAAAGATCTCCTTGCCCTCCAGCTTGGCGGTAAGGCCGTTGCCCGGCAGGGCGGTAAAATCGGTAACAGAGGGCAGCTCCAGCTGCTTTTCCTCCGCATAGGCCAGCACTGCCCGCGCCAGCGGGTGCTCGCTGCGGCCCTCCAGCGCGGCAGCCAGCGTGAGCAGCTCGGTTTCGGTCACGTCCGCAGCGGGCAGAAGGTCGGTGACAGTGGGCTCGCCGCAGGTGATAGTGCCGGTCTTGTCCAGCGCTACGATGCGGGTACGGCCAGCTTCTTCCAGCGCCGCAGCGGTCTTGAACAGGATGCCGTTCTTCGCACCAAGGCCGTTGCCAACCATAATAGCCACCGGCGTTGCCAGACCCAGCGCACAGGGGCAGCTGATGACCAGCACCGAGATGCCCCGCGCCAGCGCGTAGCCTACATCCCGCCCCAGCAGCAGCCAGACAAGGGTGGTGACCACCGCAATGCTGATGACCGCAGGCACGAAAAAGCCGGAGACGGTATCCGCGATCTTTGCAATGGGTGCTTTTGTGGCAGCGGCATCGCTGACCATGCGGATGATCTGCGCCAGCGTGGTGTCCTCGCCCACGCGGGTGGCGCGGCATTGCAAATAGCCGGACTGGTTGGTGGTGGCGGCGCTTACCTTATCGCCCACGGCCTTGTCCACCGGGATGCTCTCGCCGGTCAGGGCGCTCTCGTTTACGGCGCTGCTGCCCTCCAGCACAATGCCGTCCACCGGGATGTTCTCGCCCGGGCGCACCACAAAGATATCTTCTTTCTGCACCTGTTCAATGGGCACGGTCACCTCGGTGCCGTCCCGCAGCAGGGTGGCAGTTTTGGGGGCAAGCTTCATCAGGCTCTTGAGCGCATCGGTGGTCTTACCCTTAGAGCGTGCTTCCAGCATTTTGCCTACCGTGATGAGAGTCAAAATCATGGCGGCAGACTCAAAGTAGAACTCCATCATATAGTGCATGACCAGTTCTTCGTTGCCGTGCAGCTGCGCATCGGTCATGGCAAACAGGGCGTAGGTGCTCCACACAAAGCTTGCCATCGAGCCCATAGCCACCAGTGTATCCATGTTGGGGGAGCGGTGCACCAGCCCCTTGAAGCCGTTGATGAAAAATTTCTGGTTGATCACCATCACGATGCCCGCCAGCAGCAGCTGCACCAGCCCCATGGCAATGTGGTTGCCGTCAAACCAGCGGGGCAGCGGCCAGCCCCACATCATGTGCCCCATGGAAAAGTACATCAGCACCAGCAAAAAGCCCAGCGAGGCGATGAGCCGCCGTTTCAGCTTGGGCGTTTCGTGGTCGGCCAATGCGTCCAGCTCTGCGCTGGTACTGGCGGCTGCGGCAGCTTTTTTAGGGCTTGCACCGTAACCTGCCTGCTCCACGGCACGGATAATGGCGGCATCCTCTGCGGTGCCCTCCACCCCCATGGAGTTGGTCAGCAGACTTACCGAACAGCCGGTGACGCCCGGCACGCTCTTTACGGCCTTTTCTACCCGGGCAGAGCAGGCCGCGCAGCTCATGCCGGTAACGTTGAATTGTTCCATTGCTATTTCTCCTTGTGGTCAGTCTGCCCGGCGGGCGGTCATTTCATCAGCTTGGGCAGCAGCCGGAGCAGTTCTTCCAGCTTTTCGTCGCTGCCGGCACGCAGGTCGTCCGCCACGCAGCTGCCGATGTGCTGCGCCAGTAATTCCCGGGAAAAGCTGTTCAGCGCCGCATTGGCTGCAGCCACCTGTACCAGAATATCCACACAGTAGGCTTCCTTTTCCAGCATCCCGCGGATGCCGCGTACCTGCCCTTCAATGCGGTTCAGGCGGTTGAGCAGGGCCTTGTATTCCTCCGGGCTGCGCTCTTTGTGGCGGCAGCAGCAGGGGACAGCAGCATCTGCCGCAGCGTCCGCTTCCGGCGCATTATCGCAGCAACAACAGTGCTTTTGGTTCTCTTCCATCTCGGAATCGCTCCTTTCGTAAACCCCCATGGGGTATATTTTGCTTGCAACAGCAGTATAGCACACAATATCCGACAATTCAAGTAGGGAATGAAATATAAATGGTGCTGCAAACAAAAAATGATTCAGAAACGCCGCAGGTGTTTCTGAACCATAAATTTAAAAATAAAATTCCGCTGCACATAAGAAAACGAGGGAAAGCCCGCAGGCTTTCCCTCGTTGTAAGCTCTTACTTTACTTCCAGAATGCGCGGTGCAAACAAGCTCCACATCTTGCCCCACCAGTACCAGTCGTGGGAGACGTCACCGCCCCAGATCTCCAGATGTGCAGGCACACCCTGATCCTTCAGCAGGTCAGCCAGTGCCTGCGTGTCGTCCAGTGCATCGCCCTCGTAGGCGCCCTGGCCGGCGCAGAGGATCAGGCTGTTTTCCTCGGCCTTGGCCAGCGCAGGCTTGTTGGCAATGCCGTTCTCCTGCAGATAGGCAAGGGGAGAGCAGCGCAGCACCATGTCGTCGCTGCCGGTGCCCCAGAAGCGGGTCAGGTCATAGATACCGCCCATGCCCACAGCACCTGCAAACAGGGTGGGACGGCGCAGACGGCAGTGGACGGCGTGGTAAGCGCCCAAGTCCACACCGGCAGTCCAGATCCGGGTGCCCTTTTTGGCGTTGTTCAGGGTCAGAATACGGGGAGCAAGCTCTGCGGTCAGGTAGACGAAATACTTTTCCTGCAGCTCGGCGCGGCGGCGCTGGGGCAGATCACCATTCAAAAGGCCCTCGCCGTCCACGGCATCCGCGCAGAACAGCTGCACCTTGCCCTCGTTCAGCAGCTGGGCAATGGCATCGGGCATCCCGTTGTTCTCCCAGTCGTAAAAACGGCCGCCGCGGGCGGGCAGTGCCAGCACCGGCACACCGGCATGGCCGTACACCTTAAACTCCATCTCACGGCCAAGAACCGTGCTCCACTCTTTGTAATAGGTACCCTGGATCATAAATCAAGCACTCCTTATTTTATCATTCACCGGCCCGGGCACAGTCGCTGCGCACCGGTGCCGGATTTGGAAGCTATAATCAGATAAACTGGTTGCGCTGCGGGTCGTAATCGTAGCCCACAGCGTGCAGCTTTGCGCACAGACCGGCCTTATCGGCCTCCAGATCCTCGCACAGCGCATCGAGATCTTTATACTGATCCCGCAGTTTCAGGTTCACCACGCTCAGCAGCATGATGGGATCAACAGGCAAAGACATTTTATTCCTCTCCTTGCGGCAAATAAAAAAGCCGGCCACTCGACAAAGTGACCGGCCACATACACCAAATTAGACAGCGCGGGTAACTTTGCCAGCGCGCAGGCAACGGGAGCATGCGTAGACATACTTGGGAGAGCCCTCCACGACCGCCTTGACACGACGGACATTCGGCTTCCAGGTACGGTTGGAACGGCGATGAGAGTGGGAAACCTTGATACCAAAGGTAACACCCTTGCCGCAGCATTCACACTTAGCCATGGTACTTGCACCTCCTACAGTGAAGTATGGAATCAAAATAATCAGCTTGACTATTTTACCAGAGATGCAAAGAAAAAGCAAGTCTTTTTTTTAATTTTCTGTAGCTTTTTGCATTCCCGGCGCAGTGGGGCTTGTGCAGGGCACAAAAAAATAGTATTATAAAAGAAGAAATTCGTTTTGACAGGAGATTTACATGACCGCACAGGCAACCTATTATATCATCCGCGCACTGGTGGCGCTGGTGGCCATCCCGTTCCACGAAGCCGGCCATGCGCTGGCAGCATGGCTGCTGGGCGATGCCACCGCCAAACGCGAGGGGCGGCTTTCGCTGAATCCCTTTGCCCACTTTGACCTGCTGGGCACCTTATGCATGGTGTTTGCGGGCGTGGGCTGGGCAAAGCCTGTGTCCACCAATCCCCGCAACTTCAAAAACCCCAAGTGGGGCATGGCGCTCACGGCGCTGGCAGGCCCTGTGGCAAACCTTGTGCTGGCTTACCTCGGCATGGTGGCATGGAAGGTGATGTACTACTGGGCACCGGTCAATAATGCCACCATCTACATTGCCATGTTTTTGCGGTATCTGGTGCTGATGAACGTGAGCCTTGCGGTGTTCAACCTGATCCCCGTGCCGCCGCTGGACGGCAGCCGCATTTTGCTGGTGGTGCTGCCGCAGCGCATCTATTTTGGCCTGATGCGGTACGAAAAATATATCATGATCGTTATGCTGGCGGCGGTTTGGGGCGGCTTTCTGGATGTGCCGCTGTACTACCTGAACAACGCGGTGTGGTCGCTTTTGGGTGCGGGCACCGGGTATATCGATAAAATCGCCTACGCCGTTTACGCCAGCAGCCTTGGGGCGGTGATCTGAGTGGCAGAGGAATTGACCTTCCATCTGGAAGATTTTGACGGCCCGCTGGAATTATTGCTGGCGCTGGTGGCCAAGCATAAGATGGATCTGCATAACATCCCCATTTTGCAGCTCATCGACCAGTACACCCGTACCGTGGAGCAGGCCGACCCCGACCCCGAGACTGCCAGTGCCTTCATTGAGATGGCGGCGCATCTGGTGGAGATGAAAAGCTTTCTGCTGCTGCCCCGCAGCGAAGAGGGCGAGCGCATGAAGCAGGAACTCACCGGTCAGCTTATTGAGTACGACCAGTGCCGCCGCATGGCGGCTCTGCTGCGCGCAAAAGGGGAGGCTGCCCCGGTATTCGTGCGCCGTCCCATGGAGATGGAGTTGGACAACACCTACGCGCTGCACCACGCCCCGCAGATACTGGCCGACTACTGGCAGGCACTGGCAGGCCGCACTAAAACCCGCCGCGTGCCCACCCAGCAGCAGTTCGAGCCGCTGGTCACCGCGCCCATGGTATCGGTCACCAGCCGGGTGGTGTATATCCTGCGCCGGATGCTGGGCGGCACAGTGGCAAAAATGGAGCAGTTGTTTTCCCGCAGCCAGAGCCGCAGCACCAACGTAGCTACCTTTCTGGCGCTGCTGGAACTGGTGCGCGGCGGACGCATCGCGCTGGACGACAGGGGAGAGTTGACCATGCGCCGCACCCGCCCGGAACGCAATAAGGAGAACCCATGAACCAAAAACAAACCCTTGCCGCCGTGGAGGCTATGCTTTTTGCCTGCGGCGACCCCATAGGGGCCGATAAGCTGGCACAGGCGGTGCAGCTGCCCCAGTCCAGCGTGGATGCCGCATTGGAGACCCTGCACACCCGCTATCAGCGGGAGGACAGCGGCCTGTGTCTGCTGCATCTGAATACCCGGTGGCAGCTAGCCACCAAGACCCAGTGGGCAGACTGTGTGCGCCGCGTGCTGGACAGCCGCCGCGCCGTACCGCTTGGGCCTGCGGCCATGGAGACTTTGACCGTCATCGCCTATAACCAGCCGGTGTCCCGCGCTTTTATTGAGCAGGTGCGCGGCGTAGATTCCTCCTCCAGCGTGTCCGGTCTGCTGGAAAAGGGGCTGATCGAAGAAGCCGGACGTCTGGATCTGCCGGGTCGCCCGGTCAGTTTCCGCACCACCGATACATTTTTGCGTGTGTTCGCTCTGTCCAGTCTGGCAGACCTGCCGCCGGTGCACAGCGATGCACCGGCAGATGATCCGACCGAAAGTGAGGGCTGACCCATGGGCATGGTTCTTTCCGCAGTGGGCGCTTGTCTGCTGTTCTTCCTCAAGGCGGTGGGTATCCTGCTGCTGATCATTCTGGTGCTGGCGGCGCTGTTGCTGCTGTGCCCTTTCTGCGCGGATGTCTGCTGGCAAAACGATACGCTCACCGTAAAAGCCGGGGCGCTGGGCATTACCTTTCCGGTGTTCCAATACCCAAAGCCCGAACCTCCCGCCCAGCCGGAAGAACCAAAGGGCTTTACCGGCAGGCTGGAAGCAAAATTCCGCGCATGGCGTGCAGAGCGTAAACGCAAAAAAGCTGAAAAAAAGGCTGCGCAGCCCGCAAAGCCTAAAGCCGAAAAGCCGCCCCGCCAAAAGGCAAAGCTCACGCTGGATGTGATCTGCACCATGCTGCGGGGTGTGGGCACGCTGCTGCGGGCAGTGTTTGGCACCATCCGTTTTACAAAGATCTCGGTCTGCCTTGGCGTGCGCGGCGACGACCCCGCCGCAGCTGCCCGCAATTACGGCAAGCTGCAGGCATGGCTGTACCCGACCCTTGGCGTGTTGGATCACTGTTTCTTTCTGGAATTTGACCAGCTGCGCGTTCTGCCGGACTTCGGCAGCGCCCAGCCTACCGTGCAGGACAAAGTGTCCTTCCGGGTCAGTGCGCAGGCGCTGTTCATCGTCATTGCCGCTGTGCGGGTGCTGTACGAGTTCTGGCGTAAAAAAGTATTGGACATATTCCTATAAAGTGTGGTACACTAAATCTATATCAGAATGCTTTCCGGCGGGCTGTTGCCTGCACGGATGAATAAAGGAGAGTTGTTTTATGGCAGAGCATCCTATTCAGGGTCTGATGAACGTTACGATGGAAAAGATCCACCAGATGGTGGACTCCAACACCATTATCGGCAAGCCCATCACCACCGAAGACGGCATCACCATTCTGCCGGTGTCCAAGGTGAGTTTTGGTTTCGCCTCCGGCGGCACCGATTTTAACGGCAAGAACGCTGCCAACAAGGATCTGTTCGGCGGCGGTTCCGGTGCCGGTGTCAACATCCAGCCGGTGGCATTTCTGGTCATCAAGGATGGCTGCGTGCGCACCATCCAGCTGTCGGATAGCTCCAACAGCATCGACCGCGCCCTGACTATGCTGCCCGAGCTGGTAGAAAAGCTCACCACGCTGGTCAAAAAGGACGGCAAGACCCCCGCAGAGGAGCCCAAGGCAGAGTAACCTTTTATACAAATCAAGCCGCAGCCGCAGGCCTTTTTGGTCTGCGGTTTATATAGCCGCGCATCGTGCCCTGCAAAATAGGGAAGCGGTGCGCGTTTTGAGCGCCGTGAGGCGCACAAGGAGTAATATTATGGCAGAAGAACGTATTCAGAAAATCATGGCCGAGCAGGGTCTGTGCTCCCGCCGCGCCGCCGAGCAGATCATTGCCGAGGGCCGCGTCAAGGTGAACGGCCACCCGGTCAAGGTGGGCGACAAGATGGACCCCAACCGTGACGTGCTCCATGTGGATGACGAGCGCATCTACATCCAGAAGAACCAGCAGCTGTATTATCTGGCGCTGTACAAGCCCCGTGGCTATGTGACCACCGCCAGCGATGAACTGGGCCGCAAGACCGTGATGGACTTGGTCAGCGACATCCCCGCCCGCCTGTACCCGGTGGGCCGCTTGGATAAGGACAGCGAGGGTCTGCTGCTGATGACCAACGATGGCGCCTTTGCACAGGCCGTCACCCATCCGTCCGGCGGCATCTCCAAGTTGTACCGCGTTACCGTGCAGCCCCGCGCCGACGAGGCCACCATCCTCAAGCTGAGCAGCGGCGTTGTGCTGGATGACGGCACCAAGACCATGCCCTGCGCCATCAATGTGGTCACCGACGAGCCCGGCCGCACCGTGATGGAAATGACCCTGAAAGAGGGCAAGAACCGCGAGATTCGCCGGATGTGCGAGAGCGTGGGTCTTGAGGTGGTGCGCCTGAAGCGCAACGCTGAGGGTGTGGTCAAACTGGGTATGCTCAAGCCCGGCACCTACCGCGAGCTGACCAAGGCCGAGGTGAACGGTCTGCGCGCCGCAGCCGTCAAGGGCCGTGCACAGACCCGCAGTGCTGCCCAGCAGTCCAAGGCTGCCGAGCGCCGCCCCCGCGGCCCTGTGGGTAAAAACGCACCCCGGAAGCAGAAGTAAGGAGTTATCGGATCATGGAACGAGAAACTCTGAAATCCCGTCTTGGCTTTATTTTGCTTTCCGCAGGCTGCGCCATCGGCATCGGCAATGTGTGGAAGTTCCCGTATATCGCCGGTCAGGGCGGCGGCGGTGCTTTTGTACTGTTCTACCTGATCTTTCTGATCATTCTGGGTCTGCCCATCATGACCATGGAGTTTGCCGTGGGACGCGCCTCCCGCAAAAGCCCGGTGCGGGCGTATCAGGCGCTGGAAAAACCGGGGCAGAAGTGGCACATCCACGGCTATTTTACCCTCATCGGCTGCTATCTGCTGATGATGTTCTACACCACCGTAGCAGGTTGGATGCTGCACTATTTCTATATGACTGCCGCCGGCAAGCTGGCAGGGCTCAACGCAGAGCAGGTAGCTGGTAAGTTTACCGAAATGCTGGCCAGCCCCGCCACCATGACCTTCTGGATGGTATTCGTGGTGGTAGTGGGCATTCTGGTGTGCGCTAAGGGGCTGCAAAGCGGTCTGGAGCGTGTGACCAAGGGCATGATGATCGCCCTGCTTCTCATTATGGTGGTGCTGGCTGTCAACAGCCTGTTCATGCCCGGGGCAAAGGAAGGCCTTTCCTTCTTCCTTGTGCCGGACTTTACCCGGATGCAGGAGGTGGGCGTGGTCAACACGCTGGTCTCCGCCATGAATCAGGCCTTCTTCACCCTGAGCCTTGGCATCGGAGCCATGTCCATTTTTGGCAGCTATATCGGCAAGGAACACTCCCTGCTGGGCGAGTCTGTCCGTATCGTGGTGCTGGATACCTTCGTAGCCATCACCGCCGGATTGATCATCTTCCCGGCTTGCTTTACCTACCATGTGGACCAGACCAGCGGTCCCAGCCTGATCTTTATCACCCTGCCCAACATCTTTGCTAATATGTCCATGGGTCGGCTGTGGGGCAGCCTGTTCTTTTTGTTCATGGCCTTTGCAGCCATGTCCACCGTGCTGGCAGTGTTTGAAAATATCATCTGCTGCGGCATGGAGCTGACCGGATGCAGCCGCAAAAAGTCCAGTCTGGTGAACCTTGTGCTCATCATCCTGCTGTCCATGCCCTGCGTGCTGGGCTATAACCTGTGGGCATGGGATGGCTTTGCGGTGTTCGGCGGTGCTGTGCTGGATGTAGAGGATTTTCTGGTCAGCAACCTGTTTCTGCCGCTGGGCAGCTTGGTATATCTGCTGTTCTGCGTCACCCGCTACGGCTGGGGCTGGCAGAACTACAAAAAAGAGGTCAACACCGGCGAGGGTCTCAAGGTGCAGGACTGGATGCGCGGCTACCTGACCTATGTGCTGCCGCTTATCGTGGTGTTCATCTTTGCGTTTGGCCTCTACGACAAATTCCTTGCATAAGAGATCCCGGCGTCTGCTCTGTCTTTGATTGACGAACGGGCGGAACAAGTGTAATATAAAAGCATATAGGGTGCTTCTCCCGGCGGGGGACACTGCTATATGCTTTTTTGTATTCAGAAGGAGGAAACAGCCCATGCACATTCTTATCTGTGACGACGATGCGGCGTTCGCTGCGCAGATGGACGAGTATATCTCGGAATGGTTCCGCGCACGGGAGATCCAGGTGCAGAGCACTGTCTGCACCAGCGGCGAGCAGCTGCTGGCTACCCCGGAGCTGGGACGCTACCAGCTGGCGTTTCTGGATGTAGACCTGAAAACCACCGACGGCATTGCGCTGGGGCGCAGGCTGCGGCAGGTCGCGCCGGATATCGTGCTGGTATACATCTCGGCGTATCTGGAATTTGCCCCGCAGGGCTACACGGTCAATGCCTACCGCTATCTGCTCAAGCGGGATATTGCCGCTCAGCTGCCCAGCTGTCTTGAGGACATTTTCTCCGGCATGACCGACCCCCGAAAAACGCTGGAGGTGCACCACAACCGCACCACCAGCGAGATACCTCTCGACCAGATCTATTATCTGGAAAGTGATCTGCGGCAGATCAACGTCTACGGCGATATCCCGCACCAGCCCATCTGCACCTTTTACGGCAAAATCGCCGATTTGCCCGCCATGCTGTACGAAAACGGTTTTTTGCAGGTAGGGCGCAGCGATGTGGTCAATCTGCAATATGTGAGTTCCATCCGCAACTATAAGGTAGAACTGCGCAGCGGGGTAGAACTGAACGCAAGCCGACAGGATTTTCCGGCTATCCGCAGCGCATGGCTGGAATGGAAGGGGCAGTTCGGCGATGAATGAAGAATTCTGGCGCTGGTATGTGTACGGCCACTGGGTCTGCCTGACCCAGTGGCTCGGCTTTATCATGGTGGAGTATGCCTACCTTGGCAAAGGCAGGGTAAAGCACCCGCTGGCATGGTCATGTGTTATAACCGTGCTCACGATGACCCTCTCGGTCGTGTGTAACTTTGGCTTTTTTACGCCGCAGGCAGTTGCTTTCACGATTCTTTTTCTATTCATCACCGTCATGCTGTTTGGCGGCACGCCGGGGCAGAAATTTACCACCTGCCTGATCAACGGTACCATGTGCCTGTTGGTCGAAAACAGTATGCGGTATGTCATATCGTGGATACTGAAGTGTGAACTGCAGCAGGTCATCCAACGCCCAGACTGTCTGATCATCATAGCGGTGGTAAATATGGTGGTGGGCGCAGCTGTGGCCTTTTTGGTAAGCAAGTGGCGCAGACGCAATGCGCTGGAGCCTTTGCAGGCGCTGACCATGAGCTTTTTTCCGGGCGTGGTTGTGGTGCTGAACATCCTGCTCATGCTCACAGATAACAACAAAAGGGCCACCATGGCCACAATGGGGATGACAGTGGGGCTCACAGTGGCCGTCATGGTGCATCTGTGCATCGTGGCGATGTTCAATGATCAGGTCATGCAGCGGCGCAGCCTGCATTTTCAGGCCGAACTGGAGCAGCAGCGGGCCTCGGCGCTGCTGGATTCCTACACCGCACAGCGCCGCCTGACCCATGAGTTCACCAACCACATCAGTGCGCTGCGTGCCTTGCTGGAACAGGGAGATGTGGCTGGTGCACAGAACTATATTGCCGGTGTAGATAAGGCTGTGGCGGCCAGCACCACCATTATGGATACCCACAACCCGCTGCTGGATTCCATCCTGACCCGCAAATACGAGGAAGCCGCCCGACAGGGCGTAAGCGTGTATTTTGACCTTTGTGATTTGCGGAATTTTCCCTTAAGCGGGGTGGATATGGTCACCGTGCTGGCAAATCTGCTGGATAACGCCATCTGTGCCGCAGCGCAGGCGTACCCACCGGAGGTCTATGTGCGGGTGCGCAAAACGGGGGAGGAATACCTTCTCTCGGTGCGCAACCGGGTGCAGCGGGACGTGGAGCTGCCGCCGGATGGGCAGCTGCCCCGCACCACCCGCAAGGAGCCCGGCCACGGCATGGGACTTTCCAACGTGCGGGACGTTCTGCTGCGTCACGGTGCGGAGTATACCCTGAGCTGCCGGGACAATTGGTTCCGCTTTACCTGTGCGGTGCCCACCGACAATTCATGACATCTGCACCGTCAGAATATGACAGTTTTTGTGCAACACAAGCGTAACGCTGCTATACTAAAGCCAGTAAAGGAAGCCTTCCGTGCGGACATGGTCACGTTGCGGTGGGAGGGTAACACCCTTCTTTTTAAGAGCTTTGTTGCTGGATGGAAAACAGTCTGCGGTGCGTGTAAGCGGGCTGTCTACCTTTGCTTTTTGGGTTGCGCAGAGATGCGCAGACCTCTGCTGACGGAACTTTCTGCGGCGGACCTTTTGGGGGTTGCAGTCGATAAAGTTTCTCGATGCGTCGCAATTCCGTTTGTGCCTGCTGTTCGGGAATGGCGTGGGCAAGCCGGAGTATCGTGCGCCGCAAAGAGTTCCGTCAGCTCTCTTTTATGCAAAAAAGGACTGCTGTACATGGGTTTTGCCCAGTATAGCAGTCCTTTTTATATTTGAGTTGTGAAAATGGAATATCGGAACGCCCATGGGCGTTCCGATATTCCAAACTTTAAAATTTACTCCGGCTTTACCTGCAGCTCCTGCTCGCAGTAGATGCAGCGGTACTTGCCGTTGGAACTCAGCTCAAAGATCTGGTCGCACTCTTCTTCAATGCTGGAGATGCAGCGGGGGTTCTTGCACCGCACAATGTTCACCAGACGCTTGGGGGGCTTGGGCTGCTCCTTGCGGACAGCCTTGCCGTTCTCAATAATGGTCACGCTGATGTTCGGGTCCAGATAAGCCAGCACATCCAAGTTCAGCCACGAAGCGTCGCCCTCCACCTTGATGATATCCTTGCGGCCGCTGGCCGTCTTTTTGCTGCGCGCGTTCTGGATCAGTGCCACGCTGGCAGTGCGGTTGCCCGCAATGCCCAGCAGGTCCATCAGGCCAACGGCAGTACCTGCCTTGATGTGGTCGATGACAATACCGTTCTGGATCTCGTCAATATTCAGCATATCAGTTCTCCTCCTTCGGTGCTTTGGGGTCTGCAAGCCCCAGCAGGGTCATGATCAGTGCCATGCGGACGTAAACGCCGTTCTGCACCTGTTCAAAATAAGCGGCGCGCGGGTCGTCGTCCACATCCAGCGCGATCTCGTTCACGCGGGGCAGGGGATGCAACACCGCCATGGTGGGCTTGGCCTGCGCCATCTTTTCGCGGGTCAGCACATAGCTGTTCTTCAGGCGGATGTAATCCTCCTCGTTGAAGAAGCGCTCCTTCTGCACGCGGGTCATATACAGGATATCCAGCTCCGGCATGGATTCCTCCAGACTGCGGGTCTCCTTGTAGGGGATGCCGTTGGCCTCCAGCACGTCGTTGATGATATAATCCGGCACACGCAGCTCCTCCGGGCTGATCAGCACAAAGCGGACGTTCTTGCAGCGTGCCATGGTCTTGAGCAGGGAGTGGACGGTGCGGCCAAACTTCAGATCACCGCACAGACCGATGGTCAGATCATCCAGTCTGCCCATGCGGCGGCGGATGGTCATCAGGTCGGTCAGGGTCTGGGTGGGGTGCTGGTGGCC